>OIYG01002465.1_pt1 | contig 11704 bp, 9 predicted proteins | sample 1587861 | NCBI WGS metagenome assembly OIYG01 (sample SAMN03283272) | human gut metagenome | biome: human-associated habitat; material: feces | host: Homo sapiens | place: Peru | collected 2012 | reverse complement strand
GGAACTGGACATTACCGGCACCAAGGCACTGGTCAAGGACGGCGTACGGCAGGAGGGGCTGAAGGGCTTCCAGTTCCAGTTCCAGCTGAAAGGCAGCACTGACACGGATGTCAGAACGGCAACAGCCGATGATACCACCGGTGAATTTACGTTTCAAGACATAGAGTTTTCTCAGGCCGGAGTCTATACCTACACGCTCAGCGAGGTCAAGGGTGGCCGTGCGGATGTCACCTATGATACGACGGTACATAAGATTCAGGTGACAATTTCGGAGAATACCATTTCCCTTTTGGGCGTGAAGTTCACAAGCTACTATGTATCCTCCGTTGCTGTCGATGGCAATGTAGTCGGCGGTTCCTCCGGCTCCGGCTCCGGAACGGGTTCCCAGACAGGGACGTTCAGGGTACGCTATCTGGACACGAATAAATGGAACGACGTGTACGTGTATGTATGGGAGGGCGCTGATAACAAGAAAGCCGGTCCTTGGCCGGGAACAAAGATGGCAAAGGATTCGGACGGCTCTTACTATTACGACCTTTCTGTTACCGGAACGGGTATATACAATTATGTTTTCAACATTGGTTCTGATGTGCAGAAAACAAAGGATATTACAAATGTCTCCTACGCACCGGGAAAAGAAGCTGTGTTCAACTTTAACGGCCTCGTGACGAACACCGCCACCACCGGCTCCACGGAGACTGGGGACGCGGTTGGGCATGGGAGCAATTCGGATGGGTCTTATTCCCTGGTGATTGAGGGAGACACCTTTACCAACACCATGACGACCCAACTGAATCTGCAAATCACGAAGACGGACAGCGTGGACGCTTCGAAGCTGCTGGAAGGCGCAAAGTTCACCCTGAAAGAACAGGGGCAAGAGACCTCCGTGGAGGTCACCACCGGTAAAGACGGCATCGCGCTCTTTTCCGGCATCCGGCGCAATACCACCTACGATCTGTATGAGACGCAGGCACCCTCCAATTACATGACGGCAGGCCCCTGGATTCTGGTGGTCGGGGACGAGGACGCGACGCTTTACCCGGCCACGGAGAACCCAGACGGAACGCTGACACGAACCGGGGAAACCGGAACGCCCCTGACCGTCAGCGGCACCGACCCGAAGGTGCTTTCGGTGACCGTCCGCGACATTTCCTGGGGCTACGAGCTTCCTAACACCGGCGGGGCCGGAACAACCTCTTATACCGCAGGCGGCCTGGCGCTGATCTTCGGCGCGGCGACCCTGATGTATATCCATTGCAAGCGCCGAAAGGAGGATGAAGCATCTTCCTGATACGCGGAAAGCCACCATTCCAATTCAAAATGATGATAAAAGAAGGAGCACGAAAAATGAAGCACGCAAGAAAACTGACCAGCCTCCTGCTGGCCCTGGTCATGGTCTTCGCCCTGGCCGTCACAGTTGCCGCCGATGAGACAACTGGAACCACCGGCACGGGCAGCATTACCGTTGCGAATCCCGTTAAAGACCAGACCTATACCGCCTACAAGATTTTTGATGTCGTCTACGACGATCAGGATCACTATTCTTACACCATCGGCAGCAGCAACCCTTGGTACGACACTGTCGCTGCCTATGCTGCTACAGAGGGGAATGGCCTGAAGCTGACCCAGGTCAACGGTGGTGATACTTATGTCGTTACTACCGGCAACGGCTTCAGCGCACCCGACTTTGCCGCGGCGTTGAAGAAGGCTATCAATGGCAAGGCCGGACAGACACTGTCCGGAGATGCTGGCTCTGTCACTGTTTCCAGCCTCGACCTGGGCTACTACTTCGTCGCCAGTGCCAGCGGTGCTCTGTGCAACCTGACCACTACCAACCCGACTGTCACCATCCACGATAAGAACGACATGCCCTTTGAGAAGACAGCCGACGCAACCGACGTGGAGGTGGGTCAGATCGTCACCTACACCATCAAAGGCAAGGTACCTGATACTACGGGATTTGACAAGTATACCTACGAAATCACCGATACCATGAGCAATGGATTGACCTTTAACCGGAACAGCCTTGCGGTAAAGGTTGGAAGTGCTGATGTGACCGCTGACACCGACAAGTGCACGATCACCTATGAAGCTACAACCGCTCCCAATACGTTCAAGGTGACCATTAAGGTCATGAACTGCAAAGTCGGCGATGACATCGTAGTTACTTATAACGCTACCGTCAATGAAAAGGCAATTGCGGTGGTCTCGGAGAACAAGGCAGAATTGACCTACAGCAACAATCCTACCGATTCGGAGAGTAAGACCACCACGCCCCCAGAAATTGTAAAAGTCTACAGCGCCAAGATCGTTATCGACAAGTATGAGGCCGGCAAGGAAGACACCAAGCTGCCTAACGCACAATTTGTCCTGTATAAGGAAGTAATCTCTGAGACTGGAAGCTCTACCTTGTACTACAAGTGGAATGAGACCGATAAGAAGGTCGAATGGGTTAAGGACATGACTGCTGCCACTGTCGAGACAACCGACAATGATGGCGCGGCCTACTTCAATGGCCTTGACAACGGCGACTACTATCTGGTAGAAACCAAGGCTCCCGACGGCTACAATCAGCTGACTGAGCCTCATAAAGTTACGGTAGCGGGCAGCAGCACGGATACCGCAAAGCTTACTGTTACCGCTAAGGTCGAGAACCAGGCCGGTACCCTCCTTCCCTCCACCGGCGGCATGGGCACCACCATCTTCTATGTACTGGGCGCTGTCCTGGTCGTGGGGGCCGGGGTGCTGCTGGTCACCAAGAAGCGCATGAGCCAGAGCGAGATCTAACCGGGGCACTGCCGCGGAACCGTTTCTGCGATACCCTCAAAACCCGTGCCGGGGAGCCTTCCTCCCCGGCACGCAGCCACAAGGAGAACCCTGTATGCGAAAACATCTGTCAACCATTGTTTTGCTTTTCATATTGCTGATAGGGCTGTCCTTGTTGCTGTACCCCACCGTCAGTGACTACTGGAACGCACTCCACCAGACCAAGGCCATTACCACCTACGCCGAAAACGTGGCCGCTCTCGACAACGCCAGCTATGATGCCATCTGGGACGCCGCCAGGGCCTATAACCGGAACCTGCTCAACCGCAGCAACAGCTTCCTCCTCTCCCAGGAGCAGAAGGCCGAATACGAAAGCCTGCTGGACATCTCCGGTCAGGGGATCATGGGCTATATCGAGATTCCCGAAATTGACGTGAGCCTGCCCATTTACCACGGCACGGAGGACACCGTTTTGCAGGTGGCCGTGGGCCATCTGGAATGGACCAGCCTGCCGGTGGGCGGGGAGAGCACCCACTGCGTCCTCTCCGGTCACCGGGGTCTGCCCAGCGCCAAGCTGTTCACCAACCTGGACAAGCTCCGGGAGGGGAACATCTTTCTCCTGCGGGTGCTGGATGAGATCCTGACCTATGAGGTGGATCAGATCCTCATCGTAGAGCCCCAGGATACCGCTGCGCTGGAAATTGTAGAAGGCCAGGACTACTGCACCCTGGTGACCTGCACCCCCTACGGCATCAATACCCACCGGCTGCTGGTTCGCGGACACCGCATCGACAATATCGAGGAAGTCAAAACCGTGCGGGTCACCGCCGACGCTGTCCAGATAGAGCCCATGCTGGTGGCCCCCATCGTCGCCATTCCCATATTGCTTGTGCTGCTTTTGCTGCTGCTGCTGCCCCGGCGCAGAAAGAAATAGGAGGTTTGTGATGAAAAAACATCTGAAAAGTCTGCTTGCACTGCTGCTCCTGGCCTGTCTGCCCCTGTCTGCCGCCGCCCACCCGGTGCCCGATGAACAAAAAGACGGCCATTGCAGCATCACGGTGACCATGACCTATCAGGAAAAAGCCCTCCCAGGGGGCACTCTGGCCCTTTACAAAGTGGGGGATGTGGCAGAGGAAGACGGCAACTATTCCTTTGCCCCCGTAGAAGCCATCCGGGATGACTTCGCCCAATTCGGAGACATCCAGTCCCCGGAACTGGCAGGGGAGCTTCTCAAGCTGGAAAGCAAGCTGACCCCGGTGACTGCCCGCCCCCAGAAGGTGGGGGATGGGGGCAAAGTGACCTTTTCTTCCCTGCCCTTTGGTCTGTACCTGGTGGTGCAGAAAACCGCCCCTGCCGGGTACGGCAAAACCGAGCCTTTTCTTGTGAGCCTTCCCTACCTCTATGAGGGGGAATACCAATATGACGTGGCCAGTCAGCCGAAAACCGACCTGGAACGGGAGGTGCCCACCAAGCCCACCAGCCCTGCAACGAACCCCACCTTCCCCGGCGGCAAGAAGCTGCCCCAGACCGGCCAGCTGTGGTGGCCGGTGCCGGTGCTGGCCTGCGGCGGGCTGGGCTGCATTGTGGTGGGGCTGTTCCGCCGCAGGAGGGCCGGGGATGAAGACTGACCCAGGAAGAATTTGGATCAATACAGGGCTGCTGCTGCTGACAGCGGCCCTGTTCCTATGGGCCTATAACGGCCAGGAGTCCCGCAGAGCCGGAGACGCTGCCCAGCAGGTCATCACGGAGCTGACCCAGTCCCTGCCCCAGCAGCCCCCAACGGAGGCCGGGGTTGACCCGGAGCGCTCAGATGCCCCGGCGGTAAAGCTGCCGGAATACCTGCTGGATGCCCAGCGGGAGATGCCGGAAAAAACCGTGAACGGCCGGGACTATATTGGCGTACTGAGCATCCCATCTCTGAATTTGGAATTGCCGGTGCTGAGCCAGTGGAGCTACCCCAATCTCAAAGTGGCCCCCTGCCGCTATTCCGGCTCCCTATACCAGAATGATCTCATCATCTGCGCCCACAACTACGCTTCCCATTTCGGCAAGCTCAAAACCCTCCAACCCGGGGACACCCTGCTCTTTACGGATATGGACGACCAGGTGGTCTCCTTTCAAATGGTAGAGCAGGAGATCCTGGAACCAAACGACGAAGAAGCCATGACCACCGGCCAGTGGGATCTGACCCTGTTCACCTGCACCCCCGGCGGCCAGACCCGCGTCACCGTCCGCTTCCAGCGGGTAGCCCCGGGCTACAGCCAGGAGTGAGACATGCCGAAATACCCAATTGGCAGGGAATGAGAAAAGGCAAAGGGGCTGCCCACCGAAGATGTGAACGCCTGTGAAAAAGTCGCTCATTTTTTGTGAACGCTCTTGAAAAAGTCGCCCATATTTTGTACAATGTCTTTTACAAAGGAGCGTGAAGCAAATGGGTGAACTCTACTTGGATCGAAAAATTGATCTATTCTTGAGTGAGTGGAAGAAAAATCCGGAACGGAAGCCTCTGATCGTGAAGGGTCCCCGACAGGTTGGTAAAACGGAATCGATCCGACGCTTTGCTGCCCAAAACTACGACAGTGTTATTTACATTAACTTTGTCGAGGAGCCAAAGTATAAGCTGATTACGGAAGATGGCTACCGGGCAGAAGACATTGTCAAAAATATCTCTCGCATTGATCCATCTAAACGGTTTCAGCCAGAGCAAACAGTCCTTATATTTGATGAAATACAGGACTTTGCGTCAATTGCCACGTCTCTGAAATTTTTCAAGATCGATGGCCGCTTTGATGTAATATGCAGCGGCTCCCTGCTCGGAATCAATTACAGGGAAATCGAAAGCAACAGCGTTGGGTATAAAACAGACTACACCATGAGTTCTCTGGATTTTGAGGAATTCCTGTGGGCAAAGGGGTATCGCACAGATGCAATTGGGGATATGCTTCGACACATGGAAACCTTGAAGCCGTTCAATCAGTTGGAAATGAATCTGTACAGTGGTTTGTTTCTGGACTATTGCATCCTTGGCGGTATGCCGGCAGTTGTTCGGCAGTATATCGAAAGGGGAACATTTGAGGGTTCATTGGAAACGCAGCATCAGCTGCTGGAGGATTATCGGGAGGATATTCGCAAATACGCAGATGGGATGGACCAGGGGCGTATCCTGAACGTCTTTGAGCAGATACCAAACCAGCTGGCGAAGGATAACAAGAAATTTCAGATTTCAAAAGTCGCCCACGGAGCCAGATTTAAGGATTACCGTGGATGTATCGAGTGGTTGCGGGATTCCGGGATCGTGCAAATTTGTTATTGCCTGAATCATCCAGAGCTTCCGCTTCGAGGAAACTATGATGACAGCAAATTTAAGCTCTACTTTTTCGATACTGGATTGTTTGTGGCAATGCTGGATGACGAGGCGCAGGAAGATTTGCGGGCCAACAAAAACCTGAATGTATATAAGGGAGCGCTTTATGAGAACATTGTGGGCGAGGCCCTGGTAAAAAGTGGGTATCAGCTATTTTACTACAAAAAAGAAGATTCTACCCTTGAGCAAGACTTCTTTGTACGAACACAGCAAAATCTCATCCCAATTGAAGTAAAAGCAAAACGGGGTACTGCAAAATCGTTGAAAACGCTGATTTCCAGCAAAAGCTATCCCGATATCGCTTATGGTATCAAGTTGACAGCAGGAAACATTGGCTACAGCGATCAGATACTGACATTCCCATACTTCTGCGCATTTCTTTTAAAGGAATACCTGAAACAGGGGACGCCGCATATTCCAGAACAGGAATATAGTGATTATTCATCTGAGCAAAATGGTTAACTCCGTGATGTACACAGCAATAGTAGAAGCTAAGAATTGGCATCTGCCTTCACTGGCAGGTGCTTTTTCACTTTTCATTCACTTCACGGCGTGAAAAACACCCATCTTCCGTTCAATGGAGGGCCATTTCAAAACGAAGTGCGAAGTATGATCGGCAGAACCGTATTGCAATGGGTCATGTGCAGACCGTACAGTACATAGCCGCTATCACAGTTTAATGCAGAGGTATATACAAAAAACACCCCATCTTTTGAGATGGGGTGTAGTTCTGCATACTAGAATCTTACCTTATTGTTTTATTCCTTACCCAGATAAGTGTCGTCCTTTGCAAACTTAGCAACGATGCCACTGAGTGCCAGAACTGCCAGCAGGTTGGGAATGACCATCAGGCCGTTGAACATGTCGGACATATCCCAAACCAGGGTCACCTTCTGGAAAGAACCAACAACGATAAACACCAGAGCGATGACACCATAGAGGAAAGTAGCCTTCTTGCTGCCCTTGAACAAAGCATTGACGTTGCTTTCACCGAAGAAATACCAGCCGACGATGGTGGAGAAGGCGAAGAACAGCAGGCAGATGGCAACGAAAGCGTTGCCGAAGGAATCGAAGGAGTTATTAAAGGCAGCCTGAGCCAGAGCGGTAGCGGTGAGCATCTGGCCGTCAGCACCGGTGGTACCCAGCATGCCGGAGGTCAGGATCACCAGTGCGGTCAGAGTCAGCACGATGAAGGTATCAATGAAAACACCGACCATCGCTACAGCACCCTGATCCTGGGGCTTTTCTACCTTAGCCATAGCATGGGCATGGGGCGTAGAGCCCATACCGGCTTCGTTGGAGAACAGGCCGCGGGCAACACCGAAGCGGACAGCTTCCTTAATGCTGATACCGATAGCGCCACCCATGACAGCCTGGGGAGTAAAAGCACCCACGAAGATGGACTGCAGAGCAGGCAGGATATTCTGGGCATTCATACCGATGGCGATGAGTGCGCCGCAAATGTAGAAGATGGCCATGATGGGAACCAGCTTCTCAGTGATGGCAGCGATGCGCTTGACACCGCCCAGGAAAATGAATGCGGAAACAGCTGCCACAACGATACCCGCAGCAATCTTGGGAACACCGAAAGCGGTGTAGAAGGCATCACCGATGGAGTTGGACTGGACCATGTTGCCCATGAAGCCCAGAGCCAGAATGATGGCAACAGCGAAGAAGCCAGCCATAAAAGTGCCCAGCTTGCCCTTGAAGGCAGCCTTAATGTAATAGATGGGACCGCCGGAGACAGCACCGTCTTCACTTACTTCCTTATACTTCTGTGCCAGAACAGCCTCACCGTAGATGGTGGCCATGCCGAAGAAGGCAGAGACCCACATCCAGAACACAGCACCGGGACCACCGGAGACCAGAGCGGAGGCGCAGCCAGCGATATTGCCGGTACCAACCTGGGCCGCAATGGCAGTTGCCAATGCCTGGAAGGAGCTCATGCCGTCCTTACCGGCCTCCTTACCCTTGAGGCTGATATTGCCGAAGACCAGACGCATACCCTCACCAAACTTGCGAACCTGGACAAAGCCGGTACGGATGGTGAAGTAGATGCCGCTGCCCAGCAGCAGGAACAGCAGAACCAGATACTTGTTCCACAGAACATCGTTGACCGCTGCCACGATGTTTGTCAGAATTGCTTCCATTTTTGTTTTACCTCTTTTATTTCATTTTGGCAAATAAAAAACGCCGCAAGCAAAATGCTCCGGCGAGAAAATGGGCGCGAACTGGTCAGGTTCGTATTGTCCCACTCTGTCCTTTTACCTGAGAGATTCAGCAGCTTCCGCTGCCTTGCACCTTCGGTACCCGTTTTCCGGGATTCTCCAGAGCCACATCCATTCTTAGTCGTTACCTGAATTCAGGTGCCAGAGAGTGTTACTCCGTGGGCAGGCAAATGCCTTTTCCTAAGAACTTCCTTTGTCGTTTTTTAGTTGCTAGGAAATAGTAATACATTTTCTGGTAATTGTCAATGTGCTATTTACAGGCTGTTCAAAAATTGGTATCAATTTATGATTTATGCCATCGCGGTTGTATGCATTTTGTTGAATTATCACATAGCAAAACCACCTGCTTGAGCTGATAAAAGCTCTGGTAGGTGGTTTTGTTATCATCGATTCTCTTCCCGGTAAGCTTTTGGTGTCAGCTTATCTCTATACACCACACCCTGTTATAGCTTGATTATACTCCTATCTTCATGTATTTCAATAGACTCGAGTGAAAATTCACTTTTCTTTCACCTCATGGTATAAAAAATCACTCCTCTTCCCTTCAATGGAGGCCATCTCAAAAAATCTACTGTTTTTCCATTCTCCCCCACCTTTCCCTCAAAAATCCACACATTTCCCGCCCGTTTCGGCGCAACCTATGACTGCGGACAAAACCCGCAAAAAGAAACGGAAAAGGAGAGATTTACGATGGCAAGCAAGAACAGCAACCAGATCAACGTTCCTCAGGCCCGGGAGGCCATGGACAAGTTCAAGATGCAGGCAGCCCAGGACGTTGATGGTCCAGTTACCTATTGAACTATAATAGAATCATCCAAAAAAATTCAAATCAACGGTTGGTTTCCAAGTCTATTGTAGTTTACTCGATAAAAAACTTCATAAGCAGTTTGTTTTCCTGTTACATACACAAACAGGCAATCTAATTTTAAAGCCATGCTCGTAGAAGCGCATTCTATGAGCATGGCTTTTTTACTTGTCATATCGCACATTTTTAGCCATTTGTTCGCATCAAAAAAGGTGTATATTTGTGCAATGTTCCAATCTTTCCCACATCTCAAAAATTCTTTGAAAAGGATATTAAAAAATGACCTTTCTCGATGGCTACTTAAGTGAGGGGGTTCTTCAAAGAGACACTTCTCTTACCCCCTCACCTGAACCTTGACAACTTCATATTCATTCATCTGATACATTCTTCTGGACCGGAGCCGGGAGGACAGTACGCTGTGACCACCTGCCCAAACGGGTAGAAGCGAGGAAGCCCGCAAGGGCTGAAGCAAAGGTGCTGAGCGAGAAATGCTGTCTCCAATGTTGGATCGCCACCAACAAGGCGACGAGGGTTCAGATAGGACAATGATACTTCTCTACGGAGCTGGCGGAGGACCCGGCAGGGGTGGAAGGCCCATGGACTCGATTCGCTGTCGAGCGTCAGATGATTTCCCTTTGTGTGTTTAGGGGGCGAGGCCGAATGAAACGCACCGACCAAAGCGCAGAAAGATTTTCTGTGTTTTGGTGGAGAAAAAAATAAAAACCAGGAGGTACAAAATGAACCACTGCAAAACCATTGCCATTGTCAATCAGAAAGGGGGTGTCGGAAAAACCACTTCCACCGTCAATCTGGGAGTAGGTCTTGCTCAGGCCGGAAACCGGGTGCTGCTGGTAGACGATGACCCTCAGCACAGTTTGACCATCAGTTTAGGAATACGGAACGCTGACGATGATCTGGACACCACACTGGCTACTGCCATGCAGGCCGAAATCCGGGAAGAATCCGTTCCCTGGGAAGAAGGCATCATCCACAGCGGCGAGGGGGTCGATCTGCTTCCTGCGAACATTGAACTGTCTGGCGTGGAAATGAGTCTGTTCAATGCCATGTCCCGGGAGCAGGTGCTGAAATCCGTTCTCAGCCGGGTGAAAGAGAACTACGATTACATTCTCATTGACTGTATGCCGTCCTTGGGGCTGATGTCCATCAATGCTCTGGCTGCCGCCGACAGCGTGATCATCCCGACTGCACCGGACTTTCTTTCCACAAAGGGTCTGAATCTGCTGATCCGCACCATCAGCAGAGTGCGGCGGCAGATCAATCCCAAGCTGAAAATCGACGGGATTCTTATGACCATGGTGGATGGGCGCACCAACAATGCCAAAAGCATTATCGCCGCCCTGCGCTCCACATTGGGCGGCAGCGTCCGGGTATTCGACACGGAAATCCCCCGCTCTGTCCGAGCCGCTGAGGCATCCGGCGAGGGAAAGAGCATTTTCGCCTTTGACCCCAAAAGCCGGGTGGCCCAGGCCTACACAAACTTGACAAAGGAGGTAGCCGAACTTGGCAAAGAAACAAATCGATCTCGGTCTGACGGGGCTAGATGAACTGTTCATGGATGACAGGGAGCGAGCGGAATCCAAGCTCCCCAAAATCCATGAAATTCCTCTTTCGGAAATTGACGAATTTCCGAACCATCCCTTTCATGTCCGCTTAGATGAGGACATGGAGCAGCTGGTAGAGAGTATCAAGGAGCGGGGAATCATCACCCCGGTGACGCTGCGGCAGAAGCCGGATGGGCGGTATGAAATCGTCTCCGGCCACCGTAGGACAAAAGCCTGTGAACTGGCAGGCCTCGCCACCGTGAAAGCGGAAATCAAGGAGCTTTCCAGAGACGAGGCCATTATCCTCATGGTGGAATCGAATCTTCAGCGCACCACCATCCTGCCCAGCGAAAAGGCGTTTTCCTACAAAATGCGGCTGGAAGCGATGAAACACCAAGCGGGCAGACCCTCCAAAGAAAATGCGTCGCCAGTGGCGACTAATTCCACGCAAGGTCGTTCTGACGTTGAGCTCGGAGAACAGGTTGGTGAAAGCAAAGATCAGGTACGGCGTTATATCCGTCTTACTAACCTTATCGGTCCTCTGCTCGACCTTGTGGACGCTGGGAAAATCGCTTTCCGGCCCGCCGTGGAGCTTTCCTACCTGACCGAGGAGGAACAAAACAGTCTGCTGGATTCCATCAGTTCCGAGCAGTCTACGCCGTCCCTGACCCAGGCATTGAAGATGAAAGAGTTCTCTCAAAACGGCAGGCTCAATGCCGACGTGATCCTCTCCATCATGTGCGAGCAGAAGCCAAACCAGCGGGAGAAAATCAGCTTCCAGTCGGAACGGCTGAAACCTTTCATACCCAAAAACTTCACCGCCAAGCAGACAGAGGACTATGTGGTCAAGGCTCTGGAGTATTACCACCGGTATCAGCTCCGGCAGAAGGAGCGTGACCGATAATGGCTCTAAGGTGTCGTTCCCCTCCCCCTCACACTCCCCCTTATATTGTATAACCAGCTGTACCAGCTGAAAAGA
>OIYG01002464.1_pt1 | contig 11705 bp, 7 predicted proteins | sample 1587861 | NCBI WGS metagenome assembly OIYG01 (sample SAMN03283272) | human gut metagenome | biome: human-associated habitat; material: feces | host: Homo sapiens | place: Peru | collected 2012 | reverse complement strand
CGCAGTTTCAAAACTATTTATTTAATATTACGATAGGAGGATTTTGCGTTGGGTAGAAAAAAGAAAAAAAAGGCTGTAAAGCCTAGTAAAAAAAGCTTTAATGTTAGTCCAGAGATGATGATTATTATAATGTTAATAGTTGGTATCATGTCAGGAGTTTTGATATATACAGGAGCAGGACAAGTCGGTGCAGTTTTGAGTCCAGTTCTTGGTGGTTTAGTTGGAATTATAAAATATGTAATTCCAATTGGAATAATTGTAATGGCACTTTCATTAATAAAAGAAGATAGTGAATATGTTTCAACGAAGGTTATTCAATTTTTAATTTTTATTGTATGTGTATCAGTTGTAATGCATGTTAATCAATTTTCTAAATTAAACTTAGCCGGAAATGCAACTTTTGAAGAGGTTGTTAATGAAGCATACAAGTTAGGAACAATGAACAAAGGTGGAGGTGCAATTGGTGCAATTGTTGCTACACCTCTTATGAATTTACTTGGTTCATTAGGAACAACTATTTTAACAATAGCTATAGCTGCTGTAACACTTGTATACATAGTTGGTGCAAATCCTGTGGAATTATTAGTTGAATTTGTTGATGGTAGAGAAGATAGAAAAGAAGAGAAACGAGCAAGAAGAGAAGAGCAAAGACAGGCTTTTAACGAAAGACGTGAGGAAAGAAGAAAAAATAGAGCAGCTACTCATACTGAAATAGCAAAAGAGAAGGATAATGCACCAATGAAGGATCAAGTTGATTTGATGCAAGATGAAATTGTTATTAATCATTTTAATGATAATAATAATGATGAGAAAAAACTTAAAAAGTTTGGAGCGTGTTACTTTTTTCTCTATATTTGCAGTCGAATAGATGTAAGAAGTACATTTTATATACTTGAATATCATTTGTATATTGTAAAAGATGATTTAGGCCGAAAGGTTATTTTTGGAAGTCTTCCTAAGTACTGCCTCAGGGCAGATTCTTGTAAGAGGAGACCAGGTTTAAATGATTGAATAACAATTAGTAAATGATAAAATATGAAAAAGTTTTTTGGTATGGTCATCGCAAGTATGATGACTTTGGGTTTAGTAAGTTGCAGTGCAGCTGACGATGATTTGACGGATACAACAACTAGCGCCAATACAGTCTCTGCTGGTTCAAATTACTCACTGCTCAGCTACTCACAGACAACCGGTGCTGAGGTGAATGAAACCTCTAACATCAATGGTGAGAACAATGAGAAGCTGGTGTGCAAGGTTCTTTCAGGTGGTCAGATGCAGTTGACCCACAAGAATGTAATCTTCGATGAGGGCACAAACATTAAGTTTGCCACTCAGATGGTTGGCAACAAGATAATCATCACTGAGACAGGCGATTACGGAAAGTCTGGTAAGTTTGGTTATTTCACACTTGTTGCGAAGGTAGGTATAGTGAAGGATGGTGACTATGTAATCGTGGTAAAGCGTAACGATCATACTCGTGAAGAGTTCAATATGCATTACGACTCTTCTAAAGCGAAATAAGATTATATGCAATACTTTATGATTACGACACAATATAATATTTCAATAAGAATAGAGTAAAAATAATTATTTAGTGCAATTTAATGAAATGTAATTGAATAATAGTAAATGGTAAATAGTAAATGATAATAAGTTGAGCGTCGCTTAGACGACCAGTCTAGTTTTATTTTATTAATTATTGTTGATTACGCTGATGAGCATTTCCGGCGTACAGTCTTTCAAAACCACTATGTTGCCTTTATCTAATAAGTAAATTGTAGGCATCGCCTTGATGCTGTATGTAGCACTTATTTTATCATCTGCAATGATTCTGAGCATTCTGTATTCAGCAGGAATGGTCTGTTTTTTCAGCCACGCAGTTACCTTGTGGCAATTCTCGCATTCCGGATCATGGAAGTAGAGTATCACCTTTTCGTTTTGATAATCACTCAGTTGATGTATTTTCCCATCTTCCAGCTTGAAGGAGATGTTGGTAGCCATCGTGCCTGGCAGATTTTTCCGGGCAGCCTTCCATTTGAAATTGATGCGTTCCTTTTCTGTTTCATCGAAGTAGGGCGACTTCTTCATTTCTGCCAGGAAGAAGCTATACACCTTGTCGTTTCTCATCGGCGACTGTGGGTCGTCGAAATAATGCTCTATCAGGCTTTCGAATTTCTCCTTGGCAGGCTTCTGAGCGTAAGCCTTGGCAGTGAAGGCGCTGATGCCTTTCTGGGCAATCTCGTCGTTGAAACGGGCAAGGATATCGATGAAGTTAACGAATCCCTGTTCTGTAATCTCTTCGTTTTTCAGTTGGGTAGTATCAGCAAACTGATAGTTGTCCCAGTAGTGCTCGCTGAGGTAGGTAGCGCGCTGTTCTACGCTGCGCAGCGTATCAGGCAGAGCAGGGTAGGGAAATGCATTCTGCGCCTGAGTATTCAGGCTGCAGAACATGAGCATGCATACGATAAGATAAGAGATATGTTTTGCTTTCATCATTTTATTATTTGTAGAATCTGTTATTCTTTTCCGGTAATTATATCTCCTCGCAAGCCACCATTTCCGCTCCGCGGTAGATAACCACCAGCTTGTGGAGCTTTGTGGTCTTTACCGCCTCTCTGACCATGTCACTTTCCGCATAGCGGGAGATTTGAGCTGAAGCCTCCTCGAAGAGCTTTTTTACTTGCTCATCTGTGGTTTGGCTCTTGCAATATTTCAACTCGATGATATATGAATCTACCATGTCCTTGTAGATGTCACAGAGCGGAGAGAGGAAGATGTCGGCATAGCCGCCGTCATTGTCCAGCTCAGAGATAGGGCGATAGAACTTGTTCTGGCTCGTCATCGCCAGGGTAAAGCCATGTACGAAAGCCTCTCCCTTCTGCTTGTCTCGCTGGGAAGAGTACTTCTTCAGGCAGTCAGCGATATACTCAAAGTATGGCTTGAATTGTCCATCGTATGCCAATTTACTCTCCAGTTTTCCCTTGCTATATCTATCATATACCAAGTCGTTCTCCTTGTAGGTGTCGAGCAGGTAGGTGTACATCTGGTCTCGCACCACCTCATTCGGGATGATGAACTTAGTCTCACCTTTGTATGTACCGTCTATCGTCACCATGCCGAAATAGAACAGCAGGCTGAGGAAGTTGTCTGGGTCGTTGATTCGCTCGGCAGGGAAGTTCTCGTTGAGCGTGCCTGTCACGAATCCCTGGGTCACCAACTGCTGGATGATGCTGGCATCATGGGCGAACTCCTTGTCGTGGCGGATGAGCATTCGCATCTTGTCATAGTCGATTCGGATGTTGGTCTCCACCATGGAGTCGGGGATGTCGTACTCATTATCTATATAGTTGCTAATGAAATTGAGCACCATCACGGAGTTGTACATCGTGGTCTTGCCATAGCTCTTGATGGCAAAGCAATAGTTGTCGTACCAAGGCTTCATCACCTTGATCAGTTCATCGGTGGTGTGATTGAACGGCAGAACGCTGCCGTAATAATCCAGCATCTTTCTCACTTCTTCCTCGGTAAATCCCGTCATCTCATTGAATTTTGGGCTTAGGGAATAGTTGGTTCCGATGTTGAATCCGCTGGTCAGGTCATCCATGGTTACAGGGCTTACTCCCGTGACGAACACTCTGCCCAGGGTATTGCCAGCCGCACCCTTGATGGTGTTGAAGAACTGGCGCAAGTATCCCTCTCCGTGGGTCTGGTTGCGATACCTCATAAGATGCTCTTCATGGGCGAGAATCATGTTGGTGAAGTTGTCGTACTCATCGATGAAGAGATAAATCTTCTTGCCCACCTCCTGGCACTTCTGGCAAAGAAATCTCAACTTGGATACCGCATCAGGCTCCTGTTGCAATCCTTCTTTGGTGCCAGCAGGAAGAATATGTGCATAGATGTCACAAAAGAAATTGAACACAAGGCGACAATGGTTATCCAGTCCATCCTTATAATCATCCAATCCTGCTGCCACTTCGGCAAAATTGAGGTGGATGATGAGATAAGTATTATGCTCCGGTGTAGGATTCTGCCCGATGTATAGCTTGCCAAAGATTTCCTCAAACTTGTCTTTCTTATTGATATCATAGTAATTCTCAAGCATGGAGAGGGTGAGGCTCTTGCCAAAACGGCGAGGGCGAATGAAGAAGAAATACTTGTTGGATTCTTCTATTTGTTCGATGAAAGGAGTCTTGTCCACATAGTAACAATCCTCTTTTATGACATCCTCAAAATTCTGCATACCGTATGGTATGCGCTTGCGATAAATGCGCTTTGGTCTTACTATCATAACTCAGTTTGATTATTCGTTTTACAATCTGATGGCAAAGATAATACTTTATCTCCTAATCTCCAAAACTTTTCACGAAAAACTTCTACCGTAGTTCCGTCTTTGCAATTCGTCGTAATAGTAAGCCACTTTCAAAAATACCCTTCACCCTTCACCAGAATGGCATAATTATCTGTATTTAAGGGATTTGTGCAGGTGAAGGGTTGGCGCAGCCCTTCACCACCCTTCACCCACCCTTCACCAGGTATAACCGCAGAGCCGCTTACGGAAAATCTGTGTAAATCTGTGAAATCTGTGGGACATAAAAAGTGGTTTCTGCCCACGACCGAACAAGGCGAGCTTCCGTTTCTATTCCATGCGCAATCCGAAGGTGAAGGGTGGGTGAAGGGTGGTGAAGGGTCAGCGCAACCCTTCACCTCTCGCAACCCCTGTGTTTATCGAGGTTTCAGCCCATTTGGTGAAGGGTGAAGGGTAAAAAGGAGAGTGGTTGTTTTACAACCTCCCGACGTATTATTTTGTGCCTGGCAATGGCAGATTATTGCCCTAGTAAGGGGCAATGTTGTGCCCTAGTGAGGCAAAAAGTGGAACAAGCCCTCTTTACGCCTCGTAAGTACCTTCATTGCATCTTGATAGTACCTTCGTTGCATCGCTTTTACGTATAAAGTCTTCGAAAGAACCTTTACTTCTTGTCGGAAGAATTAATGTTATAAGCCGGAGAAGCCTATATCTTCAGCCGCACACCAGCTGTTGTGCGCTCGCATAACAGCTGATATGCGCTCGTCCAACAGCTGTTGTGCAAGCGGGTATCAGCTGGTGGGCGATTTTGGGGCACAAAAAAAGTCGTGGAATCTTAGAAGGTGAGTCACCTCGGCAACTAAAATTCCAACGACCAGTCTAGTCTAGTTTTCGCATTCTTTGTATAATAGTAAATGATAATAATGTTCTATACTAATTAAGGGGAGGAAGTATTCTCAACTTCCTTCCCTCTTACTGATATATATTTTATAAACTTAAATATTTTTGCTTGCTACTTATCAGTGTAGTTGATTGTCACCTCCCAAGGCTTGTTGCCATTAAAGTGCTTAGCCTTGATGAAGAACGTACCAGTATTACCTGTTACGGCACGTACATTCTTTATTGTGATTTCCTGAGATGCTCCAATTGCAGTCGGATCTTCATACTTGGTGACGAACCAACAGTTCCAGCCAGCGCCTCCATCAACCTCTGCTGTAGAAGCTACCTTTACATCGCTGCCTATTGGGTTCACATCGTTGGATGCAATCTCAATTTCTATTGGCAACAACTCCTTTGGATAGTAACTTGGAATTGTGAAGGTCAGTTTGGCTTCTGAAGTTACCTTCTTACCCATTGTAATGGTAGATGGGAACTTGAAGTCCACATTGCTGATACTGTAGAGATGGATGTTGCGGGTCAATCCATGCTTCTTATCTACCAGCTTGATGGTGGCAGTCTTACATTCACCGGCACTGATATCACCAATCTTGTATGTGATGGTTCCCTTACCGGTTGCTGCGTTATACTGTACTGTAGGTACAGGAAGCTTTCCACCTTCCAGCTTTGTGAAGTTCTTGTTCTCAGTCCAGGAAACATCGAAGTCGGCTGCAGTTTGAGAAGCCTCGCCCTTGTATTCAAAGTCGATGGTCTGCTCGCTGTTTGCAGATTCCTGTGTCAACATCTGGTAAGTACCATTCACGATGTTCATAGTGTAAGTACCATCAGATATTTCCTGGATGATGTCATCTACCGTAATCCATGGATTGTTGGCAGGAGTTCCTTCGTATGCCTGTGTACAGTTTGCGTAACCCAGGTTCTTGTTCAATCTCTTGATGTTGATTCGGTAGAGATGGTTTCTCTTGACTGGCATCTGAATACCTTCGTTCTGAAGCAGAACTTGGAACCATTTTGTTACACCACCCTTGTATGTCACTTCCATAATTACCTTGAGCGGCTTTTCCAAAGAGTTTTCCTGCTCAAATGTATATTGCATAGGCAGGTTGCTGCTGTTTGGCCACATCTCTTCATTTCCTACAGAGAATTTTTCTCCTTCAGAAGGCCATCTTGTTGGATCCAGCGATGGAGTGATGTAGGTGCATTCTGCTTTCCATGCAGCTGCATCAGTCAGCATATTGGTTTCTGGGAAAGTCAGCTTTTCCTTATCTCTATTGAATGGAGCTACCGTACCATGCTGCATCACGTTGCCCAGTGCATATCTGATATTGGTGATTTCGCTTGTATTGCCTTCCCAGTTCACTTCAATCTTGGCACGGTTGCGGAGCAGATGGATCACATTGTTTGCCACTACATCCTTGGTGAGGAATTCTGTCATTTCTTCAGGAGTATTCTTCTTGACATAACCCCAATACACCATCTTGTCGTGCTGCCGATTGTTGTTTTTGTTATCGAAGCTAGTCATGAGATTATTCTCATGTCTTCCAATCCACTCTGCTGACTTGTTGAAATCAATCGGCTGGTCGCCTGTTGTTACTGTATTTTCGGCAGTGGCATTCGCCATGATGTGGATGCGGGCGGTTCCCGTAGGAATCGTTGCAGAAATCTTCTTCTTGTCCGATCCGCCATCATCCTTGATTTCATTGGTTGCCACAGTCTGGATATTCAGATTTTTGGCAAGTCCCAGGAAATAACCATCTTTGTCAAAGCACAGCAGCTTCATATCGTCAGCGCTTGCAATACCTTCGGTTGCGAAGTTAGCTACTCTGCTCTCTACTTTTGAGTAGTTTGGAACGGAGATGGTGAAGTGGGCTTGATACGTGCCTGTCTCATTCTTGGAAGGAACGCCATTGTCCACCATGCTGTCGGTGCAGGCTGTCAACATTGTTAACAGCGCTGCCATTATTCCGATATATGTCTTTATCTTTTTCATTTCGTAACTTCCTTAAATGTTATTACTTCAAATTGTTCTCTAGTTCCTGTACTTCTGCAGGTGAGAGGTCTCGGATACATCTTACAGCACCTGGACGATTATCTACAGTGGAGCCTGGAACTTTGTCGGATTTTCCTCCATTTGCAGTCCAGTAATAGTATCCTTTCAATACTCGGTCCATTGTATTTGCAGCTTTCTTGTCATTCTGGAACTCTACGATACTGTTTATCTCTTCTTGTGTAGGAAGACGCCAATCCTCGTACCTTTTTTTATTCATTGATACTTCTACATACTTTTCGCAGTGATTAGCTGCATCTTTAAAAGAGTCAAAAGCACTTACAACACCAAGCTGAGATGCTAGCATAAACGCAGGAGATACAGTGTGATCATCCGATTTTAAATTATTGAACCTTGGTCTTGCAATCTTATATGTACCATCTGATTTGGTAATTTGAATTACATACATATGGTTGTTGTCCTGTTCTGTGTTGCAGTTGTGGACTTTTGCCTGATATGTATATTCATATTTCGGATTAAACATACCACCACCAACTCTTTTATACGATTCATCATCATATATGTCCCAAATGCCAGTGCTTCCATCGAAGGTTCCATAAACACGACTAGTCATCCAACTATCTTTGTATTTTTTCGTGTCTTGTCTTTCTTTAAATGGTCCTCTTACATTTCGGTCACTTTCCCAATCAACCCAATTATCCTTTGTAGAATACCAACCAGCTATGTTCTGAACATATTTAAGTGGGTATTGTTTAACAATTACCTGCTTAGAATCTTTGCCATCTTTAGTCTTTACAGAAAAGACTATGTACTTGGCTGTTAGGTTGATTGGAACAGCAGATTCGATATTGATCTTACCTTGGTATTTACCATTTTCATCAGTGCTCAAAGTAACTTTTGGATACAATTGAACATCTTTGCCTTTGTCATCTTTTTCTGTATAGCCTTCATTTATTATAGTCTTTTTACCATTTTTGTTATAATAGTAAACTTCATCTATGGTAATCTCTAATTCGGTAGAAGACTTATAGGAAATAGAAGTATTGTCTTTTGCAATATTCTTCATGATCAAGCTCTGTGGATAAACCATCAGATACGATGTATTGGCATCGATATCAGTAGTACCGCCATCCGACCAAGGGAGAACATCATAGACAACCTTACCAGTAGTGATGTAACCAATCTCAGAGCTGCCGCCCTTGTTGTTGATATTGGCTTCAATGGTATAGATGGTGTTGCGGTTCAGCTTCTTGGCATCCTCACCGGTAGCCTTTGGGTCACGGACAGGAATCTTGTAATAGTTAATCTCCGTATTGCCATCAGCTGTAAGAGGAACTTGGAGGTAGATGGCTGGAGCCTTGGTGTCGTCATCCCACTGAGTGGCATAGCTGTAAGTGGTTACGGTATATTCGCCACTTCCACCCTGTGCTTCCACCATTTCACCATCCTTCAACTCAGTTTCTGTATTGCTGCCGAAGATAGTAGTCTTGGCATTGTAGTTCTTCAACTGCCATTTTGCCTGACCAGCTGTATAACCTTCTACGTCAACATGAATGGTAAGGGCTATCTTGGCAGCAGCACGAGCCAGATTAACTGGAATGGTCTGTGTAGGTTCCTTGGTTACCGGGTAGTTCTGTTCGCTACTCATCAGAAACATCTTGTTGCTGTTGCCAGTAGCATCGTATGGCTTCCAGATATCCACGTCGGTCTGCACATCGCCAGAACCTGTGGCATTAGCCACAGATTTCACGCTGTAAGTATTACCTTCCTGCAGATCTTTCTCCACTTTCCAGTTATTTTGAGCAATCACTTCCTCCTTGCCGCTCTTCAAGCCGTCAGTGAAAGTCTTATCTACCTTGCACTCATTATATTCACCAAACATCTTGATGTTGAAATTATAGAGCTTATCCTCGTTGAGGTTTGCGTCAGAAGCGGTAGTTGCTCTCGAAACCTTGTTGTCAAGGATGAGAGGCTTCACGCTCAACTGCTGAGCTCCCTGATAGATGAGCTCAGAGTCTTCTGCGCAACCCACAAGGGATAATCCCATGGTGAGAGCCATAAGTGCCAGTGTCGTATTCTTATATATATTCAACGTTTTCATGATGTTTGTCATTTATAGTTGTTTATATCTCATAGTTTACTTTACTTGGGTGAAAACCATATCGGTCTTCGTTCCCGTTCCTGTGGCTGTATCTGCGCTTCCATCAGAAGGGGCATTGATGATTACCTTCATGTTTGGACTATAGGCTACCATATAGACATGGCAGGTATAGTTGTCACGCTGGGTATAGTCGAGTACCGATCTTGGAACCACGTAGAAAGGAGCAACCTCTGTAGTGGTACCGGTACCTGTAATCACGGTCATTACGTCAGCCAGATCGTAAGAACCATCAGTTTTTACATTTTCGGCATAAATGAATCCGTAGTCTGGGCTATCTGTCTGGAGTACCCAGCTCTTGCCATTGGTATTCATCTCGGTGAATGAGATCTTTGGTCCGTATGTTGCATTGTTGAATGCAATATCACTACCATTCTCGCCATTCTTCTCGATGTTTGTCTTGATAGAGATGGCATCATTGAAAGTGTAATTTGCTCCGGTTTCCCAAGGCAATACTGTTGGTAAGACATTCAGTTCCGCAGGATGCTCAGGATCACTGCCACCTTCTCTGTCCACCTTGGCTGTTACGTCGTAGATGGTGTTGCGGTCGAGGCGATAGAGAGGCTCGTATTGAGTCCAATCTGTTGTTGCGGCATCGTTACTTTCGAAGAGGCGCTTGTTTACCGGCACCTTGTAGAAGTAATCCTTGCCATTGTATTTTGCCTTGAGCAGGATGTAGGTCTGCTTGCTGACATCGATTGGCTCTTCTGCATACGGATTCTTTGTCTTGTCAATCCAACTGTTGGCGTATGAGTAGAACACAGCCTTGTTGTCTTGTGTTATGGCAGGAACTGTTACCTTGCTGCTGGCAGCAGCATCAGTATTCAATGCATTGTTGGTGCTGTTACCTTCTGCGAGGATAGCGCCATCTGCTGCGTAGTGCATCAACTGGCAGGCATACGCTGTAGGAGCTACTGCGTTACCCTTGTCATCTTGTACGTTGAGGCGAATCTTGGCAAGCGCTCTTTTCAGCTGGAACTTCAGGTGAATCTTTCCTGCTGTCACTTTTCTCTCTAGCATCTTGGCATCCATCACGAAAGCAGACTGCTTCTGGTTGTACTGGAAGTTTGTTGCCTGATTGATGGTGGCTTCCTTTAAATCATTCAGGTTGTTGATGTTGCCCCAATTTTCTAGGTTTGCAACCAAGTAAAGATCATTGCCGTCAATGTCAGAACGTGTCAGTTCATTGCTTGTCAACTCCTTGTGCTTGTATACTGTAGTTGGACTACCTTTTACATCTGCTGAATTAAATGTAACATGTTTTACGCGTGATCCATTTGTACCGAAAACGAAGAGGTCGAGTCGATTGATCTGGTTCTCATTGAGAATCTCATTGCCAACCTCTGTTTCTGCACGGGTAGCAGCACGGGTTTCAGTAGCAGAACCGCCTACTTTATATTCCAGCACTACGCTGTAGTCGCAAGCAGCAGTGCTTTCTATATCATCGCTCATGCAAGATGTGTTTGCAAGCCCTAAGAGGGCGATTGCACACATCGCAAAGTATTTTGATATTGCTTTCATTGTTTGCCCTCCTTATTTTGTTAAATAATTAGTATAATGTCCACTATTGCTCTGAAGCTTATCGTAGGCAGTTCCCTTGGTTGCCTGCAGCTGGAAGATGCGGATGCGGGTATTGGTTCCTGCGAACTTTCTTCCTTTCTGATACATACCTCCTGCATTGTCTGGGTTGATTTCTACTTCGTATTCATGGATTCCATCCAGCGATACGGTTACGTAGAGGTCGGTATATACTACAGGATTGCTGCCTTTACCAGTTGCCCAAGGTGTTAACTGATCAAATGATGTACCTTCTGTCCATGGATTCACGGCTTCTACCTTGATCTGATAAGGATCTTTTCGGGCGATGCCTGTGGAAACGCAGTTGGTCTCATTCTCTTTAGAACTACCATAGGTGAATTTAAAATCATCTGTATTGGTAAGATGAGCTTTCCAAACCAGTCCGGTAGGACCATCTACCTTGATGTAGTAGGCTGCTCCTGATGACTTAGCCACTAGAGAGTTGTGCTTGTCGTTTTCATATCTTGGAAAGTTTACCAGGCAGTATTTACCTTCTTCATCACCCTTTGTTGCACTTGGAGATGATTTATGCCAAGCAAACATCTGGCAATTTACATTGCTCCAGCTGATTTCAGAAGTTACCTTGTTCCAAGGCATTACCTGCCAGTCGAGGCAGAGAGCTCCACCCTTGAGGAAGTAGCCGTAAACTACGAGTTCTCGGTTGCGGATAGCTTTGCCGCTGGATGGAATGGTGAATTCTTGAGATTTTTCTATACTTCCGTCAGTCAACTGATAGTAAATCTTTCCTGTGATAGGCT
>OIYG01002461.1_pt1 | contig 11713 bp, 10 predicted proteins | sample 1587861 | NCBI WGS metagenome assembly OIYG01 (sample SAMN03283272) | human gut metagenome | biome: human-associated habitat; material: feces | host: Homo sapiens | place: Peru | collected 2012 | reverse complement strand
CGGTCGCAGAGTACCTCATCACCGTCCATCTTTACGACAGTATAGATGTCGCTCACATATCCGGTCTTCAGCGCGACCTTGGAGCCGACACGAATTGGCACGTCATAAAGCGGCGTGCACTCCGGCAGATGCTCTTCAAACACAAGCCCGAACTTTTTTTGTTTCATTAGTTTATCTGTTTCCTGCAAAATCCTATCCCTGAGTGTTGGATCGTTGATCTGCCGGATCAAGTCTTGTAATAACGCCACTGTTTCCACCTCATTCTTCTGTGATCGTCTTTTCCTTTATGTGATAATCAATGCCGCGCTCTTGACAGAAAGCCGTCACCTCTGCTGCGCATTCATTGTAAAAGTGCCTTTGTCCTTCATAGGCATTTGCCGTTTTGCTGTAATTCGTTCTGCCGAAGATGATCCTGTCGGTAAATGCTACAGCTTCCAAGATTTCGCTTAAATTCTGCTCTATCATGTTCGGTGTTGGATACGGTTCTATGCTCACCCACGTCTTGCAACCAACTTCGTGAAGCGCTCTCAGCGCTGCCAGTCGGTCTGCACAGGGAACAGCTCCCGGTTCCATCTGTTCCCGGTATGCTTCATCCAGCGTTATCAACGTGATCCCATATTCATTTTCCGGAGAAAGTTCCGCCAATTCTATGGGAAGCAATCCCTTCGTCAATGTAGTGCATTTGATACCGGCCTCGTTCAGTTTTCGGATAGCCGCAATGCTCATCTGGGACACCTCTGGATATCCTTCCATGAACGGATCTGTGGTAAAGCAAAGCTGCACAGACTGAATCTTATCTCTGAGCCTCGGTATCTCTTTATCCAGCAATTCAAGCGTGTTTGATACAAGCACCGGCTCAAGCCAGCTCTCGTAATCCTTAATTTGCCCGAATCGCTTCTTCATCAGGAATGCATAACATGGATATTTGCACCCATGTGCACACCCCTGCACGTGATTCATTGTGTAGTCACCATACTCTACCCCTGTTTGATAAAGCATGGATTTTCGTTTTATCGTCTTCAAGGTGCTTTCATCCTCCGCCTACTTGTTCTTTAATATGTAGTCTGCCATCCGCAGAGCAAGTTTTTGTGCCGCTTCACTTTCGTTTGAGATAGCAAAGCAGAAAAGGAACATCGGCGACCTCCGGCTATTCCTAAAAATCCGTGCGTGTTTTGACACACATGGAAAGATTGTCTCAAGTCGAGAGAGGATATACTCCTTTATGTGATTTGGATTTGCGTCCTTAACCATCCGTTCGCTATCGCTCTGTCCGGACTCCGGGAATAGGTCGAAAAGCGTCATCTGAGGATCTTTCTTATAGAATTCCTTCCTCCATCCGGCATCTCCAAGCAATCGATCTATGCAATCCTCCCATTTATCGTACTTTCCGTTTTTCGGCAGCATACGTTCAAGTGCAGAGAACGGAAACAGGTACCATACGTCTATCGATTTCGTCTGTGCTACATTTTCAAGCGTAGCCCAATTTACCTGCGTCGCATATGGATCTAAGAACAGCAATCCTCTGTTATATCTCCAGTCTACGTTGCTAATAATCTCCGCGAGCTTATCATTCGCATCGCCGCAGCAAATTGTAACAATTCTCCTCATCTGCGGAAACTCGGAGTTTATCATATTCTGAAGTTCTCCTGCCTTCTGAGAGTCCGCTTCTATGAAATAGTAATGATCGAACTTCTTTTCAGACGCCAGTGCACGCTTAGCAGAGCCCACAAGAAACTGCCCGCCGTCACTGGTCTCGATCTCACCGGTTCCAGCAAAGGCATCTATATAAATCTTCTTAAACTTCTGATTTTGCAGTGCAATCAGGTATGCGTCCAGGTAGCTGGTGAAGATATTCAACTTCTTCTCAGTCCAATTGCCACCAAATTTCTGCGACGTTGCCATAAATTCCAATCACCTCATCTATTTGAAACTCAATCTCAAGAAGAGAAAGAGATCACCGTTTCCTTCTTTCCTGTATCAGGATTCACAATCTGCTCTATCTTCGCGCCAAAGAAATCGGTCAGATCGCTCTTTACCTCATTGCGAAATCCCTCTGACGGGAAAATCGGGTGGTTATCCAGAAGTTCCCACATCTCATCCAGCGGCACCTGCTTTCGGCCTCTAAAGCTGCGCTGCAGGTATTTCGCTATATCGATAACATGCAAGCAGCTTTCATCTTCCTCTTCAGCAATCTCACCGAAAAGGTTAAATGACAACTGCCTGTTCTCAACCGAGTGCTTGGTAGAGGACTGTGCGCCAAATACCTTCCAAGCACTCTTCTTGTAGAGCTTAAATCCCTCCTTGTTGCTCGTGCAATGAATCAAATTGTAGACGAGCGAGTTCTGCGTGTTATAGAACGGAAATGCCGATACGTAGTACCTGCGAGCTCCTTTCAGTGAATTTATGATTTCTTCCACTCTAGCCTCATAGGCCTTCTTGTCACTTCCGTAAGGCACCAGTTTCTCAAAGTCTTCCAGATAAGTGTTCTCGTACTTTGCCTTTGTCGTTTTCTTCTTGGCGCTTGTGATCGCCCGCACCGGATCTGAAACCATGTGATTAATCATAACTTCACCCCAGTTACGGAAAAACGGCAGAAGTGCTTCCCAGTCAATAGTCGCATCATACGGATCGTAGAGCAGGAAATAACGCAGGTACTTAGTTCCATATAACTGTGGGCCAATAGTTCGGAGCAGCTCGTGCGCATCACCACAAGAGGTGACAATCTTAAAATTGCGCTCATCCTGTGGAAGATGCTTTTTTAGCTCATCTACGCGCGCTTTATCCTTGTCATTCAAGTAAATGTGTATATTTTTCTCCGTATAGCTTCTTGATGCTTCCCTAAGTGCTTCTGAGACGCGTACTGCTGTACCTTTCACCAATTGCCCGGCATCGTCGGTGTATACACCACTGTTGCACATACAGTCTATAAAGATCAGCCCATTGCAAGACTCAGTCAACAGCAACTTCTGTGCCCACGATTTGATGTACTCTTCTATCAGCTCAAATTTTTTTATTGTGTGAGGGCTAGCCTTGCTAATTATGTTTTTCTTTTTTGCCGCCATACCATCCACCTCTTATTCAACGATGCCTTCTTGGGAAAAAATCAGCTTTCGGATATTCCCAATATCGCAGTTCCGTGTTTTACGCACCTTCGTTAGCATTCTTATACTGACAGTTTAACCTTTAGACAGCTTGTTAGCGAAAGATCATTTGGTACCGACCGCCACCTGCAATTTCTTTCAAAAGGCATCTACAAAATCATCCCGAAGTGCTTCAGTGCCTCCGTGATCGCTTTTTCCTTCTCCGGCGGGCATTGAGGCTGCTTGGCGTTTTCGGATTTCGGTTTATTGTAGTTTTCACGCTCAATGATGCCGTATTTCTGCTTCACCTGTGCGATATAGAGGTGGCTGACTTTCAGTCCGGTATGCTCGAAAACGTATTCCCGGGTTTCCTCGTAGGTTGCCTTACTCTCCGCCGAAGTCAAATCCAACTCGTCCATCTTCACTTCGATCTCGATATGTTCCTTACTTTGAAGTTTGGACAATAGACACACCGTCTCCACATGATTCGTATGCGGGAACATATCGACGGGCTGAATCTTTTCGACTTTATAGCCGCGCTTTGTCAGAAAGCGCAGGTCGCGCTGCTGAGTTTCGGGGTTGCAGGAGATATAGACTATCTTTTTCGGCGCGAGGGTCACGAGCGACGACAGGAAGCACTCATCGCTTCCGGCGCGCGGAGGGTCCATAAAAACTATGTCCGCTCTCTCCCCGTCCTGCGCCATGCCGAGCATGAATTCGCCCGCATCGTCGCAGAAGAAGCGCACGTTCTTTATGCCGTTGCGCTTGGCATTAGATATTGCGTCGTGAACGGCGTCGCGATTGAGCTCAACGCCTATTACCTCGCCCGCCCGCTTCGACGCGACAAGTCCTATCGTGCCTATGCCGCAGTAGGCGTCGATGACCTTTTCGCGCCCGCTCATGTCGGCATATTCCATAGCGGTGTTATAGAGCACCTCGGTCTGCACCGGGTTTATCTGATAAAATGAGCGCGGAGAGATCCTGAATGTAAGTCCGCAAAGCTCATCCTCGATTTTGCCCGTACCGTAGAGCACATTTTCGCGCTCGCCGAGCACAAGGCTCGTCTGATAGGGGTTTATATTGTGGACTATTGTGGTTATGTCCGGATGCTCCTTGCGAAGCGCCTTGACGAAGTTGTTCTTCGCGGGAAAAATCGGCCCCGCCGTGACCAAAACGACCATTATCTGATTCGTTTTAAAGCCGCGCTTGACGAGGACATGGCGGAGCGTGCCGCTGCCGCTTCGCTCGTCATACGGCTGAATTTTAAAGCTCCTCAGCATATTGCGGACGGAGACGATTATCTCATCCGCTTTTCTGTCCTCCGTCAGGCATGAATCGACGCAGACTATGCTGTGCGTGCCGGACTGATAGACTCCGGAAATTATCTTTCCGTTTCTCGCCGTGGCGAACGCCGCCTGAACCTTGTTGCGGTAATGATACGGCTCGTCCATGCCGATTATCGGCTCGACACGTCCGAATTCGCCGAGCAGTCTTTCGGTCTTTCTCTGCTTGAAGCCGAGCTGCTCCGCGTAGCTCAGATTTTGAAGCTGGCATCCGCCGCATTTTTTATAGAGAGGACATTTCTTTTCTTCCGTCATGTTTTCTTCTTTCCGTTTGGGTATACGATATTTATTATTTTTATTTATTTGCCCTGCCGAGCCTTCTTTTCCGCCTTTTCTCTGTCTTTCTTTGCAACATCGTTGGTGTTCATCGAGTTGCGGAACACCACGAAGCGGTCAAACAGGAATTCGGTGACGAAGTTCGTCAGCATACAGATGACCTCGACGAGGTAGTTGTTCCACAAAAGGTCGGTTGTGGCGTACTTTGTAAACCAGGTTGAAAGCGGAGTAAACACGCAGTAATATGCCGCGACCTTGAGCATGGCTATCGGGACATTATTAGCCGACTTGAAGGTGAACTTGCGGTTGAAGGTGAAGTTCCAAAGCACCGAGAGCACAAGTGAGATAAGATAAGCTACCCACTCCTTGAAATGGCAGACCTCAAAGAACAGAGTATAAGTCGTTATCTGAATGATTCCCGCGGACGCCGAGAAAAGAGCGAACTTTACGGTCTGGAGAATATTCTCTTTTGTGCTGAGCTTCTGAGTTTCGGCAACGTCCTGTTTTTCTTTCTTTTTGTCCGACATATTTGTCTCCCCTTTTATTTTTTACGAATTGCCTGCGTTTTTGAGCATCTCTTCCGCCGATTTCAGCTGAAGCTCCGTTACCTCAAGTCCGCCGGTTATCCGCGCTATCTCATGTATTCTGCCCTCGGTATCAAGGCGTTCGACCTTTGTGTAGGTCTTGCCGTCCGAGACGGATTTGCTGATTTTCATATGGCAGTCCGCCTGCGCCGCTATCTGCGCCGAATGGGTGACGCATATGACCTGCCTGCCGCAGGACACCTCCTTGAGCTTCATGGCGACCTTCTGCGCCGCCCTGCCGCTGAGTCCGGTGTCTATCTCGTCGAATATCATCGTGTCGAGCCCGTCTCTGCCCGCTATGACGCTCTTTATCGCGAGCATTATGCGCGACAGCTCGCCGCCCGAGGCTATTTTTGCAAGGGGCTTCAGCGTCTCGCCCGCGTTAGCGGAGATAAGAAACTCTATATTATCCGCGCCGTTTATTGTAAACGCAGTTTTTTCTCTGTTTACCTTGAAGCTGACCGACGGCATATCGAGAAACTCGAGCTGCTCGGTCACTCCGCGCTCAAACTCGCGCGCCGCCTTTTCACGCGCCGCCGTAAGCCTTTCGGCAAGGGCGCGAACCTCTGCCTTCGTTGAGCCGACAAGCGAATCGAGCTTCTTGACGCGCTCGTCGGAGAGCGCTATCTCGTTTCGCTCCTCGCGCGCGGAATCGAGGAATGAGAGCATATCCTCCTCCGTAGAGCCGTATTTTACGGAAAGGCGGAAAAGCTCATCGAGCCTTGCCTCTATCTCCTCGAGCTCGGAGGGGTCATATGAAAAATCCTCTATCGCCGAGCGAAGCTCCCCTGCGCAGTCCTCAAGCTCGTAGCCGACGGTGCGCAGCGTCTTTGCGGCGGGCTCGACATCCTTATAGAAGCGCGCCGCATCCTCTGCGTTGCCGGCGCAGTCGTCTATTGCGCTTATGACGCCGAAGCTGTCATCCGCGCCGCGGAGGATATCATATGCCGCGCGGAGCGAAGCGGTGACGCGCTCGCAGTTTTGCAGCAGCGTCTTTCGCTCGTTCAGCTCATCGCGCTCGCCCGGCTTTATATCCGCCTGCTCAAGCTCGGATATCTGATAATCGAGCAAGTCGAGACGGCGAAGCTTCTCCGACTCGTCCGTTCTGAGAGAGTCGCGCTCCCTGATATATGAACAGAGCTCTCTGAATTTTTCTCTGTATTCCTCAAGCAAATCGGCGTCGTCCGCTATGCAGTCGATGAACTCGAAATGCTTTTCGGGCGCCATGAGCGCCTGATTGTCATGCTGACCGTGTATGTTTATCAGCTCATGCCCCGCCTGCCTCAACGCGGCGACATTAGTCGGCACACCGTTTATACGGCAGGTATTTTTGCCGTCCGAGCCGAGGGTGCGGCGAAGAAGTATATTCCCGTCCTCGTCGGGCTCGATATCGTATTCCGAGAGTCTCGCGGCGGTTGCTTTTGAAACGCCGGAGAACAGCGCCGTTACACTTGCGGACTGCGCTCCCGTTCTTATGAGCTCGCGCGAGGTACGTTCGCCGAGCACCGCGTTTATAGAATCGATTATAATCGACTTGCCCGCGCCGGTTTCGCCCGTAAGGACATTGAGCCCCGAATCAAATTCGATGTCGGCGCTCTCAATTATTGCTATATTCTCTATTTTCAGACTGAGAAGCATAGCTCAAACCTCATTTTTCGATAAGTCGTTTTATGGAATCCTTCATCTGCGAAGCGTAGCTTTCGTTTCTGCAAAGGGCAAATATCGTGTCGTCGCCTGCAAGAGTGCCGACAAGCCCCTCCCAATGCATGGAATCGAACGCCGCGCACGCCGCCTGCGCCATGCCGGTATAGCAGCGAATGGCTATGATGTTGCCCGCAAAATCGGCGGAGACGACGGACTGGGCGAAGATGCTTTTGAACTTCGAAAGCAGCTCGTCGGACTCGGTCTTTGTGACCGCGTACTTATACTGACCGTTCGCACCCATGGTCTTGACAAGGCGCAGCTCCTTGATATCGCGCGAAACTGTCGCCTGAGTTGCGTCAAAGCCGCTGTCTCTGAGCTTTTGAAGAAGCTCGTCCTGGGTTGACAAGTCATATTTTTCAATTATTTCGAGTATCGCTTCCTGTCTTCTTTTTTTCAAAGTTCTACCTCCCGTTTGCCGTGAGAACTGCTGTTCCACTTCATCATTTTTCTGTTAAGTATATCTAAAAAGCTGTCATTTTTAAGTCTTATAAAATCGGCGGAGATGTCCGCTTTTTCAACGGTTATACTCCCCTGCGCCGACACGGTGAACGGCTCGTCGCCGTCGCACGAGACGCATATCGGACCCCCGTCGTCGGAATATATCCGCAGCACGGAGTCCTCGCCGAGAACGAGCGAACGGGTGAACACAGAATGCGAGCAAATGGGAGTCAGAATCATGCACTCGAGCTTCGGGTCAACAACGGGTCCGCCCGCGGAGAGCGAATATGCGGTTGAGCCCGTCGGCGTTGAAACAATGAGCCCGTCTCCGAGATAGCGGTTGAAAAAGTTTCCGTTGAGGTCGACGTTTATCTCGGATATTTTGCTGAGCCTTGAGGGACGCATGACGGTGGAATCGTTCATATTGTAGCCGCTCTGCACGCGGTCTCCGTCCGTTGCGGTGGTTTTGAGCATCATGCGCTTATCCATGCTGTAGTCGCCGGTTATGAGCTTTTCGAGCAGGTCGAGCTCGTGTATCTCAAGACCTGCCATAAACGCAAGGCGACCGGCGTTGATACCCAAAACGGGCTTCGAATAAACCGCCGCCTTCTTTGCGGAGTGTATTATCGTGCCGTCTCCGCCCACGGTTATAACAGCCTCGCAGCTTTCGAGCAGCTCTTTTTCCGGTAAAAATACCGCCTTTGTGTCGGAGAAAACCTCCTTTGTGTCGAGCGGCAGAGAATATGCCGCACCGAGCTCGTCGAGCCGCCCGCAGATGAGCCTCGTCACCCCTGCGGCATTTCTGCGCGTTAAATTGGGAATTATCGCAAAAATCATAATTATTCTCCCGCCTTGAACCGTGCGTGCGCCGCGCCGACAACTCCCGCGATATCGGGCGCCGACGGTGCCTGCACTTCGGACTTTTTCAGATATACAAGGTATTCTATATTGCCCTCCGGCCCTTTGACCGGAGAAAAATCGAGAGCAGATACCGAAAATCCCGCCTGCACGGCATAAGAACAGACATTTTCGATAACTTTTATATGTATGCGCGAATCCTTGACCACGCCTTTCTTGCCGACATTTTCTCTCCCCGCTTCAAACTGGGGCTTTATCAGGCAGACGGCACTGCCGCCGTCTTTTATCAGCGGCGAAAGCGCGGGCAGGATGTGTTTCAAAGAAATAAAAGAGACGTCCGCGCTCGCAAAATCCGCGCGCTCGGGAATTTCTTTTTCGGTTATGTATCTGAAATTTGTCTTTTCGAGGTTGACGACGCGGGGATCGCGCTCCAGCACGGGCGAGAGCTGCCCGCTCCCCGAATCGACGGCGTAGACTTTTTTCGCGCCGTTTTGAAGCATACAGTCGGTAAAGCCGCCTGTCGAAGCGCCGATATCTATGCATAAATATCCGCTTAAATCGAGCTTGAAAACCTCAACGGCCTTCTCGAGCTTCAGCCCTCCGCGGCTGACATAGCGCTCGGTCTCCCCCTTATATTCGATTATATCACAGGCATTTGCCAAAAGTCCAGCTTTAGAGATCACTTTGCCGTTTAAATATACATTGCCGCTTTTTATCATTTCCTTGGCTTTTTCACGCGACGGCGCGATGCCCAGGGAGACCATAAGAGCGTCTATACGCTTTCTGTTTCCGTCCACTTTCAGTCCTCCGCGGAGGCGATAAACGAGAGAACGCCCTCCTCGTCAAAGCCGTATTCGTGCAGAAGGGACTCGACGGACGCCTGCTTGACGAAGCCGTTTTCAATGGCTCTTAAATGATATTTTCCGCCAAAGCCCGCCTTGGAGAGATCAAACAGGAAGCCCTCGCCCGCTCCGCCGCGGCGTATGCCCTCTTCGAAGAAATAAACATCCTTGCAGGTCTTTGCCGCCTCAACCGCGCCCTCGCAGACTGGGATTATGCGGTTGAGCTTTATGAGCTTCACGGATTCACCCGCATTCAGGAGCTTCTCATATGCGAATGCACAGGCCGAGAAGGTTCTGCCGTAAGTCACAATAGCTTTTTCGGCTTTCTCGTCGCCGAACACGTCAAAGTCCTCAAAGGTCGGCTTTATGCTCTCGGGAATGGCTCGCTGAGCGCCGCGCGGATATCTTACCGCGACGAGCTTGGATTCGGAATAGAGCGCCTGCTGCATGGCGTGCTTCAATCCCTCATAGGACGAGGGAGAATAGACGGTTATATCGGGCACGCTCCTGAACATAGAAACATCGAAAACGCCCTGATGCGTCTCGCCGTCCTCGCCGACAAAGCCGGCGCGGTCAACGGCTATGACCATCTTCTGCTTTTGCAGCGCGGCGTCGTGCAGAAGCTGATCAAAGCAGCGCTGAAGGAAGGTAGAATAGACGGCGAAAACCGGGATAAACCCGCTCTTTGCAAGGCCGAGCGCAAACGCCACGGCGTGCTCCTCGGCGATGCCTATATCAAAGAATCTGTATTTATATTCATTAGAGAATCGCTCAAGCCCCGTGCCGATGGACATAGCCGCGGTTATGGCACAGACGCGGTCGTCGCAGGAGGCGAAGCGGCACATGATATCGCCGAAATGGTTCGAAAAGCTGGTGCCCGTCGAGAGCGGTTCACCCGTATTGATATCGAACTTCGAGATTCCGTGGAACTGCTCGGGCGAACGCTCGGCAAAGTCGTAGCCCTTGCCCTTGAGCGTATTGACATGGAGAAGCACAGGCTTATCGTACTTCTTCGCCATTTCAAAAGCTTCGCAGAGCTGCTGAATATTGTGCCCGTCGATAGGCCCGATATAGTGAAGTCCGAGATCCTCGAACCACGAGTCTGAATAGATAATGCGCTTCAACGCGCTCTTTATGTCAAACGCCGCGTCCGAGAGCTCGTTTCCTATAAGCGGGATATGCTTTAAGAGCTTTTCGGTGTGCGCCTTCATGCGGTAATACTCGGGCTTTGCCCTGACAACGGCGAGATAACGCGCCATAGAGCCGACGTTCTCGGAGATGGACATCTCATTGTCGTTGAGCACGATTATTAATCTGTCGTGCGTTCTGCCCGCGTTATTGAGCGCCTCATAGAACATTCCGCCGGTCATCGAACCGTCTCCGACGACGGCGACAACGGTGTTCTTGCTGCCGCGCATGGTGTTCGCGGTAGACAGACCGAGGGCGCTTGATGCGGCGGTGCTGGAATGGCCGCTGTAAAACATATCGTGCTCGCTCTCCTCGGGGCGGCAGAAGCCCGAGAGCCCGCCCTCCTGACGCAGGGTGTGGAAGCGCTCGTATCTGCCTGTGAGCAGCTTGTGGGTATAGGCCTGATGGCCGACATCCCAGACAAACTTATCGCGCGGGGAATCAAACTCCTTATGCATGGCGAGCGTCAGCTCCACAACGCCGAGATTCGACGCGAGGTGGCCGCCGTTCTTCGACACGGTGTCGATAAGAACGGTGCGTATCTCGGCGGCAAGCTCGTTGAGCTGAGCGTAGCTCAGGTCTTTTATATCCGCCGGGGAATGTATATTTTTAAGGTACTTGTCAGTTGACATTTGACTTCAACCTTTCGCTTTAATCGAATTGACGGTCACTTATTTCTTGAAAGCAGCTTTTTTGAAAGCGACACAAGAAACTCAGACTCGCCGCCGAACACGCCGAGCGCGTCTATCGCTTTTCGGGTGAGCTCAGCGGCTATTTTCTTCGCCTCTTCGAGTCCGAGGAGCGAGACGTAGGTGTTTTTGCAGTTCTCTGCGTCACTGCCGACGGGCTTGCCGAGGGTCGCTTCATCACTCGTCACGTCGAGAATATCATCGACTATCTGGAACGCTATGCCGAGATTTTCGGCATATACCCTTGCGGCCTCAAGCTTATTATCATCGGCTCCCGCCGCTATGCAGCCGAGCTGACAGGCGCATCTTATAAGCTCGCCTGTCTTGAGAATATCGACCGAGCGGAGGTCGTCGGCCGCAACCGTTTTATTTTCGTTTTCAAGATCCTGAACCTGCCCCGCAATCATTCCGGCGCAGCCCGACGCTCGCGCAAGGAGCGAGACCGCCTTTGCAACGGCATCGGCGGGAATATCTTCGGCCTCGCCCGCAGACTGGAATGCAAAGGTCAAAAGAGAGTCGCCCGCAAGCAATGCATTCGCCTCACCGAACTTTATATGGCTCGACGGCTTTCCGCGGCGCATATCGTCGTCGTCCATGCATGGCAGATCGTCGTGGATGAGCGAGTAGGTGTGGATAAACTCGATGGCGCAGGCAAGGGGCAGAGCCGCTTCGACAGAGCCGCCGCACATTCTGCAAAATTCGAGTGTCAGC
>OIYG01002457.1_pt1 | contig 11727 bp, 6 predicted proteins | sample 1587861 | NCBI WGS metagenome assembly OIYG01 (sample SAMN03283272) | human gut metagenome | biome: human-associated habitat; material: feces | host: Homo sapiens | place: Peru | collected 2012 | reverse complement strand
GAATTTCTCTACTCCAGAGAATCCCTGGCATTTCTACATCTCCATCGCCCTCTTCTTTGCCACCTTTATCGGCGTGAAGGTAATGAAGATCAATCCCATCCGCATGATACTCTATTCTGCGTTTGCCGGATTGCTTCTTCTCTATTAAGACTTTTTTCACCCCAAACTACCTCTACTTCTACATGCCGTTCTCGCTTACCAAGGATGCACAGGGCTAAGCGAAGGTGTGCAACTTACACCCTTGCTTTTTATTTTCTATATATCAGGCACTTATATCATATTCACAAGTTTTGTGCCCCCACACATTTTGCACGGTAATGCAAACGTTTGCATTTAATTTTATTGGTTTTTCATCACTTTTTTGCAGCTCCTTTGAGAAAATCATCTTATATTTGCAACCGAAAAGGAAACCCGGCGACATTCATCTTGTTACAAGGGTGCCCTATCAGAATAAGAAAATGACAATAAAGAATAAGCAACTAGCATTATCCTTAAGAAAGAAAATCAACAGAGTAAAATTATGATGATGAAGCAGAGATCATTCAAACGAACACCGATGTTGTTACTGCTGATTCTCTCAACAGTAATAACCCGAGCGCAAGAGGTAGCACTGAAGACCAACCTGCTTGGTTTGGCAACCACCTCGCTCAATGCTGGTCTAGAAATAGGCACGGGCAGGAAGAGCACTTTTCAGCTTTTCGGCGCCCTGAATCCCTGGAAGTTCTCAGGCGACAAGAAATTGCGCTACTGGAACGTAATGCCAGAGTACCGCTGGTACACCTGCCAGAAATTTGGAGGCCACTTTTTCGGCATCCATGCCCTTGGAGGTGAATACAACGTAAAAAATGTGGACCTGCCTTTCGGCATCTTGCCAAAGACAGAGAAAGGAAGACATTACGAAGGCTGGTATGTCGGTGGTGGTCTCACCTACGGATACCAATGGCTGCTGTCTGAGCATCTCAATCTCGAAGGATCCATCGGATTAGGATACATCTACAGCCCATACAAGCTTTACGGAAGATGTGACAAATGCCTTAACGAGGACCACCGCAACTATGTAGGTCCAACTAAAGCCGCCCTTTCCCTGATATACGCATTCTAGGAACGATATCACCGAGATAGCGAAAAACAAAATCAAACCCTCTTTTACAAGATTAAGAATATGAAGAAAATGAAGCTTTATGCGGTCATTTCGCCCCTTTGCATTCTGTTTGCACAGAGCGCATTGACTGTCCAAGCCCAGAAGATAGATGATTCGCAGCTACGGTTGGCTGGAGGCAAGATTCTGATAGACAGCGTCTTGACACAGAAGAAAAGCGACAGTCTCAAGGTTGCTTTCCGCCTTCATCTCGATAGTCTGCAGCTCAAATCAGAGCAACAGCTGGTTTTCACACCGGTAATGGTAGGAACTGATTCTATCGCTCTCAACCCTATCATCATCCAGGGTAGAAACCAGGCTGTAAGATACCGCCGACTTGCCGACAGCAAGAAGAATCCGCAGGCACAGGTTTTTACCCGCAAGAACAAGACCAGTCAGCAGGTTTACTTCGCCCAGTCTGTTCCTTATCAGAAATGGATGAAGAAGTTCAAACTCTCGGTGAAAGAAGATCTCTGCGGATGCGGCAACCTGATAGAACAGGACAATACGCCGATTGCGGATATCGACCGTACACCGAAGATTACGAAGGATTTCTTCGTGCAGCCGAAGGCGGAAGCCAAGAAGGTGAGAGCCGAAAAGGGTGAAGCTTATCTCAGCTTTGTGGTTAACAAGAGTAATATTCTTGCCAACTTCCGTGAGAATGCTACTGAGCTGAAGAAGATTACTTCCACCATCGACCTGGTGAAGAACGATAAGAACGTTGAAATCACAGATATTGATATCCACGGTTTTGCTTCGCCTGATGGTTCGTATGCCAACAACAAGCGCCTTGCCAACGAGCGTGCAGCAGCTCTCCGCAACTATGTGAGCAGCCTCTACACCTTAAACAGCAAGCTCTTTACCTATCAGGCTACACCGGAAGACTGGGAAGGATTCAAGCAGAAGATTCAGGCTAGTCATCTGGCTGATAAGGAAGCAATTCTCGAGATAGCTAACTCTTCGCTGGCTCCTGATGATAAGGACCTGAAGATCAGAAAGCTTCATCCGGCTAGTTACCGCTATATCCTGGATAATATCTATCCTCGTCTGCGTCATAGCGATTATACGGTAACCTACACGGTCCGTCCGTTCAGCATCGAAGAGGCTAAGGAGATATTGAAGACGAAACCACAGCAGCTTTCTCTGCAGGAGATGTTCCTGGTGGCACAGACTTACGAGCCGGGTTCGCCAGAGTTTAACGAGGTATTCGACATTGCTGTCCGTCTCTTCCCTGATGATGAGACAGCCAATCTCAATGCCGCCTGCACCGATTTGCAGAAAGGTGATCTTACTTCTGCCGAAAAGCATCTTGCCAAGGCAGGCAACTCGAAAGAGGCAGAGCGTGTAAGAGATGTCTTCAAGCAGATAAAGGAATTGGAATAACAGAAAATTAGAGAATAACGATTATAAACAAGCTTAACTTTCAAAAATTATGAAGATTAAACATTTATTTGGCTTGGCTGTCATCGCAGCTATGACAGCAAGCTGTTCAAGCAATGAGGACCTGGGAACCGCAGGTCCAGGTACTGGTACTAACGAAGCTGGTGTTGGTTATGCAACTTTCACCATCAACTTGCCTTCTACAAACGGCACTCGTGCAGGTAATCCTACCTATGAGCAAGGTACTTCTGATGAGTATGATGTAAATGACGTTACTTTACTTATCTTCAAGAAGGCTGGTAAATCTGAAGGCGAATACACATTCGTAGATAAAGCTGATTTGGGTACTATGGCTCCTTGGAAGGCAGAAGGATCTAATGGTATTACTGCGTCTGCTACTATTACTGCAAAATTAAATAAAGTTGATCTTACAGGAACAGATTATTATGCGCTTGCTATTCTTAACAATACGACTGCAACAGCAGGTAATAAAGTAAAAGACCCAAGTACAGATCAAACTTATTCAAATTGGAATGCAGCTACAAATGCCGTTGCTGCAAATTTCACGGATACATCAAAGGGTTTCTATATGGCAAATGCCCCAAAGTTTACATCAGGGGAACCAACAACTCTTGTAAAGATTGATAAGGTATATGCTACAAAGCAAAAAGCTGAAACCAATGCGGCTACAACTATTCATGTAGAGCGCGGTTTGGCTAAGGTGACAGTTGCTGCTCTTCCTACAGACAAGTCCCCATCTGGTACAAAATATGCTGAAGATAAGGTTGATATTACTGCTTGGAAGTTGGATGTTACTAACAAGAGTACATTCCCTATCCATAAGACTGCGGGCTTGTCAGAAAAATTCACTACTATTTGGAGCAATGTCTCTGGTACGGCACCGGTTACAGCTCGATTTGTAGATGCTAATAATACAGCCTTCAGCCGTGTATATTGGGGTGTTGACCCTAACTATAGTACTGATTTAGATGAGGCTGCATGTAAGGACGCATTTAATTTACTTGATCCAAATGCAGAAATTAATGGTACAGCAGACAAGCCTCAGTACTGTCTTGAGAATACTTTCGACATCAAGCACATGATGCAAGGTCAGACAACACGTGTTGTGTTCAAGGCAACATATACTCCTAATGGATTCAAAACGGGAGATACATTCTATAAGATTGGTAACAGCACCGACCTTTGGAAGAAAGCTGATTTGGAGGCTCAAATCAAGGCAAAGGCTGCCGAAGTTCTTTCCGTAGCAGAAACAGAAATCATTGTTAATCTTGATGCCAACAATCTGAACGAGGCAGGAACAAGACTGTTGACAGTTGATAATGTTAAGATTAAGGATAGTAGTACTGCTGTTTCTCAAGATAAAATCGATGAGATTAATGCCAAGCTTGGTTTAAAAGATGCAACCACTACAGACCCTATCGTAGGTATCGCAACCTATAAGAGTGGTGAGTCTTACTATATTGCCCGTATCAAGCACTTCGGTGATGCGGCAACTCCTTGGAAGGAAGGTGACCCTACTTATGGAGATAACGATGATACAAATAACAACAATTATCTCGGACGTTATGGTGTTCTCCGTAACAACTGGTATGAATTGACTGTAGGAAAAGTCAGTGGTCCTGGTACACCAGATGTTCCAACCATCAAGCCAACAGAACCAGATGATGAGAGCTACAAGTACATCAGCGTCAGCGTGAAGATCCTTCACTGGGCTAAGTGGTCTCACACATACGATTTGTAATCCATAACACATTATTATATATAGCTCAGCCGCTCTAACGCTAAGGAGCGGCTGGCTATCACGGAAGAATAAGAATCAATTTATACACTTTACTTTTTCATAAAACAAATAAGCATCATGGTAAACAAGAAGTTTAACAGTTGGATCAGGAATATATGCATGGGATGGGGCTTCATCATGGCCGGCAGCCTGCTAGCAAGCTGCAACGACTTGATGCACGACGACCTGCCTCCTTGTGACATGGGTGTTGACTTGCAGTTCAAGTACGACTACAACGTGCAGCGTGCCGACATGTTCAATGATCATGTGGGCGGACTCAGCGTATTCGTATACGACGAGCAGGGCAACTTCATTGCTCGCCATGATGCCTATAACGATGCGACATCACAGCCGCTCAAGGACCCTAACTATGCCATGCGAATCAATCTGGAACCGGGCAAATACAGATTCGCAACCTTCGCCTTCCAAAAGAAATACGAAGATGCACTTGCGCAGCCAGGTGCCAAATTCCAGATAGCTCTGCCACAGCAGGGTGACAACATCACCGCCCTCCATGCACGACTCGACCGCGAACAGGGCAAGGTGAACAACCAGAGCCAACCGCTCGATACACTCTGGCAAGGACTCAGCAACGAACTGGTTGAAGTAAAAGACCTGCAGGTTACACGCCATACCATCGGTCTGGTTCGTGATACCAAGCAGCTCACCATCAGTCTGCATCAGCTGGACGAACCAGCCAACATCAATGCCGATGACTTCAGTTATCAGATAACCAATGCCAACGGCGATATCAGTTACGACAACTCTCTCCTCCCCGACGAGGAGTTGACATATACCCCATACTACACCTGGACCACTGAGTTTAAGGATACCGAAGGCAATGTAAAGGAGCGCACCGCTCATGCCGCCCTCATGTTCTCCCGACTCATCTGGCATCCGGCAGCAGAAAACGACAAGAACGCCATCCTCACTATCACGAACAAGACTACAGGCGAAGAGGTGGCACGCATCAATCTTGCTGACTGTCTGGCTCAAGGCCGTGGCGCCTTCGAAGCCCGCCATTATTCAGCACAGGAATTCCTGGACCGTGAGTACGACTACAAGCTCGACTTCTTCCTCCAGGGCAACCAGTGGAAGTATGTGCAGCTCAGCATTTCCATCCTGGATTGGAGCAAGCGCATCCAGCGTGTCGATTTCTAATCGAATTCCAAATTATCGGTAGTAAGCTATCGAGATAAGAGATAAGTATAAAGAAAGACAAAGTTATCATGAGAAGATTTCATATCTATATAGGTTTCATAGTTTGGTTGTTGACTAGTTTATTTGCAGTTAGTTGTAATGACGAGTTGGAGGGTAACGGATATACCCCCAACTCGTCAAGCAACCTGCACGTGCTGGTACCAACCGTGCTCAGTGCGAACGGCAATGATTTCAGCGGCAGTTCCTCTCCTACCTATAATGCTACAGTAGATGAATGCCAGATCAATGATCTTCGCCTCTACGCCTTTCCTGTAGGTAATGGCAAGCTGGTAACAGAGAATCTTCCTGCACCAACTGCAACTTCGATGCTGAATGAGAATGCAGCCGAATATCAGCTCAACATTACTCCTGGTAAGTATCATATCTATGTAGTTGCCAACCTGAGTGATGTATTGAGTGGTCAGACTATTGAGACAGAAAATGAACTCAAAAATGTAGTGCTGAGTTATAGTAGCGTAGGAAAGCCAGGTATGCCTGTCTGCACGAATATTCCGATGATATACGAGCCAAAGGATATCACAGTAGTCAATGCAACAGGTAAAAGCAATGCTGAAGTAATCGCAAATATGAAATTCACTTGCGTCAAGGTAAAGTTGAATCTCATTTTCGACCCAACCCAGGCAGATGTAAATGCCAACTTCGGTGGCAAGTCTATTCTTATCGATAAAATCGTAGCCAATAAGCTCTCTCCTTTTACCAATCTCTATTGGGGCGGTAAATTCGTAGAAGAATCTCTGGCTGATGGCAAATATAAGACTGGTATTTCAAGTACACAATATACTAGCGGCTCTGATGCTCCAGCTGTATATTATACAGACTGGGAAGACCATACTTCAGAAGCAGAAGCAAACAATAAGAATGATATTGTAGGTAAAGGAGATCCCAAACCTGCCCCAATAGATGCTGCAAAAAAGTGGCTCTTCCAGAGCACCTATTATCTCCCAGAGCGTTATATTTCGTCTGCTGCCGACCGCAGCTACTTAACCATCAATGGCAAGGTAGCCAATTCTGCCAGCAACGATTATCGCATCAATTTGGGTCATAAGGATGAGGCTAGCGCTTCTGAAGTGCCAACCTTCCCTCGTGGTACCTATTATGAGATTACCGGCAGAATCAAGTCGCTGGGCAACATGGAGCTGAATTGCAATGTAAGCATCAAGCCATGGGAGTCATTATATATAGATGCCGACTTCAACCATACTACTTTGTGGGTAAGCAAGACAGAGGCTAATGTGACCTCTACGACAAATGATTATATTTCATATAAATCGAATGCAGGCTATGTAGGGTTTGGATGCGATAAAACCATAACAATCAATGGTAATCCTGAAGCTGTCATCGTTGAATCAAAACGCAGCAAAGACGCATCTGGCAATGACATTATTGAATTTCGAGTAAATCCCAACATCCTCATCAGCGATTTTCCAGAAAATCAGCGAAAGGGCGATACTAAGGTTTGGCTCAAGGCAAATAACCTCAAGAAATATATAGATGTACATTATGATGTTACACCTTATCTGGATGTAACAAAAGAACTGGTCATCTATTATAATAATGATATATCTCAGAATAGCAGAAATATAGAATGGGATACTAATCTTGGGGGTATCAAGTTGGAAGAGACCAAACTTACAAAAGGTAACTCAACCATCGAAATGAATTTAAATTCATCGGATGCAGCCACAGGTGTCTTCACAGTAACTGCAACAAGTAATCCTGTAACAACCACCATTCATGAATTCAAGGTAACGTCAAAAGATGGATCTATGTCTCAGACTGTTCGTGTAACAGTTAGTCCTCCTATCGGTAACTATCGTATCTATTTCAGAGCGATTAATGACCGCAGTAAATATAAAGGAGGTAGCGGTTCCGATAATTTCAAGGGAATCTTAGCAGAAAGAGGTACAAACAACTGGAGCGATGGATGGAATGAGGATGCAAATGATACAAATGTTCCCCAACCAGACAACCACCGCATCTATGTATATACCCAGATAGGTGAAACAGAAGATGCCGTTACAGGAAAAGGTTGGATTTTTACGAAAGGACCGGCCGATAAAAATGGATGGCCTGGAGAAGAAATGGTGGCCGACGAGACTAACACCGGATGGTATTACAAAGACTTCCCTGAACATGCGCAGTCTGTATCGTATACAAATGGATCAGAAGGTAAAAGAACTATTAAGCCAGGTGAGACATTGATTATGTTCAGTAATAATACATATCTAGATCAAGGATATAGTTTACACCGTTGTCCTCATCATCTGGAGCCAGGTATTCCTCTCTTCGATTATGAAGATCGTGAAGGATGGATCGTATATGACCCTACATCCGATCCTATATGGCATGTATATGATAACATGCCTGAAATTGAAGACATAGAGTACAAGGTATATACCCAAGAGCAAACTTGGGGATGGTATAAGGATTATGGTATTGCTGATGGTTCGAACCAATTCAAAATAAATGATCCTTCTGACAAAGGTTCAGACAAAGGCAATTCATGGACTTGCAAGAAAGTAGAAAACGGTTGGTGGAAAACTGTCATCAAACTGAAAGCTATTAAAGGAGAGCATAACAAAGATATCAGAATCTATTTAAAAGACACTAAAATTCTGCTCTTCGATGGCTATAGCTACGAGAAGTATGGCGACACTGGTTATTACCAAGGAGACAAATGGCATCAAGGTACGCCTGTTGGTGTAAATGAATAAATAATATTGGAAATATGAAGAAGATAAAGCATTTAATGATATGGATGGGATTGCTCCTTTGCCTTGTTTCCTGCAAGGATGCAATGGAGACTATCGGACTCGGTGGGGATGAAATCCCTGCCGAGGGACTTGTCTTGAACATTGATTTGCCCAATTTTTCTGAAAAGCAACTGGGCACGAGAGCTGATGCTACGGAAACAGAATCAATCAAAGAGCTCACTTTGCTTTATTACGACAGTAGCAACAATTATCTAGACAAAGAAGATTGTACCAATCAATTAACAGAGACCAACAAGAAAAGCAATGGCAACTATAACATCAAAGTAAACGCTCCGAAAGAAGCAAGCTACATACAAGTAGTTGCCAATGCCGATGTTACAAATGAAGAAGCAAGCGACTTACAGGATATCAGTAAAGCAGCAGATCGCACTCCAAGCCTTACTGAGCCAGTTTGTTGGGGTAGCATCAAGGTTACCGATTTGCTAACTCCTGAGACTGCCAAGATTTATCTTCTGCGCTCTAATGCCAAGATTACCCTCAAAGTTGCTGAAGGCATTAAGGGTATCTTTCCTGAAGAAAGCGCAGGACTTATCATCAATAATACAGCGAAGAAAACAGCTATCGCTCCAAAAGGCTATAAAGAGCCAACAGATAAAGGGTTGGCAACAACTACAGAATTCAATAGCACAAATGTTGGCGATGGCTCAAGCAGAGTTGTTGCTGTAAACGAGACATCTATTGGTCAAGCAAACATTATCATCAAGGCTAAATATAAGAATGTAGAAGGTTACTATAAAGTTGGCCTTTATAATAAGGATGACAAGAGTTACGAGTATGCTCTCTTGCGAAACCATAACTATACCATCACCGTAACCAAGGTGAATGACTATGGCTTTAAGAAATTGGACGAAGCCATCAAGGCTCAACCAGAAAACAGAATAGAGGCAGAAATAAAAGATGATAATCCTGCCATCACCAACATGATTGCCTGCAAGGATTATGAGCTTGGTGTTAGTGACGACCTATCCGTAAACGCAACAGCAGCTGAAGCAACTGAAGCTATTAAAGCAACCATCACTTTGGTTACTACGCTCTCTTCTGCAACAAGTGCTGACGACAAACTCTACGGAGTAAGCATCAATCCTCCTGCAGATAAATGGATTACGTTTGACAAGGATGATGTAAAAGAAACGAAACTTCCGGAATCAGAAAGTAATTCATCACCTGGCATGAAATATGTTCTGACGTTTACGCTGGCTCCAAACATTGATGAAACCCCAAGACCAGGAACGGTTACGATATCTTCTGGTGATCTCAAGCTTGATGTGAAGATAACTCAGGCGGGCTACGATTTCATGAGAGACGACCCTAATCGTAGGGTTATCATGTTAAAAAATGACAGTGAGATTCAATCGGACTATTTTGCCTGGTTGGATAAGGTTAAAGGAATCAGACCTGATAAAATGCAAGGCGCAGTAAGAAATAATGGTCTTCATTTTACGGTAGGAAAGAATGCCTACAGTTATAAGATTCCTAAAAAGACAGGGGATAAACTGCCAGAGAATGTTCCGACATATAACGATGACCATTTCACTGTTAGCGCTGACGGAGATTACTGGAAAGTGACGTTGAATGATGATCACGATAATAATTATGATCTCTGGAAAGGAACCTTTACGATAACAAATGCAAATGGAATCAACATCACCTACACTGTTTATCATACTGGTATCTTCCATGAGATAACAGATGATATGGCAAACAAATACGAATTAGCAGAGGGTGGTGATGACAATCTAAAGGTAAAAGGTATGTTCTATTATGGTGTAGTGAAGGTTGAGGGAAATGCCCATACCTACATCATGCTTGACCGTAATCTGGGTGCTACCGACAATAGTCCTTATGTACCAGACGTCAACGAACTTAAAGACCATAAAGGTGCTATCGGTGGATACTTCAAGATTTCTGAAAATAAGAATTATTCAGATGCCAAGCAGGGAAACCTGTCCTCAGAACTGTCACCTAAAGGCTTCGAGATACCAGATAAATCTGTCTTTGAGGACTTGGTTGCGAAAGGTACGCTTAATACAAAGATACGTACTACTTCTCTTGGCGAATCGTACTATTGTACATCCATGAATACTATAAACTCTGAGTTGCAAACCATCTATCTGCCATACGGAGGATATCTGGAAGGTGAAAGCCATAAATATCCAATGCACGTGGTCTTTTGGACCAAAACACTAGTCTCTGGAACACAAGGTTTCAGTAAAGATAGTCCGGAATATGGTTTCTGGTATAACTATTTCGATATATACAACTCGAAGAAGGGTATATCAAACGTACGTTTCGTGAGTGGTAGTAATGGAAAAAACACCGGCCGCTACAAGGCGATGCCATTACGCCTGGTACGTGTTCTGGAATAAACATCAGATAAGTGATAAATACAATAACATCTTTTACTTATATATAACAAAGTATAAAAACAGCTGTTGTAAAAAGAAGGGTTGGGTTTTCGTGAGAAAGTCCAGCCCTTCTTTTTGTCAGGATACTCCTGACAAGGAGTCAAGGTGTCACTGAGAGGTCATCATGATAGTACTGACGGATGGTAAAGACGCTTCCATCGCTTATTGCCTCACTACGGCATTATATTGCCCTTTACCTGGGCAATATCTTGCCATTGCCAGGCACAAAACGATACGTCGGGAGAGAAAAAATCCCCACTCTCTTTTTTACTCTTCACCCTTCACCAAATCGTCTGAAACCCCGATAAACACTGGGGTTCCGAGAGGTGAAGAGTGGCGCACCACTCTTCACCACTCTTCACCCACTCTTCACCTGGATATTTTCTTCATCGGATTACGCTGAGTTAACAGAGCATTCTTGCTCCACGGATTACGCACGGATTCCGTCAGGCGTCTGTCTTCCGTGAGGCGTCCCAGCGGATTTGCAATCCGCTGTAAAAAAATGTTCGACCTATGAAACCGGGGGATTTGCAATCCCCCCTCAATATATAAACAGCTAGCGAAAAATCTGGGGTGAAGAGTGGTGAAGAGTCGAGCGCACTCTTCACCCTACCAAATCAGCTCATACACAAATACTTACGCCACTCCGGTGAAGGGTGAAGAGTATTTTTGAAAGTGGCGGATAATCGTTACAAGTTATAGCGGATTACAAATCCGCAAAGACAAGGTCGAACATTTTTTGACAGCGGATTGCAAATCCGCTGGGACGCCTAACGGAAGACAGCCACCTCACGCATTGCAAATCCGCTGGGACGTCTAACGGAAGACAGCCACCTCACGCATTGCAAATCCGCTGGGACGCCTAGCGGAAGAAAGGAAGATTTAAAATAAATATCCGCCCACCAGCTGATTTCCACTTGCACAACAGGTGTTGGGCGAGCGCATATCAGCTGTTATGCAAGCGCACAACAGCTGTTGTGCGGCTGAAGATATAGGGTTTTCCGGCTT
>OIYG01002451.1_pt1 | contig 11764 bp, 10 predicted proteins | sample 1587861 | NCBI WGS metagenome assembly OIYG01 (sample SAMN03283272) | human gut metagenome | biome: human-associated habitat; material: feces | host: Homo sapiens | place: Peru | collected 2012 | reverse complement strand
TATCAAGAAATCGAAGGGAAGTGTAAATATATGAAGAAATTAGATCCTGTTGTGATTATTGTCGATGTTTTATTACTGATTGGATGTGGATGCATGTTTCTATATGGAAAGATGTCAGCCCATTCCTTGTTCATTGTTGGCATTGTATTGATTGCAATTTTAGTTGTTTATCTGTATGTCACAAACTATAAAGACAATCATTATGGAGGAAGATTCCACAAAGATTTCTAGGCGGTAGAAATACCGCTTTTACTGTGCTATAGTGGAGTTAAAGAGGGCGATACTATGGGCGGATTGTGTGTATTACTATTAATGATGTTTTGTGTAGGATGGATCTTATGTGTGTTCTTTCTATCGATGTTGATTCCACTTTTGATCCTCTATAATGGAATTGTTGGTGTTGTATGTGTAATTCTATATTTTGTATTACGCAAGCAATCTGTCTTTACAAAATATACAGAAGGCTATAAACATGTATTATCCATTGTTTTAAAATATTTCCTAATTGTATATGGAAGTATTTCATTAGTATTTAGTATCATTTTGGCTATTTTAAACTTTTGTTAGGAGAGAATATGACAATATTAGGCGTAGATTTAGGAACAACCAACAGTTTAGCGGTTGTCTATAAAGAAGGAAAACCCGTATTGATTCCTAATGCGTATGGTGAATATGTAACTCCAAGTGCTGTCAGTATCTTGGATGGTAAGATTGTTGTTGGAAAATTGGCCAAGGAAAGATTAATTACGCATCCAGAATGTAGTGCATCTTTGTTTAAGCGAAATATGGGTTCAGATGTTACTTATACATTAGATAAGAAAGAGTATGATTCAGCTACACTTTCTTCTTTTGTCGTGAAACAATTGATTGAAGATGCGCAAAATTATTTACATGAATCTATCGATGAAGTTGTGATCAGTGTTCCGGCTTATTTTAATGCACGTCAAAGACAAGATACGAAACGTATTGGAGAATTATTAAATGTAAAAGTAGAAAGGTTGATCAACGAGCCAAGTGCTGCAGCCATCGCATGCCATATGGACGATGAATATGAAACATTCGTCGTGTTTGACTTTGGTGGAGGAACTTTAGATGTTTCGGTTGTCGACTGTTTTGAAAATGTGATTAGCATCAATGCGATTAGTGGAAACAATCATTTGGGTGGTACAGATTTTGATCGAGCTATGGCCGAATACTTTTGTTTAAAAAATGGGTTAAACTTTAATGTTTTGGATTTATCATTCCAACAAAGTATTATACGTGCTTGCGAACAAGCTAAAATCAAGTTGAGTGCACAACGTGTGGTTGAAGTATCTTTAGTTCATTTAAATAAGAATTATAATTGTATATTTGATGAAAATGTATTATTTAATACTACACATTCTTTACTGGAATCTTGTAAGAACGTGATTGGTAAAGCCGTAAAAGACAGTGGTTTTTCAGCTAGTGAGCTTGATAGTTTGATTCTTGTAGGAGGCTCAAGCCAAATGCCGGTACTTCAACATTACTTATCAGACGCTTTAAATATTCCTGTATTAAAAGAAGAAAACATGGATTCTTTAGTTGCATTTGGACTTGGAAAATATATTGGCATTAAACAAAGGGATGAAAATATTAAAGATCTGGTTGTAACGGATATTTGTCCTTTCTCATTAAGTACGTCTACGTATAATGAACAAAATCCAGATTTGGAACTATCGACTGTGCTTATCCCTAAAAACTCGGTTCTGCCGACAAGTAAAAAGATGACTTTACGCACGGTACATAAGGGACAAACCAAAGTCAATATTAGTGTGTTTCAAGGGCAGGCTATGTATGCCAAAGAAAACTTATTTTTAGGTCAAGCTTTTATTCATGTTCCTAGAAATATGCATGATTATGAATCTTTTGATTTGATCTATTCGTATGACATGAATTCCATGTTGTATGTAGAAGCCATTGTCCATTCTACGAAAGAACATTATATTTTTAGAGTATCGAAAGGCGATTTGTTAGAAAAGGTGGATGCTTCTGTTCGTTTAGATTCCATCAAAGAAGTATCTTTAGCTTTATACCAAAATAATGAAGTGGATGCTCTGCTTGCTCGTATTGAAAGAATCTATCAAGAAGTGGATGAAGAAACACAAGAGTATTTAATGCGTCTTCATGCAGACTTTACAAAAGACATGGATACTTTGATCAACAATATCCAAAAAAGAAATCGTCTTATTCATCAAGTTTCACGAATTTTAGATCAGATTGAAGAAAGTCAAAATGTAGATCAATTAGATATCTTTAGTCAAGAAGAGGATGAAGAAGGAGACTATTTGGCATGAATTGTTGGGAAGTATTAGGAATTGAGCCTACGCAAGATAAAAAAGAAATCAAGAAAGCTTATGCGAGAATTTTAAAGCAATATCATCCAGAAGAAAATCCGGAAGAATTCAAACAAATTCAAGAAGCTTATCAACAATGTTTACATCCAAATCAAGAAATAGAGTCTGTTTCTTACGAACAAAATATAGAAATTAAACAAGATATTAAAACAGAACCCATTTCAATGAAAGAAGATGAGATTACACCTCCACCTGTTCCTAAAGTAGAAACATTGTTTGTGAATAATGAAAAGGATGTAGTTGTATATCAAGATATATTGAATTCGATTGAAAGAAGTTTACCTAAAAAGATTGGTTCCAAAGAAATCGTACAAGTATTTACTGATTCTAAAGTATTGCCATATTTAGAAGATGAACTCTTTTGTAGAAAATTAGAAGACATCTTTTTATCTCGTACATTAAAATATGTCAAAAATTCAAAGGATCCTATTTATATGTATTTAGGAAAGTATGGCATGTCTAGATTATCGAATATTTTGGAACATTCGAATGTGCCATATTATAAACGTCCTGCCTTTGTAGCTTTTATTGTAGTAAGTGTCATTCTTTTAGAGATGATATTGGGCATTGTTTAATAATCGCATGAAAAAAACAAGAATCTTCAATTGTATATCATGTATGATATACATAAAGGAGATTCTTTTTTATGTCTAAAAAAACGTTATTCGATTGTAAAATCAAAAAATATGCTTATAAAGATATAGATTCGATTTATAAAGAACTAGATATTTCGAATCATAGTTTAAATAATATGGATGTAGAAACGATGAAAGCGCGGTATGGTGAAAATCGTTTCTTGAATCAAAAGAAGGATACAACACTCTATCGATTAAGAAGAGCTTTTGTGAATCCGTTTAATGTGATTTTATTTGTGCTTGGCATTATTTCATTTATTACTGACGTTTTGTTTGCTTCTAATTTTTCACGTAATTTTACAACGAGTATACTCATATTTGTGATGATACTTATCAGTGGTACGATTCGTTTAATTCAGGAATTAAGTGCTAAAAATGCCTCTTTAAAACTTGAACGACTGATACATGAAACAATATTGGTGAAACGTAATGATGACATTCAAGAAATCTTTGCGGAAGAATTAGTTGTAGGGGATACTGTTTTACTTCGTGCTGGGGATCGTGTTCCTGCAGATATTCGATTAACTCAAGTCAAAGATTTATTTCTTTCAGAAGCCGCAATCACTGGAGAAAGTGCCATTTTAGAAAAGACAAGTGAAACATTATCTTATGATCAAGCGAAACTGAATAATATTGCGTTCATGGCCACTACGATCATTAGTGGTAAAGGTGAAGGTATTGTTCTTGCGGTAGGCAATGACACATTGTATGGCAGCTTTACGAAAATGGATTCTGAAGAAAAGGATGCGTTTAGAAAAGGGGCTAACTCCATTGCGATGGTGATGTTGAAATTCATTGCGGTATTAATTCCTATTGTCTTTATATTGTTGAGCATAACAGGTGGAAGGCTACTTGAATCGTTTGCGTTTTCATTAAGTGTAGCTGTTGGATTGATGCCAGAAATGCTTCCAACTGTCATTTCGGCAAGTCTTGCATGTGGTAGTTTATCCATGTCTAAGAAACAAACCATCATCAAAGATATCAATGCGATGCAAGGCTTCGGCAGTATGGACGTTCTTTGTATGGATAAAACGGGTACGTTGACTAACGAGAATATTCTTCTTGAATATTATATGGATGTTTTGGGAAATGAAAATACAAATGTATTAGACTATGCCTATTTAAACAGCTATTACCATTCAGGTGTTTGTAATCCGGTGGACAATGCGATATTGGCATGTAAGACAATGCCAAATAAGGAAAAACATTTTGAAAATCTTTTAATGGATTATACAAAAGTCGATGAAATTCCTTTTGATTATACGCGAAAATTTGTGAGTACATTAGTAAAAAATGAGAATCAAAATATCTTGATTATGAAGGGAGGTATTGAGCATATATTAAAGCGTTGTTCATTTGTTGAATATAAAGGTGAAATCCTACAAATTGAAAAAGACGCGATTCAAAGTGTATCAAGTATTGTGGATGATATGTTGAATGATGGCATGAAAGTGATTGCCATTGCTAAAAAGGAAATTAATTCAAATTACATTACATCCGAAGATGAGGATTCCATGATTTTAATGGGTTATCTAGCTTTCTTTGATGCACCTAAGAAAACAGCTAAATCCTCGATTACGGCATTAAAAGATTTGATGGTGACTCCAAAAGTTTTAACGGGCGATAATGTGGATGTTGCGATGTCTGTATGTAAAAGAGTGGGGATTACAAGTGATACAGTATTTATTGGAAATGATATTGATTGTATGAGTGACGAAAAGCTAAGTGTTGTAGTTGAAAAGAATCATATCTTTGCCGAGCTTTCTCCAGGACAAAAGGTACGTATCGTACATGCGCTTTCAAATAATGGACATACCGTAGGCTTTTTAGGCGATGGCATCAATGATATTCCAGCCTTATGTGAGGCCAATGTAGGTATTAGTGTAGATACAGCCGTGGATGCTGCTAAAGATGCAGCGGATGTTGTATTACTTCAAAAAGATTTAGGTGTTTTAGAACAAGCTATTCTTGAAGGTCGTAAAACATTCACAAACATGTTGAAATACATTAAGATCACCGCAAGTTCAAATTTTGGAAATATCTTATCCATTGTGTGTGCCAGTGCCTTCTTGCCATTTCTTCCAATGACATCTCTTCAGATTCTATTGTTAAATTTATTATATGATGTTTTATGTATCATTCTTCCATGGGATAATGTAGATGAGGAAGAAACATTAAAGCCTAGAGACTGGTCAGGAAAAACACTTGGTCGTTTTATGTTGTCGTTTGGTCCCATTAGCTCCTTATTTGATATTCTAACGTTTGGATTTTTGTACTTTGTGTTATGTCCTAAACTTTGTGGTGGACTCACATATTTAAATCTAAGCGATCCTTTGATGCAGGCAAGATATATCTCCATCTTTCAAACAGGGTGGTTTTTAGAGTCAATGTGGACGCAAGTATTAATTTTACATTTTTTAAGAACACGAAAGATTCCGTTTATTCAAAGTCGGCCATCTATACTTGTAATCACAATCACAATTTTAGGTGTTATCGCATTCACATCCATCACATTTACGAAAACAGCTACATTCTTTAATTTAACTAAATTGCCACTTTGGTATTTTGTGTTCTTGTTGATTATTGTGCTTTTATATATGCTTCTAACGACAATCATCAAAATGTTTTATCAAAAGAAGTATCATGAACTGATTTAAAGGAGGTGTTTCAATGAAAAAGAATATGCATTTTATTTCAATTGATCTATCCTTTGAAAAATGGTTGTTAGAAAAGCTGTTAAAAGAACCTCCACAAAGTGAATGTGTAGATGATTTAGTATCCGGTATCTATGATATGATGAGTCAAGAAGTCAACACACTTGTATTAAGTACAGATAAAGAAGTAAATGTATCCTTAGATACAATTAAAGCCCTAGACTTAGAAATCTATCCTAAAAGTCGTAAGGTACTTATGCAGAACAATGAAGTGAGTTTAACACCCAAAGAGTTTGATATTCTTTATTTTCTTGCACAAAATCGTGGAGAAGTATTCACAAAGGAACAAATCTATAAAGCCGTATGGTCCGAAAACTATTTATTAGATGATTCGAATATCATGGCTTTTATTCGAAAATTAAGAAAGAAAATCGAACCGAATCCGGATGAGCCTCAATACATATTAACAATTTGGGGGATTGGATATAAGTTTAATGATCAATTATAAACAACTATTTTTAAATCGATAGTTGTTTTCTTTTTTGAAGCATAAAGTGTTTGATTCTTTTTGTGAATTCGAATAAGCTATTAGTAAAGGAGAAATTTAAATATGAAATATGGATTTGGAGTCGATATTGGTGGTACTACAATAAAGATTGGATTGTTTTCAGTGGATGGAGATTTGTTGGAGAAATGGGAAATTCCGACAAACAAAACAGATAATGGAAAATATATTCTTACTGAAATTGCTGATTTTATTGATCGTACTATTGAATCGAAAAACATCGGTAAAAGTGATGTGATTGGTGTAGGTTTAGGTGTGCCAGGACCTGTAAATAAGAATGGCTATGTGAGTGTATGTGTGAATTTAGGATGGAATTCAATCAATGTTGAAGAAGAATTTCACAAAATTTCAGAGCTTCCTGTAAAAGTAGGTAACGATGCCAACGTTGCAGCACTTGGTGAAATGTGGCAAGGTGCAGGAAAAGGATATCAAGACGTATTGATGGTTACACTTGGCACTGGTGTTGGTGGCGGTTGTGTTTTAAATGGAAAAGTCATATCTGGAATTCATGGTGCTGGTGGAGAAATTGGACATATGCCTGTAAAGGATGATGAGAAAACTCCATGTAACTGTGGAAATCATGGATGTTTAGAACAATATGTTTCAGCTACAGGAATTGTTACTCAAGCTAAGAAGATGTTAGAAACGGATGAACGCCCTTCTAGTTTACGTGATTATGATTGTTTAGAAGCTAAACACATTTATGACGAAGCTAAAAAAGGGGATGTCATCGCTAATGAATTAGTGGATTCCACTTGTAAAATTCTCGCAAAGGCATTGGCACAAGTTTGTAGTGTGATTGATCCAGAAATCATTGTGATTGGTGGTGGCGTTTCAAAGGCTGGAAATATTTTGACTTCAAGAATCACGCAATTCTTTAAAGAGTATGCATTCCATGCATGTAAAAATACACCTATCGTTTTGGCTAAACTTGAAAATGATGCTGGAATGTATGGTTGTGTAAAATCATTATTTTAATTCTTGCCAAATTGCAAGAAATTCGCAAGGTTTTAACCATGGGGTTAGCCTTGCTTTTTTTATATTCTAAAGGTGGATGAAGGGAGGCAATATCATGCTTATTTATGATTTTATGATACGAATTACACTTTCTATGGTATTAGGATTTCTGATTGGACTAGAAAGACAATTAACAGGTCATATGGCTGGAATTCGCATCAATGTACTTCTATGTATGGGAACCTGTTTTTTTACTTTATTTCCATTGTTATATGGTTCTGATGAAGTGTTTCGTATCGCAAGCTCTATTATTTCAGGCGTTGGATTTCTATGTAGTGGCGTGATATTTAAGGACAGTGGTACCGTTCGTGGAATGAATACGGCGGCTACATTATGGTGTACAAGTGCAATCGGCATTCTTACTAGTACGGGTAAGTATAGTATCGCCATTTGTGCAGCAGGAATATTAATAATTTCAAATCTGTTGTTTCGCCCTTTAGCCCAGAAAATAAGTCCAATTACGACAAATGAAGAAAGTGAAAAACAATATTGTATTACCGTTGTTTGTCAGGCGGATGCCGAGAATGATATTCGTTCTTTATTGATTAACACAAATGTATGTAAAACATTATTTTTGAACCATCTTGAAAGTGGAGATGTGATTGGAGATAAAGTGGAAATCATTGCGATGTATTGTTCTTCTGGTAAATCGAAAAAACATGTGTTGGAAGGTATTGTTGGAAAAATCTTAAATCTTACTGACGTCGTAAGTGCAGGATGGGAGGTACTTTAAATGAAGAAAAAAATTAGAGATGACTACTTGCTCGTATTCTATGTAGTATTCTCTATAGGATGTGGTTTAGGCAGCTTATTATTAAGTGAAAATAAAATAATTGTTTTAGAAATTTGGTACGTGATATCTTCAATTGTTTGGATCTTTTTGATCGTTTCGATGCTTAGATATCTAAAAGTGAGAAGGGAGTGAAATACATGAATGTTACATCTATCTTTTTTGGGATTTTATTTATAACGATTGGCGTCTTATTTGCGTGTAAAAAAGGATATTTTTATACAAATACAGTAAATATTGCGGATGAAGATTTAACTTATTTGTGTCGCAATGTCGGTGAAATCATTGTGTTAAATGGAACTATATTTTTATTAAAAGGCGTATGTCCAGGATTTAATAATCATTGGTTTACTGGATGCATGATCGCATGGTTTATTATTGCAGGCCTTGATGTTTGGTATCTAAGGAGGGATTTAAAATGACAAAAAAAGAAAATCGAATGATTGTTCAAAAGGTAGTAATTCGTGATGAACAAAATCATCGCATCCAATTTGCGGCGAACAATGAAGTTAGTGAAGTCTTAAATGGTTTTCATACAAACTTGAATGGTTTAAATCATGATGCAGTGGAATTAAATCGTACAAAATATGGTTCGAACAAAGTAACTCATGAAAAGAAAAAGAGTGTAGCCAAGCAATTAGCTGAAGCTTTCATCAACCCATTTACTGTGATTTTATTCTGTTTGACAATTGTATCCACAATAACAGATATGATCCTTCCATACTATTCATTATTTGGAAGTGATCCTGAAGATTTTAGTCCTCTAACTGTCATTATTGTTTTGACAATGGTAATTATTTCAGGGACATTACGTTTTGTTCAAGAATCAAGAAGTGGTAATGCAGCCGAAAAATTATTATCTATGATCACAACAACTTGTACAGTGACACGAAAAGGCCAACCTAAAATTGAAATTCCTATGGACGAATTAGTGGTTGGTGATATTGTACATTTATCGGCTGGTGATATGATTCCTGCGGATATTCGTATTTTAGAGGCAAAAGATCTATTTGTATCTCAATCTAGCTTAACTGGTGAGAGTGAGCCAATCGAAAAGACGAGTGAAATTTCTATTTCTAAAGAAAGTGTTACAGATTATACAAATATTGCCTTTATGGGCAGTAACGTCATTTCGGGTAGTGCGACAGCCATTGTGGTTTGTACAGGAGACAATACATTATTTGGTTCTATGGCAAGTGCTTTAGCTAAAGATGCAGTAGAAACCAGCTTTACAAAGGGCGTAAATGCCGTATCTTGGGTATTGATTCGATTTATGTTGGTCATGGTCCCTTTAGTATTCTTTATTAATGGCATCACAAAAGGGGATTGGCTAGATGCTTTCTTATTTGGAATTTCGATTGCGGTTGGACTAACACCAGAAATGCTTCCAATGATCGTTACAACGTGTCTTGCCAAAGGGGCAGTGAGTATGTCACAAAAGAAGACTATCGTTAAAAATTTAAATTCCATCCAAAACTTTGGCGCTATTGACATTTTATGTACAGACAAAACAGGAACTCTAACACAGGATAAAGTTGTTTTGGAATATCATTTAAATATTAATGGGGAAGATGATAATCGCGTACTTCGCCATGCCTATTTAAATAGCTATTTTCAAACTGGATATAAAAATCTAATGGATCTTGCGATTATTCAAAGAACGGAAGAAGAAGAGTCTAACGATTCAAGCTTATTGGATTTATCCGAAAACTATACTAAAGTGGATGAGATTCCATTTGACTTAACAAGAAGAAGATTGACAACGGTTGTACAAGATCGTTTTGGCAAAACACAAATGGTAACTAAGGGTGCAGTTGAAGAAATGTTGGCAATTTGTACATATGCGGAGTGTGATGGTCGCGTTTTACCATTAACTGAAACCGTGCAAAAACGCATTTTAAAAGTAGTAGATGATTTAAATGATAAAGGATTTAGAGTGTTGGCGCTTGCACAAAAAAGCAATCCTTCATCAACAGATTCATTTGGTGTACAAGATGAGTGTGACATGGTTTTAATGGGTTATCTTGCCTTTCTAGACTCGCCAAAAGAATCAACGGCTGATGCGATTCAGGCGTTAAAAGATCATGGTGTATCGACGAAGATCCTAACAGGAGATAATGATAAAGTAACAAGAACTATTTGTAAACAAGTGGGTCTAAAAGTCAATAATATGCTTCTTGGATCGGATTTAGATAAAATGTCGGATGCTGAACTATCCAAAGTAGTTGATTCTACACAGGTTTTCGCAAAACTAACACCAGATCAAAAAGCACGTATTGTGACAGCCTTAAGAAATAATGGTCATACCGTAGGCTTTATGGGCGATGGCATTAATGATGCGGCAGCTATGAAGGCAAGTGATATTGGTATTAGTGTGGATACCGCTGTGGATGTTGCGAAAGAATCGGCGGATATTATTCTATTAGAAAAAGATCTTATGGTTTTAGAGCAGGGGATTATTGAAGGAAGAAAAACCTATGCGAATATGATCAAATATATTAAAATGACTGCTTCAAGTAACTTTGGAAATATGTTTTCCGTACTTGCCGCAAGTGCATTACTTCCATTTTTACCAATGATGAGTGTGCAATTGATCTTATTAAATTTAATTTATGATCTATCTTGTACAGCTATTCCTTGGGACAATGTGGATGAAGAATTTATCGCAAAACCAAGAAAATGGGATGCTTCGAGTATTGGAAGCTTTATGATTTGGATTGGGCCTACAAGTTCTATCTTTGACTTTACAACCTATATCTTTATGTACTTTGTATTCTGTCCAATCTTTGTTTCAAACGGCATCTTGTTTAATGATCTCGCAAATCATTATTCAGGAGCACAATTACTAGTTATGCAAGCACAATATATTGGCATGTTCCAGGCTGGTTGGTTTGTAGAATCAATGTGGAGTCAAACATTAGTCATCCATATGATTCGTACACAGAAGCTTCCATTTATTCAAAGTCGAGCAAGTGCACCACTTACATTTGTGACAATGACAGGTATTGCTGTACTTACAATCATTCCATTCACTCCACTTGGAGGTGCTTTAGGTTTTGTGGCATTACCCGCATCTTACTTTGCGTATTTGATTCCTTGTATCTTACTTTATATGTTGTTGGCAACAAGTTTAAAGAAAGCGTATGTTCGTCATTATGGCGAATTGCTGTAGGAGGTTAAACATATGGTAAATATTAATTGGCAATCAATTTGGATGAAATTATTTGACACCAACGAATGGTTAGGATTAAATATGGGTTTTTGGGTAGGTTTTGCTGTTGTGGCATTGATTGTGATCTTAATGAATGTGATATTTTGGTCAATGAAGCCTTTAGATGATAGTAAAAAGATGTAGAAAACTACATCTTTTTACATTAATGGAGAAAAGATTCGAATAATGCTTAAGAATAGACCTTTCACAATATTGACATGCGTATCTTCGATTTGAATTTCTTTACACTTTTCTAATGTATCCATAAAGTTTTGTTTCACATCTAGGATCTTCTTCGATTTATATAATAAAGTTCCATTCTCAAAATGAAGATATAGTGAACGATAATCTAAGTTGATTGTTCCAACTGTGGCATATGTATCATCACATACAAAGACTTTAGAATGGACAAAACCAGGTTCATATTCATAAATTTTAACACCGCCTTGAATAAGTTGTGCATAATATGTAGTACCTAAATCATGAACAATTTGTTTATCGGCAATACCTGGCATGA
>OIYG01002450.1_pt1 | contig 11766 bp, 18 predicted proteins | sample 1587861 | NCBI WGS metagenome assembly OIYG01 (sample SAMN03283272) | human gut metagenome | biome: human-associated habitat; material: feces | host: Homo sapiens | place: Peru | collected 2012 | reverse complement strand
AGCGCCTTTTCCAAATACTCGTTCATCGCACAGTTCCTCCTGTTTGTCTGTTTGTTTCTCGTTCAGCTCTCAGCTGCCGGCATACATCCGCCGGTAATATCGCTTTTTGTACTCCGCCGTCCGCTGTGCCTCCACCTTCAGGGCGTGAAGGCAGTCGTCGCACAGCGTTCCCGCTCCATGGAAGATCCGGCTGCACCGCTGACACACGCACCGCACCGCCGGCAGCTTTTCCCGCAGCTCGCACCGTGCGGCCACCTTGGCCCATGGCACGCACCACAGCCGGGCAGCCTCCACTGTGGCCTGCTCCCAGTTCTCGGCGATCACCGGCACGTCCGGGTAGCCCTCGCACTGCACCCACCACAGAAAATCTGTCTTTTTGCTCTTTGCCTTTGCCATGCTCACCGCCCCCTTCCGCGCAGCCGGGCCTTTTCCGCCTTTGCGTTGCATTCAGCGAACTTGTGCCGCTGGTATCTGTCTATCTCGCCCTCGCGCCGGCGAACGGCCAGCCTTGCCCGTTCTTCCGTCCTGGCGGCCTCTGCCACGGCATTTTTCCTGCAGCGATAGCTTCCGTCCTCATTCTTTCCGTGACAGCCGATGCAGCGCTCGGCGCAGTGCAGGCATGGCTTCAGCTCATCATCTCTCCCGGTTTTAGGTTTGTTGTCCATGTCACCAGCTCCCTTCTTGCACCGGCCACGGCAGCGTCCTCGTGCGCCATGAGCACGTCCACCACATAGCCGCGCACACCGACATCCAGCGCTTTATAGGTCTTCTCGCCCACGATCACCGTGCTGCCCAGCGGGATGATCTCGGGGTCTACCGCCACGCATGCGCCCTCCTCCGTCCACTCTCCGCTGGCCGTCAGCACGCGCCCGTCTTCGTCGCGGTTCACGTCCGCGTAAGGCGTGCAGCACGCGCAGTAGCCGGTCACCAGGAACAGCGCTGTCTCTCCCGGCTCGCCCTCTGTCTCCTCCGCCAGCCCCGCCGCCGCGCTCAGCCCCGCCACCGTCGGCCTCACCGCGGTCGGACTCTCCGCCGTCGTCTGCCGTCCCTCCAGCCGCACGCACCACAGCACCAGCGCCATCAGGCCCGCCAGCAGCACCCCGGCCAGCGTCCACAGCGCCCGCCGGACCCGCCGGATGCGGCATGCGCGGCTGTATTCCCGCGCCCGGTTCATCCTCTGCCGCTGCGTCATTTCCCCAGCGCCTCCACGCATTTCAGCACCGTCCGCGCCACCCACGCCGCGCCGATGTAGACCAGCGCCCAAACCCATCCGCTCATCCTTCACACCTCCGCCTTCATCAGTGCGCCTTCCTCCCGGCTCACGATCCTGTCCGTCTCCTTCAGCTGCACCGTGTACCACCAGCCGTCCGCCTTCTTCGTGCTCTTCAGCACCACGCCCTCCGGAATCTGGCCGCCGTTCTCTGTCCTGTCCCGCTCCGCCAGGCTCCATACCCTGTCTCCCTCGGCAAACCGTGCGCCTCTGCTCCTTTTCTTGCTCATGCCTCCGTCCTTTCCGTATCCATCCCGAACATCCGCAGAAACGGCTCCGTCGGGATCTTCGTCCGCTTGCCCACGCACACCACGGGGAAGCCCAGCTTTTCCGGGTGCTGCTGCGCCGTCAGCCGCAGCGCCTGCGGGTCGCACCGCAGCGGCCCCGCCGCCTCCGCCGGCGTCAAAAACGCCTTGCCCGACGCCCTGATCTCTTCCAGTGTCATGCCTCATCCTCCTTTGGCTTGTCTTTCCTCCCGCCCCGTGCTATGCTGGCAGGGAAGGGAGGTGATTTTTGTGGATTGCTGCACCGTCTCCGCCTCTGAGCTGTTCCAGCTTGCTAAGGATATGCTCAACGACGGCAACGACTTTGTTTCCATTTCGCTCCTTGAGTCCGATGGTGAAATGCCCGATGCCGTCAGCTTCGAGGCCTGGAAGTCCCGTTCCGACCACGCCGTCGGTTACGGGGCTCTCTACTCCGCCGATACCTAACGCACCAGCTTCACCCGATACGCCATAGCGGGGCGCCCGTCGTACTTGCGGCGGGCGTTTCGCTGTGCCAGCGCGTGTTTCACCGCCCGGAACGCCTCTCGCGCCTCCGCCTCCGTGTCCGACGTGTATTCGATACGCACGTCCACGAAGCCGGGGCAGTGGTATTCGCAGCTTCTGATTTTTTCGTCCATACCCTCATCCTCCTTTAGTGATCCTCATCTTATCCTCCTTGCTTCTCTTGCCCTCTCCGCCACGCCGATACGGTCATCAGTGCCGCCACAAGCTCGCCTCCTTCAAATCACCGCTTAGTTGACGAGCTATTCAAAAAAATATCGCACAGCTCCCCCAAGTCCACCTCCAATACCGTAGACAGCTCCCAAGCATCCCGAATACTGGGTGCCCTCTGTCCGTTGGTGATGTAGTTCAGCTTCTGTTTTGGCCACCCCAGCGCCGCAGCGCACGCGGTCTCCGTTCTAAACTTGGCATAAACCATTCCTCTAAGTTTGTTCACAGTTCTCCTCCTTTCACAATCATCGGTTAGTTGACCTTATGGCTATATTATCACCTCTCAAGTCAGTTGTCAACCCCCCGATGAAAACTATAATTCTTCTCATCTTTTTGTCGCTTTTCGGTTGACAATCTGCGCGCTCTGTGTTCTAATAGTGCTGTAATTCTATTAGCATTGGAGGTGATGCCAATGACTTTTGGCGCAAAGGTTAAGTTGTGTCGCACCATTCGAGGGTTGACACAGGAAGAATTTGCCGACAAGCTCGGACTGACCAAACAGGTCGTCAGTCTGTACGAAAAAAATGAGCGTATCCCCAAAGTCCCAGCGGCCGCGAAGATTGCTGACGCCCTTGGCGTTCCACTTATATATCTCATAAAAGAAAGCGTGGAAATGCGGCGTTGGGAATACGACGACATACTTGAGGACTATCAACACGGAAGCATTCAGCAGCGTCTCGCTATTGTCAAAGAGTATGGTATTGACCCGAGAATAGCTTCTGATTATGAAATAATTTCTTCTGTCGATTGGGAGGATATCAACGCAAAACCGGCTGGCGGCAGAGGAGGGGATGAGGTCACCCGCAAGCTCCTGGACTTTGCGGCCACCGCCACCGACGACGAGCTCCGCCAGCTCATCGACTATATAGCCTTCATCAAGTCCCGCCGGAGCGGTCAATAAAAGAGGAGGAACACGGCATGGACGAACACGTTTTGCAGGAATATAGCGAGCAGACCTTACTTAGGTAAAAAGTGTGGTACAATGTAGGCACAGTAAGGAGGTGTGGCATGAACCTTGGCGAAAAAATTCGTGTTTCCCGCGAAAAGGCCGGCTTAACAATGGAAGAGCTGGGCAAAAAGTGTGGTACGACAAAACAGACCATTTACAAGTATGAGACGGGGAAAGTCACCAACATCCCCCTCGACCGTCTTATGAAAATTGCAGACGCTGTTGATGTTTCCGCATCGTATCTTATAGGCTGGGAGGATATCAACGCAGAACAGCTCACCGATGGTGAGCTGTCTGATGTGAAGCGAAGCCTTATTCAGTTTGCGCAGTCCTTGACGGACGAGCAGGCCGCGCTGGCGCTGCGAGTGCTTCGGTCAATCGCGGTGTCCCGGTGAGACACCAGCACTTTTCGCGGCTTTCCCTGTCTTTTCCCGTCCCTCCACCAGCGCCAGCAGCGCCCGTCGCTCCTCCCCGGTCATGGCCAGTATGGCCGCTGTGAGTATGGCCCTCAGCTCGTTGGTTTTGTTCATCTTTCGTTCCTCCGTTTTCTGTTTTTGGGGAGTACCCCTCTGTACCATACTCCCGTCCGGCGTTTTCGTTGCAGCTTTCAGGGCAACGCGCTTAATACTTTTTGTACGTTGCCCCGCTGCCTCCGCAACAGGCAGCGGGGCTTTTTGCGGACACGAGCAGCCGCGCCGTTCCGCTGAGTCCAGTGTAGCATCCCCCGCCCTCGTACAGCAATACCGCCTTGTGGGCAAACGCCCTCTGTCTTCATGTCGGATATTTCGCAGGATACTGCCCGCCGTCGGGCAGGGAAAGGAGCACCATGGAAGAAGAAAAGAATTTGCAGGCCCTTTGCCACGAAGCAAAGGACGCCCTGGGCATGACCTCCCAGGACCTGGCGGACGCTTCCGGCGTTCCGCTCTCCACCGTCAACAACACCTTCGCCGCCCGTTCTCGAGATCCGTCCGTGTATACCATGGGTCCCATGTGCGCCGCCACCGGCACGTCCATCGACGAGTTCTTCGGCATCCGGCCGAAGGCCACGCCCCAGGAGATCGCCGCCGAGGCGGAGCGCCGCCACGCCGCGGAGCTGCGCTGTGCCCACCTGGAGGGCGAGGTGGCCAAGCTCCGCGCCGTCAACAGGCTTTTCCATCGCTATAGCCTGGCCATGTTTCTGCTTGCCGCAGCCGTCATCGTCTTCCTGCTGTGCAGCCTCCTTTTCTTCGATGCCTCCGTTCCGGCGCACGGCGTGGTGCTCTATGGCAAGGCTACCGCCGGTGTCTGGGCGCTCATCGGCTTCGTGGCGGCCGTGGTGGCGAGCATGGCCGTGATGCTGCTGCGCATCGTCCGCAGGGGCGGCGATAGCGACGAGCCTATGCCAACTCCGCCTGTGAGACAGGAGCTGATGAGATGAGCCTGTGTATAAAGTGCGGCGGCCTGCTGCCGGAGGGGGCGCGGTATTGCCCCTCGTGCGGTAAAAAGCAGCAGCCGGAGAAGCGCAGACCCCGCTGCCGCCCCAACGGCTCCGGCACGGCCTACAGGCGCGGCAAGACGTGGACGGGCGTAGCCGCCGGCTATAGCTATACCGAGCTCGGCAAGGACGGCGCGCTGCGTCTGATCCGCCGCCGCCCTACGCAGGGCGGCTTTCGGACGAAGACAGAGGCGCTGGACTGGGCCAACACGCAGGCCTACCAGCCGAAAAAAGAAGCTCCCACCCTGCTGGCGCTTTGGCAGGGCTGGAGCGAGAACAATATGAAAACGCTGTCCGACAGCAAGCAGACCGCTTACCGCAAGGCGCGCCAGCGCCTGGAGCCGATCATCTCCCGCAAGATCGACTCCCTCGCGCTGGACGACCTGCAGGAGGTGGTCAACAGCGAGGCCACCAGCCACTACACCGCCCGCGATATGAAATCCCTTCTGTCCCACCTCTACCAGCGCGCCATGGCAGGCGGCGGCGCTACCGGCAGCATCACCGTGAACCTCGCGCGGATGATCGTCCTGCCGGAACTGAAGGAGGATGAGCCGGAGCCCTTCACCGCTGAGGAGGTCAGCGCCGTTTGGAAGGCGTGGGACGGCGGCGACCTGTTCGCCGGTTACATCCTCCTGATGATCTACAGCTCCATGATGCCCGGCGAGCTCCTGAACTGTAAGGCCGACATGATCAACTACGATCTTCACGAGATCTACGGCTGCGGCCTGAAAACCAAGGAGCGGAAGAAGGAGTCTCCCATCGTTTTCCCCGACTTCATCGCCCCCGTGCTGAAGACCCTCGCCGCCGCGTCCCACAGCCGCGCGAAAAAGCTGTACGCCCATAACAAAGATATTTTTTACAAAAAATATCACGAATTTACCGCCCGCGCCGGCATTCGTGACTTGCCGCCCTACTCCTGCCGCCACACCACAGCCACCGAGGCGGTCAAAATGGGTGTGGAGCTGCCGGTAGTGAAGCAGATCATGCGCCACGCAAAGCTGGCGTCCACCCAGCGCTATATCCACGTCTCCACAGAGGCCGCACACGCCGGTGTCAACCGGCTTAAAAGGGCCTGAATTTGTCAACCACGATGTCAACCATAAAATCAAGTTTTATCTCTCTTATCTCGATTTTTCACCACTTTTTCTTTTCTGTGCGCAAATTATCGCATTCCGCTTTTCTTATCTTTTTTCTGTAAAAAGTGCCAAGAAATGAAAAAACACCCCGAAACGCTCACGTATCGGGGTGTTTGGCGCGGAAGAAGGGATTTGAACCCTTGCGCGTGGTTTAGACGCCTACTCCCTTAGCAGGGGTTGAAAAACCTTAGTAATAGAGCCGTTTTCTGGCGATTTGTAGACCATTTGTAAACCGTAGATTTCGCCCAGTGAATTGGCTCCAGGCTCAAATACAAGCCCTTTTCTGCATCCGGCGAGGGCCGTTTTCGGCGCATTCCGTATTCTTTTCGCGGCGTCTTTTCACGCGCGGTACATCCCTTGTAGCCGACCGACCTTCTCCGCCCATTCGATATTCCTCTTGTGCAGGTAGTCGTATACCGCCATCATTTCGGCAGGCGGCGCGCCTTTTGCCTGTTTGTGTCGTTCGATGCACGCCGCCACGCGTTTGTGCAGCATATCCATGTGGCTCATTTCTTCGCCGGACAGCCGAAAGAACACGCTTGCCGTTTCCGTGTCGCTCTCCTTATATTCCAGCGCCAGCTTGGCATAGGTCTCTGCGTCACGCAGCTCGTCTTCGATGTGCTCCATCAGCGTCTTGATCTCTTTCATGCGTCAAGCTCCTTCCTTCATGTATGCATACAGCGTGTCTATTTCTTTTCGACCGATCTTCATCGTTATGCCCAAGAGCGGAATTTTCACCGGCATCGGCTCCGTCCCCATATATGGCAGCACGGCCTGATACATGGTGTCAACGTCCACTGTGTCCGTCTCCGCGTCATACAGGTTCATGGCGGCCACCAAGGGCTTGGATGCATATCGCGTCAGAACCTCTGGCAGCCTTGCCGCCAGCAGGCCGCCTGCGGCTCCCACGATTACTCTGTCCCACCCGGACAGCGACGGCGCAAGATCGCGGTCGATGAATTTTGCCACGCCGGACTGTACCTGTGTCATGTGGATCATATTTTACCTCCATAAAAGTCGAGGGGCGGCTATTGCCGCCCCTTTTTGTCAGGCAGCAGCTTCCGCAGCAGCCCCCGCAGCGGTAGGCGCCGTCCAGCTGTTGTACCGCGCCATCGGCTCGGGACAGACGTTGTTGATGGGGATGACGGTCTTGGTCATGCCGTTCAGCACGCTCAGGTTCTGCTGGATACAGGAAATGTTCGCGGTCACCTGTGCATTGACCACGGCCTGCTGGCAAAGCTGAGACTCCACATTCCGCAGGCGTCCATCCACATACTGATACATCTCCAGCATCTTGCTGTCGGTGTAGGTATTGGCGTCTCTCAACTTCACCTCAGTCTCCAGCTCGGCGATGCGGGCCGCCTGCGCCGCCTCGTAGCGGTTCACAGTGTGATCCTCATTGCAGGTGCAGGTGTTGCGAGACGCGAGGTTCGCGGCAGCAGCGCCCAGCATGGACGGGATAACGGCGTCGGCAGCCGCTGCCACAGCACCGTTTGCGCCCCAGCCGCCGCCCAGCGCATTCCCCAGGCCGCCGTTCAGCAGCCCCAGCGCGGTTCCGGCAATGCCCAGCCCAAGTCCTGTACCCGCCACGCCCTTCGTGGCATAGTCATTTGTCTTTTCTACGTCAACCATTTTTCGATACCTCCTATTTTTATTTTGGAGTTGGCCACCTCGTGATATTATAATATCACGGAGCAGCTTTTCAAAAATGCCTTCGAAGTGTCTCCATTCGGTCAAGCCTGAGCGGGTTCTTTATAACGTAAAAGGGAAAAACGCTGCGCAGCCGCAGCGTTTCTCCCTTTTACGTGATCATCTTTTCATATCCGGCGCGGCGTCTCCGCTTTACCGTTTCCTCTGACGTATACAGCTTTTGACTCACCTCCACGCAGGAGCGCTTCCTCACATCACACTCGATGATACAGAACGCCTCCTGTGGCGGAAGCTGGAAAGCCGCCACGAGCTCCACCGCATGCGGCGGGGGCATCTTCCTTATCTTGCGTCTTAGCTCCATCCTTGCTTTGTCCATCGCTCTTTCCACGCCGTGAACTTGCGGACGCACGCTGTGCGAGGAGGGGCGGGCGGCTTCTCGTCCCGCTCCCTCGTTCATGTGCTCACGTCGCTTTTGCCTGATTTCACACCGTCATGTATGTCATTCCTCCCTTCACCACGTGTATGCTTCTCCGATGACCGGGGTAGGGCGGCTGCTCTGCTCCACCGTATCCGTGAAGTACGGCGAGTGCTTTTCCCCGATTACCGGCGCAGGTCTCGCTCCGTCGCCGTAGTATTCGTACTGCTGGCCTATTATGGGTGCCGGCCTGTTGTCCGCCGCGTCGTAATATTCGTACCGCTCTCCCAGCACCGGCATCTGTATGCCGGCGCTTCCACGGCTCCCGAGTACCGGCATGGTCACGCCCCTGCTGCCCAGCACCGGCATAGACACGCCCACGTATCCGCCGGAGCGCCACGGCGCTTCATAGATTTTGCTCTCGGCCCACCCTTCCGAGTAATAGAGTGCGTCTTTCTGCTCAGAAGTCAGGTCCATGGCGGCGATGGCCTCCATCTTTTCTGCCTTCTTGCTCATGGACGACGTGGCTGCCTTGTAGCTGTAATACTGCGTCGGCGTGATCCCTGCAGACATTTCCAGCTCGGCCTGCGTGAGCAGCGTCTTGTCGCTGGCCATGTCCGCAAAATAGATCTCTGCTTGCGCGTCCTCGCTGATGTCTGACCGTCGCAGATAATCGAACTTCTGAGACACGGCGCTTTCCGTGCTGGTGGCCTTGATGCCTTTCGTTCCGAAGTAGTATGTATAGAAGTCATCATAGGACACGCCGTTCCGCCTTGCGTCCTGTGCCCTCGCATACACATCCTTGTTGTACGCCTGCAGGGCGTACTCAGCGCCGAAGCAGTCCTTGTTGGCCTCGCGGTAGGCGGTGTCCTCGTCCGCCCCTGCTTCAAGATGACTTTCCACAGCCTCGCGGAATACGTCTTCCTGCGCGATAGCGTTCTTCTGAATGCCGGTCACGATGGCCTTCAACTCTCTTGTCTGCCGTTTTTTCTCGCTGTTGGACAGATCTTCGGACGCCTCCACCTCGCGTATCTGCTTCCACAGGTCGGAACAGGCGGTTTGTTGTTTGTTCCACCAGCGGCTCACCACGCCGGAGACTACATCGCCGTCATTTTTGGCGTACTTCAATTTGTTGGCCTCATTATAGAAGTCGCCGCTTACACGGTTGCTGCTCATGGCATCCACCGTGAAGGCCTTTTCAAACATACCGCGTTCGGCCTGCGGCGTCAGCACCGGCAGGAGGAAGTCTCCCAGCACGCCGCTGTACTGATCCAGCACATAGTTCAGCTTTTTTGGCGATATGCCCAGCGCCTTGCCCACAGCCTTGGAGAACACGTCTGTACTGCTGTCGTAGCGTTCACCCGGCGCGTAGTTCCGCAGACGTTGGCTCTCGATGTCTCCGCCGTACCACGTCCGCCCAGGTCTGTCCGGGTCAAGAAGCTGCGAGTCGATGAGCGCGGAGAATATGTTGCTGGTCAGCGGATTTGCCGGGGCGACTTGATTGCCCATGGTGTTGATGGTGGAGAGAATGTCCACGTCCTCCCCGTTTACCGCGTCCGCCACACGGTCTGCCGTGATGCCCAGCAGAGATAGCTCCCGTCCCTTCGGGATCTTCAGCCAGTAGCCGTTGCCCAGCTTGAACATATAGTTTGTGTCCTTGTCGCTGTCCCGCAGGTCGTCCCACTCGTCATCGTCGTGGTAGAGCAGCGCGTTCAGCAGGGACGGGGCGATGCCCAGAGCTGCGGCCCGTGCCGCCAACTTGGCCCATTCCTTCGCACCCTTGGTTTCCGTTACACGCCGGACGAGCTTATCAAGGCCCTGTACCCCCGGGTTCAAAAACGGCACGTAGTTGGCGTTCAGCACCTTGCCCAAAGAGCCGGAGCGCCCAAAGTTCACGGTAATGTCAGCGGCGGCATAGAGCGCATCCGCCTCTGCGGCAAGGTCGCTTACGGCTTCACCCCGTTGCTTCGCAGCCTCCGCCTCCTGCATGACGCCCATAAACTCCGCCAGGCGCGGGGCCTGCTCCGCCGCCATGTTCAGCGCCTCTACTCGCGCCATCACCTTGCCCATCCGCCCCTTCGGTTCTTTGACAGTGCCGGTGTTGTAGTCAAACACGGAGGAATAGACGCCGCCCAGCGCCTTGTAGAGCTGCCAGTAATCTCCGTTGTTCTTTATCTCCGCCAGCGCCCTCGGATAGTTCCGCGCAAACGCCGCGGCATCCCGTGTGTTAAGCCCCGCGGTCTGCAGGTCGCGGATCACGTTCCTTGCCAGGAACGTCGGGTTGTAGCCCGTCACCAATGATTTGAACAGATTGTTGGCACCGCGTGCCACACGAGTCAGTTTGTTGCTCTCCGCTGCATCCGGCGACAGAGCCTTTACGGCATCGAACAGAGTATCGTCCACCGTTATTTCCCACAGCTTGCCGTCCATGTAAGCCGTGACGATCTTGTCCTTGCTGGGCCTCTCGATGGCGGCATCGTCCAGTGTCTCCGGGGTGAACTCGTGTTCGTACTGATTTGCCTCTTTGACGTAGCGGTTTACCGCGTCCGTGTCGCCTGCGCGGAGATAGTCGCGCAGCAGCCGGTCCGCGAAACGGTTTTTACTTCCCTCGCGCACGACCTTCATCGTCTGCTTGCCCAGCGCCTCATGCAGAGGCACGAGGCGTTCCGTGCCTCCCTGTGCGCGGCCCACCGTTTTGCCGATACGCACCGCGTTCAGATCCCTGCCTCGGCCCGCGGCGTCCTTGTCCTGTACGCGCATGGTCGGAACGTAGTTGGGGTAGAACTCCTTGAGAAAATCTGCGTTCTCCCGTGTCATCAGCCCGCTGTCCACTCGGTACTGCATCATATTGTCAATGTACTTTCTCACCCGTGTTTGGTACTCTGCAAACTCCGGATGCTGCGCAAGCAGTTTCTCAGCACGTGCACGGCTGTCCTCCGCGGAAAATTCGTAGTCGAACACCGGCTTGTCTTGGATAGCCTCCGCCTTGTCCAAATTCCGCAGCAGTCGCTCTCTCTCCCTGGCCAGCGCCGCGATGTCGGGATCGGGGTCTTCCGTCAATCGGTGGAGCTGGGCGGCGGTATCCGTCCGAATGCCCGGATTTTCGGCGTCGAAGTCACGCAGCGCCGCCGTTGCCTCCAGCACCTTTTCCGCCCTTCCCTCGGACAGGCTCATGCGGTCGATGTTATGCAGGTCGAACATATAGAGTTGGAAGTCGTGGTAAAGGTCATCACCTCTTGCGCGGATGGGCGAGAATACATCGTTAAGACTGTCGCCTACCTTCCTGCCTCTTACATCTGTCTGAGCGTCCGTGATCATGTTCACGCCCGCGGAGGATGACGCCCGCGCCTGGTTGTAGAACTGATACAGGTACGGATCATCGACCGCTTCGGATAGCTTTGTGACGCTGTGGCCGGCATCCACCATTTTTCGGTAGAAGAAGTCCCATGCTTCGCTGGCAGCTTCTCTCCCACTTTGCTTTTTCGGAGCGGTATTACTCGTGACCATGTCAGAGGTCGCGTCTTGCAGGTATTCTCTGCGTCCGATCATATCCGCCTGATCGGCGTACAGGCTGGCCAGCTCGTCCAGGTCGGCTTGTAGGATCTGCTCCCGCTCTGCCGCTGGAGGAACTCCGCTCTCCTGTAGCCGCCGAAGCCGTGCGTCATATACGGCATCCGCCGGTGTGTACGGATCATTTGTGAAGATGTTCTCATCCTGCGCCAGTGCGTCCATATAGGCATCTACTTCCGCCGGGGCATTCTCCCCTATCACCGGTATCTCCACCTCATTGACAGCCCCCTCAGTCTGTGCTATACTACCGACAGAGGGCTCGATGTTAGCTACATGGTTGCGCGGTTCTGCCGCGGGCGTGTCTGAT
>OIYG01002449.1_pt1 | contig 11768 bp, 13 predicted proteins | sample 1587861 | NCBI WGS metagenome assembly OIYG01 (sample SAMN03283272) | human gut metagenome | biome: human-associated habitat; material: feces | host: Homo sapiens | place: Peru | collected 2012 | reverse complement strand
CAACAATCTTAGCATTTAAAGAACCATTTATAATTATTGTTTTTCTTACTTTCTCAGTTTCTTCCTCACTTAAAAAATAACAACCTCTGTTAGTAAATTCATTTTTAACTTGATCGTAAATTTTATCAAGCACTATAACAGACTGCTCCGACGCACAAATCATGCCATTATCAAAAGTTTTTGAGTGAATTATTGAACTTACTGCAAGCAAAATATCAGCAGTATCGTCTATTATAGCTGGTGTATTTCCAGCTCCAACTCCTATTGCAGGTTTGCCGCTTGAATACGCAGCTTTAACCATTCCTGGTCCACCTGTTGCAAGAATTATATCCGCTTCTTTCATAACTGTATTTGTTAATTCTAGAGAAGGCACATCAATCCATGAAATTATTCCTTTAGGAGCACCAGCTTTAACAGCAGCATCCAAAACTATTTTTGCAGCAGCGATAGTGCTTTTTTTAGCTCTTGGATGTGGACTAATAATTATTCCGTTTCTTGTTTTCAATGCTAAAAGTGTTTTAAAAATTGCAGTCGACGTTGGATTAGTTGTTGGAATTACTGCTGCAATAACTCCTATTGGTTCTGCAATTTTTTTAATACCATATGCTTTGTCTTCCTCAATTACACCACATGTTTTTGTATTTTTATATGCATTATAAATATACTCAGAAGCATAATGATTTTTTATAACCTTATCTTCTACAACACCCATACCCGTTTCTTCTACTGCCATTTTTGCAAGAGGGATCCTTTCTTTATTGGCAGCTATTGCAGCTTCAAAAAAGATCTTATCAACTTGCTCTTGACTAAACGTAGCAAAAATTTTCTGAGCTTCACGTATTTCTTCCAATTTCGCTTCTAATGCTGAAACATTATCAATTAATATCTCATCAGTTTCTTGCATATTTTTCATTTCATTACTCTCCTATCAATAAAATTATATATCTTAATTATAACTAACTCCATAAAACAATTAGATAAAGCAGGAAACAAAATATTACACTTAAGTTTTTATCTAAGAAATATAAACACCTAAAATTAACTAATATAATGTTTACTACACAGGTCAATCTCTACTACATTATACTCCTCCTTTCCAACAATGTATCTTGACCTTATTATTGTATGTTATTATTTTAACAATTTTTTTTGAAAATTGCAATATATAAAAATGGTATACTAATACTAATATTAATATTTATTTAATTGGAATTATATTGAAAATACTGTAAAATAGAATATAAGCAAAAAGCAGTGAAAGCATATAATTATATATAACAATGAAAAGAGGATAATAATATGACTGAAAAAATTTTCAGTATAGGCGGAATGTCCTGTAATTCTTGTGCAACACATGTTGAAAACAAAGTTAAAGAGCTTAAAGGGATCGATAGCGTTATTGTTAAACTTGATCAAAATAGTATGACAGTAATCTACGATGAAAAAATTACTAACGAACGTGATATAGAAAATGCAGTTAAAGAAGCTGGATATAGCATAGATTTATAAAGGAATGAAATAAATATGACTGAGAAAAAATTTAATGTAACAGGAATGACATGCTCTTCTTGTTCTGCACATGTTGAAAAAAGTATAAAAAATCTCAATGGTGTAGAAAATGTCAATGTAAACTTGCTTTCTAATACTATGATAGTAAAATTCGATGAAAACAAATTAAATGAAAACGATATAATTAGTACAGTTATTAAATCTGGATATGGCGCATCAACTTATAAAGACGAAGTAAAAAAGGCTGGAAATAAATTAGCAAATGATATAAACAAAATGAAAATAAGGTTAACAATCTCAATCATATTTCTAATTCCTCTTTTGTATATATCAATGGGACATATGATTGGTCTACCTATTCCTAATTTTTTATATGGAGAAATGAATTCATTTAATTTTGCAGTAAGCCAACTTATATTATGCCTACCTATTATAATTGTTAATATAAAATATTTTATAGTTGGTTTTAAAATGCTTTTTAAATTAACTCCTAATATGGACAGTCTAATTGCTGTTGGATCTTCTGCTGCATTAATATATGGTATCTACGCTATTTTTAATATTTATTTTGGACTAAAATATAATAATATGCATTTAGCACACCAATATTCAATGGATTTATATTTTGAATCTGCTGGTACAATATTAACTCTCATAACAGTTGGAAAATATCTTGAAACAAGATCAAAAGGAAAAACTTCAGATGCAATAACTAAGCTGATCAATTTATCTCCAAAAACTGCAATAGTATTAAGGAATAACAAAGAAATAGAAATTCCTACATCTGAAGTGATAACTGGAGATATTGTTACTGTAAAACCCGGGCAACAAATTCCAGTTGATGGAATTATAGTTGAAGGGTTTTCATCTGTAGACGAAGCATATATTACAGGCGAAAGTATACCAGTTGATAAGTCGGTTGGTGATAAAGTAACAGGTGCAACCATTAATAAAACAGGATACTTTAAGTTTAAGGCTACCAGAGTTGGTGAAGATACTACACTAGCTCAAATTATCAAGCTAGTGGAAAATGCAACTTCATCAAAAGCAAAAATTTCTAAACTTGCAGATAAAGTAAGTTACATTTTTGTCCCTACCGTCATAGCTATTGCTATTATATCTACAATAGTATGGCTTATACTTGGATATGGAATATCATTTTCATTATCAATAGGAATTGCGGTATTAGTAATCTCTTGCCCTTGTGCTCTTGGACTTGCTACTCCAACAGCAATAATGGTTGGTACAGGAAAAGCTGCAGAAAATGGTATATTATTTAAATCTGCAGAAATATTAGAAACGACTCATGAAATTAATACTATTGTATTAGATAAAACTGGCACAATAACTGAGGGTAAACCAAGAGTAGTTAATGTAATTATCGATAACTCAATTTCCAAAAATGAATTTTTAGAAATATTATCGTCAATTGAAAGTAATTCAGATCATCCACTATCAGAAGCTATTACTGAATATACCAATAAAGAAAACGTTAATAAATTAGATACAGATAACTTTAATTATATTCCCGGTAACGGAAATGAAGCAATTATAAATGGAAATAAGTATTACTCGGGTAATATTAAATTAATGATTAAAAATAACATTGATATTAATGGTTATGACCAAAAATCTGAACATTATTTAAAAGAAGGCAAAATTGTTATTTATCTTTCTGACAATAAAAAGGTCTTAGGTATAGTTGTAATTTCAGATATGATAAAGCCTACAAGTAAAAATGCAATAAGCAAAATGAATAATAGAAAAATTCAAGTATATATGCTAACTGGCGACAATAATAAAACCGCATATGCTATAAAAAATGAAATAGGTATAGAAAATGTATTAGCAGAAGTAATGCCTCAAGATAAAGAAAATGAAATAAAAAAACTGCAAAACAAAGGATATAAAGTAGCAATGGTTGGAGATGGAATAAATGATGCCCCAGCATTAGTAAGGTCAGACATTGGCATAGCTCTTGGCGCAGGAACAGATGTAGCTATTGAATCTGCCGATATAATACTTATAAAGAATGACCTTATAGATGTAATTAAAGCTATAGACATTAGTAAATATACAATAAAAAACATAAAGCAAAATTTGTTTTGGGCTTTCTTTTATAATATATTAGGTATTCCATTAGCAGCAGGAATTCTATTTTTGCCATTCGGAATTACTTTAAATCCTATGTTTGCAGCGGCAGCAATGAGTTTAAGTTCTGTTTGCGTAGTACTAAATGCATTAAGATTAACAAAAATTAAATTATAAAGCAAAAAAATTCCGAGCTTTAATTATGCTCGGAATTTTTTATTATGTTGCTGTAAATCTATTTATAGTTCATATAATTTTAGTGCCATAAATTCACTAATTAACATTTGTAAATTTTTTATTGAATTCCTCAACCTCTTTATCATCCACATGAAATGCACTATCTTCATAGAAATTTCCCGTTATGCCATCTAAGCTCCCTTTGTATAATTCTTTTACCATAAAAGCATCAAAATTACTTCCATCTGAAGTATGTATATTAAATTTTTCAGCATTTTCAAAGCCAAATTTTTTATAATAATTAGGATCCCCAAAAATTATAACTGCCTTAAACCCCAAGTTTTGGGCAAGCATAACTGTATGTTTTATTAGTTTAGAGCCTATACCCATTTTTTGATATGCTGGCAAAACAGATATTGGCCCAAATGTTAGCACTTCATATCTTCTTTTATTGCTATCAACTATTTCACCTTTACTATAAACTATATTACCAACTATTTTTTTACCATCTAGTGCAATAAAATCAAGTTCAGGAATAAAAGATTGTGATTCTCTTAATTTATGAAGTACAAGATGCTCACAGCATCCTGGCCTATAAACATTCCAAAAAGCCTTTCTAGTTAAACTTTCTACTTCTATAAAATCTTTTTCTTCTTCTTTTTTTAAAATAATATTCATTTTTACCTCCAGTTCTACAGCCATATATCTAATATATGGTAGTTAACCCATTATGTCAATACAAAAAACGTACTTTATCCCATTATTTATTAACAAAAAATCCATATAAATTAAATTGATTTATAATAAACTATATAATATAATATTAGCAAAATCTTATAATAAATTTATTGTGTGGTGGTTTATTATTTTTCAATTTTACGAAATAATTTGGATGTTTACTATATATTCGTTTTTAGGATGGTGTGTAGAAGTTTCTTTCGCCGCTTGCAAAACAGGAAAATTTGTAAACAGAGGCTTTCTTAATGGACCAGTTTGTCCAATATACGGCTTTGGTGCAACAATTGTCATAGTTTGCCTTAGTCCAATTTTAGATAACATATTCATTTTATTTATTGGCTCAGTCTTACTAACCAGTGTTTTAGAACTTATTACCGGATTTTTGCTAGAAAAGATATTTCAACAAAAATGGTGGGACTATTCTAATGCCAAATTTAATATTGGTGGTTACATATGTCTTAGATTTTCTGTTATATGGGGAGTAGCTTGTACTTTTACTCTTAAAATAGTTCAACCACTTGTATATGGAATTATTAACATTATACCAGATCTAATTGGTGAAATTGTCGTTTATTCTCTTCAAATTATATTAATTACAGACTTTATTGTAACTATATTATCCATTCAAAAATTAAATAAGAGACTTAAACTTTTAAATGATATTGCGCAAAAATTAAAATATATGTCAAACACCGTTGGAGAATCAATATCTGAAAAAAGTATAAATCTCTCTGAAAAAATTACACCTATTAGGCATAATATAAATGAAGAATTAATAGAAAAATATAAAGACCTTTTAAATAAAAATATTAAAAGTCACAATAGATTAATGAAAGCATTCCCTAACCTAAAATCTCAAAACTATCACAGCATTTTAAAAATTTTAAAAGATATACATGTAAAAAATTAAATCTTTACTTTTGAGAAAGGCTACATATTAAATTTATTGCGTGTTAATTTGCTATTATAAACAATAATATTTGCAACAAATTGTTATATAATTACATATTTATTTACGAATATATAGTAAATTTAACTATTTTAAAAATTCATCTATTTCTCACTTGATTTTTTTACTCAGTTATTATATAATAATCTAGCGTTAAGCGGGTGTGGCGGAATTGGCAGACGCGCCAGATTTAGGTTCTGGTGGTAACCCCGTGCAGGTTCAAGTCCTGTCACCCGCACCATACTGGATAACCATTAGGGACTTAGTTTTCTTGTGGTTATCCTTTTTTTGAAGAGTGTAATTGATTTAAGCAATTCTCTCTTCTTTTTTTTGCCCAAAATTCTATAAGTTTTTTTAATTGCATATACTGAAGAAATATAAATTTTTTCTTTTTTAAGAATTTTTGCTATTTCATTCATACTCTCACTGCTTTTTCTAAGGTCAAAAATATGACGAACAACATCAGCAGCTTCTTCATCAATAATCCAACGTTTTTTGTCAATTTCATCATATTTGTAGCCATACGGAGGATGTCCTATTGCATATCCTTGACTATCCTTAATTTTAAGTGCTGATCGCATTTTTCGGCTCATATCTTTTGCATACCATTCATTCATAATGTTTCTGAATGGTGTGAAATCATCTTCGCCTCTTTCGCTATCAACTCCGTCATTCACTGCAATTAATCTTACATCTCGCATAGGTAATATGGTTTCTGTAAGCTGTCCAACTTCAATATAATTTCTGCCAAGCCTTGACATATCTTTTACTATCAAAGTTCCAACTTGATCAGACTCAATTAGTTTATACATTTCTTTGAATCCTTGACGATTAAATGTAACGCCCGAAATACCATCATCAATAAAGATTTTTACATTTTTAAAACCATTTTCTTTCGCATACCTTGTAAGAAGTGTTTTTTGATTTGAAATACTGTTGCTCTCACCTTCTAAATCATCATCTCGTGATAATCTTAAATATAAAACAGTAGTTTTGTTACTTTGTAAAATATTGTTTATTTCTTTTGACTGTTTCAAAATAGCCTTTCTCCTTTCAATAAACAGCCAAAAACAATGTTTACTATTTTATTATACTACATTTTTGGCTTAATAGAGCAATTTAATGGGGGTTCTTTGTAAATCTCTGATATCAATAATTTTTTTATTTTTTCTTTTAAATTTTCGCTGTTTTCGTCAAAATAAGAATCAATAACATAAGTTGTATTTCCAATCTTAATTTTGCTCTTTCTTTGGGAAAATAAATAGATTCACAATCAGTCATGCAAATCCTCTCTTTCTAAAATATATAATTAATAATATATCTCAGCCCACCAGAATAGCGGCACACGAATTTCACGTCCCCTTATTTGTGGGGCTACCTTCATTGCCTGCGACGGCTCACAAAACTTTTTAGTCTTGCTTCAACGCTCGGACTGTGACTAGGTAGGAGTATCTTTAAATGTTACTGAGATATTATTTATTAAATTGTCAATGTCCACGAAGATAAATTATCTCCTTATATATAAAGAGTCTTTTGAGGATGTTTTTGGGGCGCATTTTCTAAAAAAACTAACATCTCTACTTTATTTACAAAATTTTTCTTATTGTATTTAATACTTTTTGGAATTTTCTCCTAATTGTCCTATGGTCTACTTTATAAATTTTTGATAGTTCACGTTACGTTCGGCATTCTTTGACTATGTAGCTGATAAATATTTGGTCTTCAATTGATAAACTCTTTACAGCCTTATGTAAATTATTATTTTCAATTAATTTAATCCAGCCGAGTAAACTTTGCTCTGCAACCTGCTTGTCCACGTCAAAATCATTCGAACAGTTGTCATATATAACCTCTTCAAGAGAAAATTCATGTTCTTTTACCTTTGAGTTTTTAATACTATCCTTTATATCCATATTTTTAATTATTGTATAAAAATAAACTAATTCATTTTTTATATCGTTACGATGATTTCTCACAACTATACCCTCCAAATTATTTGATTTTTTCAAATAATTCGGTTATCTATGGGTATCGTATGTAGTAGAGAAACCATCGCTTCATAGCTTGTCCTCTTAACCCTAAAAAAAGAGCAGAGTACTACACGCAATTGTGCAAACTCTGCTTCTAAAATAGGTGCTATGAAGATGTTCTGCATTAACCTACAGAATAATAATCATAAACATATTTATACTTACAGAACATAATCAATAACTCACTCTTAAAATCTCCCTTTTTGAGGTGTCGCACCTAAATTAATATATAGGGTACGCACTTTCGATATATTTTTATGTATGTCAAAATCAGCCAATACTGAAAAAATAAAAGCATGGCTGTTAATTCAATCTTATTCTTTAAATTTTTAGGAACTCGTCACAATATGAATGGCGGTTTTTGGAATATTTAAATGATAAAACTATTTATATTGGAATATAGAAAATAAAAAGGCAAAAAGTGCATAAAAAAAGACCTAATTTAATTTTTAGGCCTTTTTTCTACTTTTCTATATTAAGCAAGAGATTTAAAAAGTACAATATATTATTAATTTTTTCGACACTTAACTTTTTATCTTTCCAATAAACACAATCTTGATTCTGTATAAAATTAACCAGTTCTATAATTATTTCGTCTATCTGAATTGATTTTATATTTAATTTATATTTGGTTTTTATCAGCATACTTATGGGTATAAGCAATTTATCGCTCATTTTTATTAAAGTATCCAGGTCGGGCTGCCTACGTCCCTGTTCATACATACCAACTGTTGAGGACGCAATATTTAATTTATCCGCTAATTGTTTTTGAGTTAGACCCCGACTCTCTCTAATCTTCTTTAAGTTTTCACCACAAAATGCACCCATTTATGAATAACCGTCCTCTTTGAAATCTATTTTACTAAATATAAGTAGAGTGCTTTTATCGTCAGAAATCGCCTTAACCTATATTAATTATTGAAGTATGCTTTTTTCTTTTTGCATACTCAAATGTTTTATATGCTCCGCCCCAACTGTGGTCAATATAAGCAATTAAAAAATCAGCGTTATTAATCATCCACTCGTTTCGCTTCACGATAGCAAAACGCCGTGGAGTTTTTTCTATGCTTGGGTATAGTGTACTGTCGAATAGAGCTAGGGCGCTCTCATTTTTATCCATTTCTTTAGGCATATACGCTAAAATCAGGTATGACTTTATAAAAGGATAATCATTCCTAAGTTTATCAACACATTGTGCACATAGCCAGTCAAAATCCCCCTTGCCACCGTTGTAAAATTCGGTAACACCGTAGTTTTCAATTAGATTTATTATTTCTTTTTTCAGTTTTTCTTTTATCTTATCCTGATTACAAATATTTGCGTGTTCTGCAAAACAACAGACTTTTGGTTTAATAGTTTTAACCTCACAAAATTAACGTTACACAGTTATATGATAAAATTTCCATGTATTTGTCAACGGTGCGTCGTTAATAACCTTTTATAAACGTGTTAGTGTAAATTTAACGCTATACGGTTAAGAAGGAGACATATATGGAATATTCAAAAATTATTAGTCAAAGGATTGTGCTGCTATGTAAAAAGCGTAATATAACGATTAATAAACTGGCTACTATGTCTAATGTACGGCAATCCACAGTTGATGGAATTATCAGAAGAACGACTAAAAATCCAAAATTAAAAACATTGCATAAATTAGCAATTGGATTGAGTATGACGGTTTCCGAACTCTTAGATTTTCAAGAATTAAATGATGTAACTTTTGACGACGAAGACTAAATATAACTTTCTCATAGTTCCCAAAAATGGACTTTTTGTTTGCCCAAAATTTGTAAGCTCCTGCAAAATAACAAATTTTAGATTTCATAGTCTCACCTCAATTTTAGGAAATAATAATTCTTACAATTACATTATAGCGAATAAATAGTTTCAAGAAAGGTGTTTTTAGTAATTATATTTCGATTTTTCAAGATTTTAGAAATGATTTGCTAAATTATTATAGGGTGATTAAATGAGGTTCGGAGAAAGATTGAGAGAATTAAGAGAAGAAAACGGAATGACGCAAGAAGATTTAGGAAAATTATTAGGCGTTTCCGGACGACAGGTTGGCAATTATGAAGTAAATAATCAATTTATAAGAGACGAGGAAAGTCTTTTAAAAATAATTAAATGCTTTAATGTTAGTGCAGATTACTTGCTTGGATTATCCAATGATAGAAATTATGATCAATTATTCAGTATCCTAAAAGACTATAAAAATTTGAGTACATCCAATAAAGATGCGGTTCAAGATTATATTAGATATCTAATGTCGAAATAATATTTGTTGTTACTTAGCTCCCGAAAGGGGGCTTTTTTGTTTTCCCAAAACTCGTAAGGTTCTTCAAAACTACAGATTTTTGATTTTATATGTTTTCTTTCACGTTAGAATCAATAACGTAAACGAATAAAAGTCATCCCCCTTTTACACAATAATTTTACTATCGTTTAGCAGTAAAGTCAACACTATCAAACGATAGTAATTTAGAATTTAATTAGTGAAAGGTGGGGATATAATGTATTTTTATAGACTAAAAGATTGTAGGGAAGATAAAGATATGTCACAAAATGATATTGCTAAACTTTTAAAAATTGATCAAAGAGTTTACAGTAATTATGAGATTGGCAAGCGAAAAATACCAATAGACCACCTTATTGCTTTAGCTATATTTTATGGAACTAGTTTAGATTATCTTGTTGGCTTAACAAACGATTTTATGCCACCAACTAGGCTTAAAAATTATGAAATAAATAAATTTAAATAAAAGGCTTTCCTATGAAAAATAAGGAAAGCTTATTTATTGTGTTTGACAATTATGCTAATTTTATTTATAATAATAGTACGATTGTAAAAGAGGTGAGTGAAGTGTTGTTTAAAGAGCAACTCCAAGAGTTATTTAAATCCTCATCGGGAATTTTAACTACTAAAGAAGTTGAAAATGCTGGTATCCCACGCCAATATTTATGGATTTTAAAAAATGAAAATAAAATCCAAATGATTTCTCGTGGAATTTATGCTTCGAATGAAGTATTTGAAGATGAAATGTACTGCATTCAACTTCGAACAAACAAGGCTATTTTTTCACACGAAACTGCGCTATATGTGCACGAATTAACCGACCGTGATCCGCTTATTTATACCATAACTATGCCAAGCGGATATAATCCTACGAACCTTAAAAACTCAAATATTGAGGTTCATACCATTAAAAAAAATCTTTTTGATATTGGTAAAACTACCGCAAAGACCCTATATGGCCGTGAGGTAGTAGTTTATGATAAAGAAAGGACTCTTTGTGATATAATTGCCAACCGAAACAATATGGATAAATATGTTTTAAGTTACGCTATCAAACGGTATATAAGCTTAAAAGAAAGAGACATTCCCAAGCTTACCGAATATGCAAAAAAGTTCAGAGTTCAAAAAATTTTACATGGTTATTTAGAGGTGCTTTTATAATGACATCAATGCAAATAAAATCGTTAATTAGAAATATGGCAAAAGAAAAAAATATAAATGCTCAAATTTTGCTGAGGAACTATATGCTAGAGCGACTTCTAGAGAGAATTTCAAAGTCAAAATATAAAGATAATTTTGTACTAAAAGGAGGAATGTTGGTTGCCTCTATGGTTGGAATCGATACAAGGTCAACTATCGATTTAGACGCGACTCTCAAAAATTTTCCGCTTACAAAAGAAAAAATAATATCAGCATTTGAAAATATTTTGTCTACTGATATTAATGACAATATTACAATTGAACTTTTAAATGTTATGGAAATCAGAGAAGAAGCCGACTATCACGGTTTCAGGCTTAGTCTTTTAGGTAAAGTTGATGAATCGAGAATACCTTTAAAGGTTGATATAACTACCGGAGATAAAATAACTCCAAGAGCTATAAAATATTCATTCAAGCTACTTCTTGAAGATAGAAATATTGAGGTTTTAGCCGAAAAGTTAGAGTCTGTTATTTCCAGAGCAACAGAAAATACACGTATGAGGGATTTTTACGATATTTATATTCTTACAAAGCTTCAGTCTCAAAACATAGACTTAGAATTATTTAAGCAAGCTCTAAAGGCAACTGCTGAGAATAGGGGTTCTGCTAAACAACTTGAAAGGTCTAATGAAATTCTAAATATGATAGGTGAAAACTTAACACTTGAGAAACTTTGGAAGAACTATGTTGCTAAAAATAGTTACGCTAAGGGAATTCAATGGAAAACGGTAATCGAGTCTGTATCAAAAATGTTTAATGATATAAATTAAAACTTTTA
>OIYG01002441.1_pt1 | contig 11792 bp, 9 predicted proteins | sample 1587861 | NCBI WGS metagenome assembly OIYG01 (sample SAMN03283272) | human gut metagenome | biome: human-associated habitat; material: feces | host: Homo sapiens | place: Peru | collected 2012 | reverse complement strand
CGAACCCACGTATCTAGCTTGGAAGGCTAGTGTTCTACCATTGAACTACACCCGCAAAGTCGGGGTGACAGGATTCGAACCTGCGACCTCTTGATCCCAAATCAAGCGCTCTAGCCAAGCTGAGCCACACCCCGGTATTCTGTTGTGTTTGTCGTCTCTGTCAGACGCAAGTGTTATTATAGGGTATAACCCCCATAATGTCAACACTTTTTTCAAAAAAAATTTAAAAATTTTTAAAGAGCCTGAAAACCCGCTTAAATGCTGGCTTTCACAAGGACACTTTCGAAAAACAACCGATTGAGAGACACACAGCCCGCTGACAATAAATCAGCGGGCTGTGTGCTTTGTTATTGGTTTCACTTAAAGTAACACAAAGCTACGGTAGAGGTATTATTGCTGATTATGAAAAATCAACTTTACTGCTCCCAAGCCAGTCCAACACGGTCAGACGATGTTTTAGCCGTGCCATATCTAACGATTTTTGCAGTATAATATCCTGCACCATATTGAGCAATTTTCGAGGCCGGAATAATAATCACTTCATTGTTCCGGACTCCAGTGCTGGACGCCACTAAAGTATTTCCCTTGTAAATATAGAGATCATAATCTGTTAATTTGTTGGTGTTGTTAACTATCTCACCTTCCCATGCAATACTAATTCGAAATGCTTTGCTGGTATAATCCGCATAGATTGAATGCGTTTGTGAAGATGCACTACTTGGGGTAAAATCGAAATGCCATCTGCGTCCATTTTGAGCCACTCTGTATGTAAAATTAGCATCTACAACGCCGGCACCTTCCTTATTTGAAATGTTATTTGTGAAACCAGTTCTTGCATTAAAGTAACAACTTGCCATGACCGCAGCTTTGAGTATTTGTGGTTTATCACTCATTCCAGAATTACGATCTATCATTTGTGCAACAATGCCCGTGATAAGTGGTGTTGCCATGCTTGTTCCACTCCAACCGGTGTAACCGTATAAATTCAGATTTTCACCTGGGGCACAAACATCAGGCTTATTAATCACTCCAGAAGCTTCTGCATAATCCGAAAAAGATGAGAAGGTATATGTGGACGAGGACGCAGTAGTATATCCACGGTGATTTACTGAGCCAACAGTAATAACATTATTTGCAACTCCATACCCACTAACATAAGTGTTGTTATTACCAGCGGCAACGACGACGGTCACTTTGTTCTGTCTTACTAATCGATCCAGTCTGCGAGAGGCATCGTTATACTGTCCATAGCTGTTAAAGCCGAGTGACATATTGATGACTTGAACCTTATTTACCGTCATAAGCCGTTCCAATGCGTCCAAATCAGCAACAGTAGTGTTCGAAGCTGACTTAATCAAGTAGATATTTGCTCCCGGAACTAATGTGTGAATTTCTCCGGCAACAAATGTCGCATGAGCATCTGTGCCTGTTGTTGGACCTCCAACATTTGTGAGTTTAGAGCCAATCAGATTTCGATTTGCCCAACCATGTTCCACAACACCAATTTTGACACCTGTACCATCATAACCATTGTTTCTACTGGTGTTAGAACGAATACAAGAATCTGCAGAAGAAAGACTATATCCGCATGAATATGTTTCGTAAATATCGACAATATCAATTCTTTCAACCGAATTGTCTTTTGAAATATTTTCAATTTCTTCTGCTGTTAAGTAGGCGAGATTAATGTCAGGCAAAGAAAGGGAGACACTTTCAGCTTGGATATTATATTTTTGCAAAAATGACTGGTTAATATCCGCCACCTCATCGCATATTTTATCAATTCTAATCTGACGATACTCTTCATACTTAACTTCTATTTGTGCCTTGTCAAGAGTGGCGTCTATATTAAAATCGGAATTTTGCTTTACTGCGAAAGGTGTGATCACATTTGCATCAACAGAATAATTTTCTGCAGCAAATACACTTGCATCCAATTCGACATAAGCAATTTCCTGCTCCGAAATATTGGATATATCCATAGCTTGTTTCTCAACAGATACATAATCGACAGTATCCTTTAGCTGTATCTGAACAGGTATTTTCGCAGAAGAATCAGAACTTTTCTGTTCCATAACACTCATCAACTGGCTGGAGATTGTGTCAGCATTGCTGATGGGCAATGCTTGTGCAGGTGCACCCAATGTGAATGGAACAATAGCAATAGAGAGAGCGAGAATAGTGCTAATAAATCGAATTCGTTTCATGCCTTACACTCCTTTTCATTGTTTTTTCATGTTGTTTGGCAACAAATCGTAGACAGCCGAGAAATCAACAAGCTGTGCACCGTCTTCTATGGTGTACAAAACATTCTTATCTTTATCAAAAAGATATAAAGCAAATGCTGAAGGCTGATAGCGTGTACCGGACACAATCGTATATCCTTGATATGTCTGATAAGTCATAATTGAATCGCCGCTTGCATTTTCCGGAATGATTTCATACAATTCGAATTTTGTACTAATCGTACCCAGCAATTTCACATTTTGTTCGGACAGAGATACAGAAGTCTGATCTCCTTTCTCTTTCCATAGTGAACAAAATGCTGAGATGACAAGACTATTGGATGTCGCCGGAGTATCTAATGCTTGCTCAGAACGCACATCATTTGCAATTGCTGATTTATTATCTGCCACTTCTTTTTTGTCTGCCTTCTCTTTGGGGGAATCCGGTTGTATGGTTGGCTGTTCTTCAGCCGATTTCACAGGATCAACAGGTGAAGAAATAATATCGTCCGGCGACGAAATCCCCACGCCTTTTGCCACATCCACATCCGAAGTGTTTGCAGAATGATTAGAACAACCGGAGAAAACAAAACAGCAACTCAATGCAAAAACCCCAACCAAAATCAAGAATCGTTTCATATAAATACCTCCTTTATTGAGTGCTCAAAAAAAACAAAAGCTCATAAACCGATTGTCGTTCGGCTTATGCGCTCTATCTATTAAAAATCAAATGAAACCTTACGCTATTTAATGGAGGATCATATGATGTAGACCGCCCTTCACCGAAACATGAATAATTATAAACAAACACCATTGGACTCACCTCCTAAAAAAGAATTTCTTCTTAACTGTTGTTTACCACATATGTCGGCAAGTTGCAATAGCTACTTTGTATAAATTTAAGATATTTTGTGCAATTTTTCATACGCCTGTTAAGTTGCTAAGTATAGTATCCAGAGTTTTCGTACTCATTATAACCATACACTACTACAGCGTGTTGCCCTGCATTTGGCAAATCTCCAAAAAGAATACAAGGCCTTTTGTTGTTTTTGATTTTACCTGTAATTCCCCAGCAGCCAACAGCCCAACTTGCATTTTGAGGAAGGGATCTGTTTTTACAGAAAGTATTCATTACTCTTGCAAAAAAGTTCACCCGGATTTCCGAACTGACGCCGGAAGTCCTGCACACCTTCATTGACAAAATCGTTGTCCACGAGCGTGCAGAACGCTACAATCAAAAGTCCGAGCAGCAGATTGATATCTACTTCACGCACATCAGAAACTTGAATGATTTTTAGCCGTAAAACCACCGCAGGACAGGCGGCGCATAAGCACTTCCTGTCCTGCAATGTCCTTTTTTTACAGATACTTTAACTGAAACTCCGGATTCCCTTTCTCGTCAATCTCTGCGACAATATAACTTGGCTCATGTCCCGGCTGTCTCGGATATGTCAGACTGCCCGGATTAAGCATGGTAATTCTGCCCATTTTACGGATTTCGGGAATATGGGTATGTCCGTACATAACAATATCACAATCGTTAAATTCAGCATGTTCCCTTAAATCTTCATTCTTGCCGTCAGGATACACATTATAATAGTGTCCGTGGGTAATAAAGGCCCTGTGACAGCCTACCATAACGATACTCTCGGAAGGCAGGGCAGACGCCCAGTCATTGTTTCCTCTGACCGCAAAGCATGGAATTTCCGTCACATGCTCAATATAATCTACATTTTCACAAATATCTCCGAGATGTATTATTTTACAAACCGGTTTTTCCTTTTCTATGGCTCTTAATAAATTACCATCTTTGCCATGGGTATCACTTACGATAAGGATTTTCATATCAGTGATTTTTCCTTTAATATCTTTTTCATCGCCATCAATGCTTTTCCTCTGTGGCTGATGGAATTTTTAAGTTCAGGTGACATTTCTCCCGTGGTCATACCATACTCCGGTACATATACAATAGGATCGTATCCGAACCCATTTTCTCCTTTTGGTTCCTCCGCTATTATTCCTTCGATTGTACCTCTGGTTGTAATCACTTCACCATCAGGCAATGCTGCTGCTATTGCACACACAAATCTTGCACTTCTCTTATCGCCCTCAAGACCTTTAAGATTATCAATAATAGCCCTGTTTTTTACCTCGTAAGAAGTATCTTTTCCCATGAATCTGGCAGAGTATATTCCCGGCTGTTTGTCCATGGCATCCACTTCAAGCCCGGAATCGTCGGCGAGAACCATCTGTCCTGTCATTTCCATAATCGTCCTTGCCTTAATGATTGCATTTTCTTCAAAAGTCTTTCCGTTTTCAACAATATCAACATCGATTCCTGCTTCTTTCAGTGAAACAATATCTTCGTTAATATCTCCTAATATTTCTTTGATTTCTTTAATTTTTCCTTGATTAGTTGTTGCAAATATCATCTTAATCACTCCATATCGTCTGTATAAAATTTTAAACAAATATTACAATTCTGCGTCTCTTCAACTCTTTCCCAGCTTCGTCCATTCGCACTTATGTAACCCTCTCCATCGTCAATCACAACATCCATTGTTACATCCGTCTTACATTCCACCGCAACAGGATGAACGGAATTAGGAGTCTTAATGTATACAACTACTGCATATTTGTTATTTTTTTGCATAATTAAATCACCATTTAATTTAATAGTGTAATATCCTGCATTTTTTAAAAGACCTTTTGCTGCAAGCCTTTTGGTATTGAAAGATTCCGTTCCTTGAAAATTTTCAATAAAATACACTTCATATTCGGTATCTTCGCCTATTGCATAAAAACCAACGCTCTTTAAAATTTCATCTTTATTTGTAGTATATACATTTGCAAAATATGCACTATCCTGATTATATCCTATTTTGCCTGTCCACCCAAGTTCGTCACTCTGGTATATGTTATCATAATTATTTCTGTCTTCAACCACCGTATAAACAATATTTCTTATTCCAATGTTGCTGTCAAAATATGATACATAAAAATATCCGTTCTCGCCGAATTTGTCGCCCCAGCTGTTCACACAGATAAAAGCTCCATCCTGTTCCGGTTTGGTGGCAAAATTCTCCGCAGGGTACGAATCATCCCAGCCCACTATAACAATATCATGGTTAGGTTTTTCCATTCCGATGTAGCAGTATGCGCTGCTCTCCGGATTATAATACTGTGATTTTTTACCTCCTGCATCGTTAACGGACATATACAATGAACTTTGAACTCCTCCGTATAAGAACACAGCTTCCTTAATTGCATTGTAATCCTTACTTTCGATTATCTGCATTTCCTGGACATGTACTGCGGCTTTAAGATTATCCGGAGAATGTCCGTCTCCGTAAGGGTCTTCCACTTCAAGAACCGGTCCTTTCCATGCCGCAAGGTATGCCATGGACATTGTATATTCGCCACCATCCATCTGTCCCAGATTATAACCATTATGAAAGCTCATATGATCTGCTGAAAATTCAAACCTGTGTTCCGGTAAAAGGGAAGATGACAATGCCGTAAGACTGGCAAATGCCCAGCATGTACCAAAATCTTCCTGATTGCGTACCGTGGTTACCTTCCCGTCTTTTCTATAATCATAATAATATGGGTATATCTTTTCACCGCTTTTTTTATTGCTTATCTCAATACAATTCTGTTCATAGTTCCATTTGTAATCATAGTTAAATTTTTCACAAATAAACCTGAGCGGAACATATATATCATTGTCTACCATAGCAACTGAGGCAGCCATCTTTTCATCCGTGCCGTTAACGCTTACGGTATCGCTGCCTGCTGTAAAAATAAGCCTGTTGGCACTCTTTTCAAGTACAAGCATGGTATTATAATATCTGTTGGATGCACAGGATATCGTATCTTTAAGAATATTGTAATTAACCATTATATTACGTTTATCATCCATATATATTTTTTCCTGTGTAACATTAAACGTACTTCCGTCTACAGACATTTTGATGCCTGTCATATTAACATAATTGGCAATTACGTAATTCCAGTCAGACGATTTCTCAATGACAGTCTGACCTTTAACAATCTTTGCATGTCTTGACGTTATTACAAATCTGGCAACAAAAATCAAAGCAATGGCAAAGATAATATACAAGTAAAACTTTTTTCTAGGTCTCACGTTCAGTCTCCCATGGTTTTATTTCTTTTAGGTGGTTTTGGTCCCAAAAACTGATAATAAAATGTTTTTATCATTCCATTATATATTTTTCTGTTCTTATCCGCCTTACGTCCGATATATTTTTCCGCATCTTCGTATGACGTAATCATATATGCTGACCATGTATCAAGCAAAGCAAACTGTCTTCCCAGGTCCGAATATATAGCAGGAAGTGTGGCAGCCTCTTCAAGTCTTTCGCCATAAGGCGGATTGGTAATGATAAATCCGTATTTGCCATGATGTGACAGCTTGCTCACAGGTCTTACCTGAAAATGAACCAGTTTCTCAACGCCTGCCCTGACAGCGTTCTCCTTAGCTGTTCTGACCACCTCAGGGTCAATATCATATCCCTGTATATCTGTATCTATATCGGTATTTATCTCGTCTTCAGCATCACTTACCGCATCATACCATAATTTTTTATCAATAAAATTTGTCCATTTTTCTGCGGTAAACTCCCTGTTCATACCGGGTGCAATATTGGCTGCAATCATTGCGGCTTCAATAGCAAAAGTTCCGCTTCCGCAAAACGGATCTACAAGTATTCTGTCTTTTCTCCAAGGTGTCATCAAAATAAGAGCCGCTGCAAGAGTCTCTGATATAGGTGCTTTTCCGGCCTTAATCCTGTAACCTCTCTTATGAAGTGAATCTCCCGTTGTATCAAGACAAACTGTTACTTCATCTTTATTGATAAATACTCTTACAGGGTAATCTGCTCCGCTTTCATCAAACCATTCCTTGTCATATGTCTGTTTAAGTTTCTCCACCATAGCTTTTTTCACTATTGACTGTATATCTGAAGGGCTGTAAAGCGTACTGTTCACCGTACTTGCTTTTGTTACCCAGAACCTGCCGTCCTCCGGAATAAATTCATCCCATGGACACGCTTTTACATTTTCAAACAGCTCATCATATGTAAATGCCTTAAATCTTCCAACGCATATCAGAACTCTTTCTGCTGTTCTTAAAAAAATATTAGTACGGCATACCGCATCCGCATCTCCAAGGATTGTAACACGTCCATCTTCGACCTGTTCTATGTCATATCCTAAATCATTAATTTCTCTCTTTAAAACTGCCTCAAGTCCAAAATGACATGGCAGAATAATTGGGAATGTTCTCATCGTATATATCCTATCTTATTTTCTAAACTGTATTAACTATATTCTTTTTATCCTTATAATGTCAATGGTTTATTCCGATTCAATATAATTTCCGTCATATGCATTAATGCCTCCAAGTAACGCCCTGGTTATATGTCCTCTGTCAAAAAGCTCTTTAGCCGCAAGTATTCCTGTCCCCCCGCCATTACAGTAAAGTACATAGATAAAATCCTTAGGCATTTTGTCATACATCGCTTCAAGCTTTTCTATTGGAATATTAACGGCATCCGTAATGTGCATCTCATTAAACTCTGTTTTATCTCTTACATCAATTATCATAGCATGTTTGTTTCCCACATACTTATCCATTTCTTTGGAATTAATCAGTTCAAATCTAAGCATATTCCTCTACCTCACCCATATATTATAGTGTATTCATGCGGTTTTTATTGTTACATGTAAGTATTAAAAAATTTTTTAAAAAAAATTCAAAAAAGGTATTGCATTTTTCGACAGAATAGTATATTATAACACTTGTAAGGAGCAACGGAAGCTTCTTACAACCCCTTATTAATTATTTATACTCCCCTCATGAAAATAGTGAGTGACCTTTTAGGTCACTCGCTATTTTCGTTATAGGACTTTTTTCTCTACAAATAATATATAAAAAAAACGAATGGGCATTGTTTCCCATTCGTTTTAATTTTTATATTCTTATATTGTCATAATCCAACTCTGTCTTTTTCTTTTCTTCTTCAGCCTTTTTCATTTTTCTTAAATCTTTCCCTATAAATGCCATCATAACAAGGCTGAACAAAAAAGGAATATAATAAGTAGAAAGTCTGTAAAGTACCATACTTGATCCTGCTACTACTTTTCCGAATACAGCCGCAAAAAGCACCGAAAAAACTACTTCAAGAGATCCTACGCCTCCTGATGTAGGAAGTACCCCCATCAAAAGCTGCATAAGAGACGTTACGGTAAGGCCCTGTGCAAAACTTACACCGCCTAAATCTCCTCCCAGTGCATAGATTGCAAGCGTCGGGATTACATACCAGCAGCTCATCTTTAAAGCATCAATCAACGTCAAAGAAATCCACGCTGCCGGCTTTTTGATAATCTTTACTGTTGCTTCCCTTAAAAGAACAATCTGTGTCTTAATTTTTTCATTAACTTCTTTAAAACGTGTCTTTCCAAGTGTCGCATCAAGTATTTTGCATACAAGTCTATGAAACCATTCTGCAGAACACAAAAGTATCATAAATACAATTATGGCAATACTTAGTCCCACACCCATATACATATATCTGAATGAACTCGAAAAATTTGTTACTACGAAATTATTGTTAAGAATAAGCATAATTACAGCATATACAACAATAACTGTCTTGTGAAAAATATATGGCATCATAGTTATGCTACAGGCTGTTCCGGTATCGACACCATTCTTATGGAGATACAAAATCTGAGCAGGTTTAATACCTGCACCAAATGATGTAACGTTAAAAAAGATACTCATATATGCAATCGGTATAAACTTGGAAAATTTAATTTTAATACCCTGTCTGACTGTAATACCATAATATACAACCGCATCAATCAGATAATAACAATTTCCCAACAATACCATTCCGGCAAATATATACATATTCGTTTTAGACAAACTGTCCACAATGTCTTCATAGGAATCCCTGAACATCCTATACAAAATAAAAAACATCAGCAGTACAACTGCAATACAAAATATTACTTTTATGGTTTTTTTCTTATTATTCATACGATTTCCTTTTTTATATAAATGCAATATCAAATAAAAAAACCTGTCATGTCGACAGGTTATAAAACGCGCCAGAGAGGATTCGAACCCCCGACACCTTGGTCCGTAGCCAAGTGCTCTATCCAGCTGAGCTATGCACACATGTTGATTAACAACATCAGTTATATTACAACAGGTTTGAGCAAATGTCAAATAAAAAGTTGCAAATATTTCAATTTTTTCATTCTCCCTGTGGTTGAAAAAATATCAGTAGGAGAAAAATAACTGTAATTATTCTTTAGGTGATTCTCTCTTAAGTTCAGGAATATATCGCTGACCATAAATGCTGTTCTTGATGGACTGCATCTCAAGGTCTGTTGCGGATATCACATCTGCGCATTTCTTAAGTCTTGCGGAGATCATGTCCACGTTCGGGATATCCTTCTTATATCTGAGCTGGTGATCCAGGCTCGCCCAGAAGTCCATCGCGATTGTTCTGATCTGTACCTCCACACGCATATTCCTTGTGTGGTCTGCGAAGAACACAGGAATCTCGACTATGACATGCAGACTGCGGTAGCCATTTGGCTTTGGATGCGATATGTAGTCTTTTGCTTCGATCAGGGTGATGTCATCCTGACTTATGAGCTTTTCTGCCACCATGTATATGTCATCGATGAATGGGCAGATGACTCTTATTCCGGCGACATCATCCAGATTGTTCAGTATACTTGCACATGTAACCGGACAGCCCTTGCTTGCAAGCTTTTTGGCAATGCTGACAGGCTTTTTGATCCTTGATTGTATGAATTCTATAGGATTTCTCTTATATCTTACGCTGAAATCATCGTTCAGCACTTCAAATTTTGTCTTCACCTCTCTGATGGCACATGAATACATCATCATGATCTCCTCAAAACTCTGCATCTCCTGCATGAAAGGATTTTCCTCCGGGCGCAGGAGTGAATTGATGTATTTGCTGTTCAGAGCGTTTGTCTGTATTGATTCCATAACTCCTCCAAAATGTAAAAAAACTGGAATGGTGTGTCCTGTTGCACAACTATGTGTATTATACTACATTCCACTTGTGCTTAAAAATAAAATTTTATAAAATACCTGTGAACGATCAATAAATACTGACAGGCATAACCCTTTTGCTTTATTTGTCAGTTCACAGAGTCAGGAGAAGACAATGAGCTATTTTGATGAGATGATCGCCACGGAGCGTATAACGGATTCCTATGTGGGATGGGAACAGTACAGACGTGAGGTGACGGAATATATAGAAAATAACTGCCGGGTAAAAAAAGAATCCGGGCAGGATGCAGATGCAGCGAATTCAAAGCCTGTGCTTGCACTGTGGGGAATAGGGCCGGCCGGCGATATAGATATAGGAAGATTGGCAGATAATTACAGGCTGGTGCTCATAGACAGAGACAGGGAAGCTGTGCTTTCGGCAGTCAGGGAATATGGGTTGAAGGAACAGGATTATATAATAGCGGATATTGAGACGGATAATACCATAGAGAATTCCACTGCATCCACAGCGGAGAGTGAGAGTGCTGAGACTGGAGCTTCAGGAGTTTCAAATGACAGCCTGCATTACGATCCAAAGGATAGCATATCATGGCCTATAAATGGCAATGTGATAATTCCTTACAGCATGGATACGACAGTGTATTTTGAGACACTCAAGGAATACAAGTGCAGCCCTGCAATGGTAATTGAGGCGCAGACGGGCGATGAGGTCAAGGCTGTATATGAGAGCAAGGTAGCGGAGGTCTCAAGCAACCCAGAGCTGGGCAATTACGTCAAGCTTGAGCTTGGAGACGGCTACACCGTGACACTTGGACAGCTTCAGGATGTGAAGGTTGCACTTGGCGAGCATCTGGATGCCGGCCAGGTAGTGGGAACCGTTGGCGAGCCAAGCAGATTCTACAGCGAGGAAGGAAGCAATCTCTATTTTGCAGTCGAGAAGGACGGCAATCCTGTGGATCCGATGCTGCTTATACAGTAGAGGTAGGGTTGGACAGGTTGCTAATTTGTATCTTTTACGAGGACAACACAGCGTTTGGCGACAATCCCGTGGCGGGATGAAGAAGATAGGCCATATAAACAAAAGAGCCCCACAATATCTAAAATAGATATTGTGGGGTTTTTGCACTATATACTTACGTATATTTTCTTAAATGTGCTTTATAATCCACGGTCTATATTAGCCCATTACAACCTCTACTGAGTGAGTCTTGCCATCGCCAAATGCTGGGATAACGTTGCCCTCGATAGCGTTGCCATCAACGAGTACGCTCTTAACGCCCTTGTTGATGTGATCTGGGTTAGAAACCTTGATGTCGTATGTAGCACCACGGAACTGACGTGTAGCTGTCATTCCATCCCATGCAGCAGGAATTGATGGATCGATCTTCAGACCATCGAAGTCTGCTGAGATACCAAGGATGTACTGTGATATAGCTACCATGTTCCAAGCAGCAGTACCAGTCAGCCATGAGTTCTTACCCTGA
>OIYG01002435.1_pt1 | contig 11826 bp, 10 predicted proteins | sample 1587861 | NCBI WGS metagenome assembly OIYG01 (sample SAMN03283272) | human gut metagenome | biome: human-associated habitat; material: feces | host: Homo sapiens | place: Peru | collected 2012 | reverse complement strand
ATTCATACCGTAGGCACCACCAACGGATATAAGTACCAAAATTAAATGCCAGCTAAGAGGGTCGATGGACATGGAACTTACGGTTTCCTGTCCAAAAGAGGGACGCTCATTTTCTTCCAGTAAGCCGGTTTTTTCTTCATGAATCAACTCACCAGAGGAATGAACAACTCTCGTGTAACCCTTTCGGACGCCAATATTGATATAGACAACGCCCACAATAATTCCAAACAGAAGACCAATGGTAGCAAAGGTTTGCCCAATACTGGTTGCTTCTTCCCATCCTGTTTCTGCAAACGCACTGCCTATTGCTGCGGCAGTGCCGTGACCTCCAATAAATCCGGCGGGCAGCATCAGCGCAAATCCTCTATGAATATCAGGAAAGAAATTCGCGAGTACAATTGCACCAATCAGAAGGAAAAACGCGAATTGAGATGTTTCTGCTGAATAATTTACCAAGAATGTATCCCCCACACTGTGAAGAATACTTTTGACACGAATTTCCTTTTTGCTTCCAAGAAATAGAGTTGCAAATAGCACAGCGATCAGAATTGTTGCATAGCCAGATGCTTCGGACGTAAAGTGAAGCCAATTCAGACCATATGGACCAATTGCCAATGCTAAAAAACCTGCCAAAAGGGCCGAGGGAATGTGCAAGCGCTGGAGAACGCGGATGCGTGTTCTGAGGAACTTTGCTATGAAAAGGATTGCGGACATGATGCAGAAATCCAAAACAATATCGATTGTGTGCATATTTACCCTCCTGTTATGTCAAAGTCGGTTTCCAGAGCAACTCTTCTCCTGATGTACTGAGCATACTTGCCTGTGTGAAGAGGCAGCGTTCGACTTTGTTCATTTCTTCTGGGGCATCTGTTACCAAAAAATAACGGGCAGCATACTGCTTGGGACCAAACAGACCAACGTTTTCACCGTCCTCATAGAACAGGACGCTGTGTGCTACTTCCGGAAGTTTGGCCAAGTCACGCAGAGCATTTTGACTGGATATTTCGCCATTTCGTACAGATTGCAGATAGATACCAGTAGAGCAATGCGTACCTTTTGCATTCAGTGCAAGGACAGCGCTCTTTGCACGCTCCGGATTATACCTTTGATCCAGCAGTAACTGTTCGATATCAAAGCCGTTACAATATTCTACAAGCTCGTGCTCAAAACCAAAATATCGTCCCGCAATTTCACAAACTTCAATCTCTGTGCCGTTCCAGAAGCACTGAGTGGCAATGGGTCCCTCCTTTTGGCCAGTGTATGCTACGAATTTGCTTAACATTTCGGATAGACGGTCATGTACAAGATCATAGCTTCTGGACGGATAGGAAACTGCATACAGAACCGGAATGTAATTATCCCAGACCTGCTGCGTTTTCCGATCGGCTATACTGATGATATGGACTTTCCCGTCAATAACATAGCCCATAACATTAAGCTCCTGTCCGCGGGACATTTCTTCCATTAGAATTTCTCCCTGCTCATACACATCGGAGCCGGAGAAATTGTCCCGAATCTCCTGAATATTGTGTACGACCTTTAGCCCACGGGAGCCATATCCGTTGATTGGCTTGATTACGCAGGGAAAGTGAAATTCAGAAATTTGATCATCCGTAAAATTCTTCTTCAGAATTATAAATTTTGGAACGTGGATACCAACCTTTTTACAGACAGTCTTTGTCTCAAACTTGTCACGATATGCAGAGATCATGGCGGGATCTACATAACATGGAAGTCCGGCCTTCGCAGATATTTTAATCATATATTCAAATAAAATATCCGAGAAACTGGTTACGATGTTGTCCACCATTTCCTGTTTGCAGATTTTGACAATTTCATCAATGCAGTGAATATCTACAGTGTAGGCTTTATCTGCCAGTTCTTTAGCGGGGGCATCTGGATATCCATCACATACGACGGTATAGCAGCCCATTGCTTTCGCCTTTTTTACCAGTCCACAGAACTCAAACCCCGCTCCCAGAATAAGAACACGCTTGCTCATTTTCGGTTTCTTCCTCCTTGCTTTTGTATATATCGCGAACTATGTATTGCGGACTTGCGTTAATGCACATGAAGATTCTTCCAATATATTCGCCCATGACGCCCATGATCAGTAATGTGACACCAAAGAGCAGGGTGATCAGGCAAACCAATGTTGTATAGCCCGCTGGGACTCCTGGGTAAAGAATTTTATTGATAATTGTAACGATTGCCAGAATAAGACCAGCGAACATAGCTAAAATACCAAGATAGATGCTGATTCGCAAGGGCTTTACCGTGAAATTGGTGAAATTGGACCATAGGCGAAGCAGTGAGCGAAAATTGTATCCGGAATGCCCTTCCTGTCTCTCGAAATGCTCCATTTCCACATTGGTAATGTTGGCAGTAGTCCGAAGGAATAGCCCTTCCATAAAAGAGTATGGATAGATGTATTTCCGGATTGTATCTGTCACAGCGCGTTTGGCGGCCCAGAAGCTGGTAAAAGAGAGATGCTTTGGCCTGCCAATAAAGACAGTCTCAAAACAATTATCCATAGAAGTCAAAAGGCGTCGGAAAGCATTATGACGCTTGGATACATATTTCCCAAGGACCACATCATAGCCCTCTTCCATTTTATTTAACAGGAGAGGAATATTTTTGGGGTGGGTTTGCATGTCATCGTCCAGATTAATAATGATGTCCCCGGATACATAGTTCAGCGCAGCCAATTGCGCATTTGCCTGCCCGGTATTTTTCATTAAATCAATCAACGTAATGAAATTCCACTTTTCCTTGAGCTTTTTCAGGAAAGGAAGGGTTTCAGGGTTGGGAGAGCAGTCGTTAACTAAAATCAGTTCGAAAGAATCTGTTTTCAGCACATCATGAAACACCTTGTAAATTTCCTGAACCTCCTGTACAAAGATTGGTTGTGTATTATAGCAGGGAACAATTACCGAGTAAGTTACCCGATTTGGTCTTGTACCCATATTGGTCAACCTCCAATGCTGTAAATTAAGATGCCGAAGATAATAACCAGCAGTGCGGCAACTTTTTCCTTTGTAATTTTCTCATGAAAAAAGAAGGCACCCCAGATTGTGACATAAATGTAGCCGGTTGTTTCCAGAACAGGCCCTATGTTCATAGGCAGTCCCTTGTAAGAGAGAACAGTCAACAGGGTACATCCAAAGAAAATTCCATATGCAACGATGACACGCCAGTTCAGATATTCACGCAGTTTACTGCTGTGCTTCTGAAGAGCGGCTTTCTTTAGGAGTACTTGGGATAGAGATGAAAAAAATACCCCAAGTAAATATAAAATCAAGTAATTTGTTTGCATTTATTCCTCTTTCGCATCTGCTTTTACAAACATCCAAACACCAATAATAATCACCAGTGCACCCAAAATCTTCCAGATCGAGATCTTTTCCTGGAAAAAAAGTAAGCCATAGATCATACCCCAGACAACAGTAACGGCTTTGTTGGCATAGGCGGTTGTTAATGGAAGCTTTTTAATTACCTGTTGCCACCCAATGGCATATATACCGAGAATGAGAATCATGCCGCCATACAGAACGTAAAACATAACGTTAGACAGTGTATATTTTGAAGCTGTCTTGCTGAAGAAACCACTGAGGGAATAGATTGCAAGTAGAATATTTGTAAACAGAAGCGTGGACGCCTTTGAACTCTGTTTTATTTTCATATACGAATTAATCCTCAGTGGTTGGAATCAAGAAAACTCTTTGCAACTTGAATGACTGTAATTCTGTCCGCATTTGCCATGCCGTAGTACATGGGCAGGCGTACCAGTCGATCACTTTCACTCGTTGTGAACTTGTCTTCGCCGTGGAAGCGTCCGAATTTCAGCCCGGCAGGGGCAGAGTGCAGGGGAACATAGTGGAAAGTGCAGCCGACACCGTGTTCCTTCATGTAAGCGATAAATTCAGTTCGCTGTTCCAGATTCTTCAGCTTCAGATAGTACATGTGAGCGTTATGGATGCAGCCATCCGGAATCGTGGGCAGTTCCACAAGGCCTTTCTCTGCCAGCGGGCGGAAGGCGTTGTGGTAGGCATGCCAGGTATCCAGCCTGTTTTGGTTGATGGCATCTGCCTGCTCCAACTGCCCCCAAAGGTAGGCGGCATTCAGTTCGCTGGGAAGATAGCTGTCGCCGAAATCTACCCAAGTATATTTGTCCACCTGTCCCCGGAAGAATTTGGCACGGTTCGTACCCTTTTCCCGAAGAATTTCCGCAGCTTCATTATAGGCGGGATTGTTGATGACCAATGCGCCGCCCTCACCCATGGAGTAGTTTTTTGTTTCGTGAAAGGAGTAGCAGCCAAAGTCGCCGATGGTACCCAAGGCTTTGCCCCGGTAGCTGCTCATGACCCCCTGTGCCGCATCCTCTACGACCAGCAGATTGTGGCGGCGGGCGATTTCCATAATGGTATCCATTTCACAGGCAACACCTGCATAGTGTACCGGCACGATTACGCGGGTTTTCTCCGTAATGGCGGCCTCAATTTTGCTTTCATCCAGATTCATGGTATCAGGACGGATGTCCACAAACACCAGTTTTGCACCGGCCAAAACGAAACTGTTGGCCGTACTGGAAAAAGTGAAGCTGGGGAGAATTACCTCATCTCCGGGTTTGATCCCACACAGCAGCGCTGCCATATCCAGAGCGGTACTACCGCTGGTGGTCAGCAGAACCTTCTGTGCGTGGAACCGCGTTTCCAGCCACTGACTGCACCGTTTGGTGAACTGACCGTCGCCGCAGATCTTATGGGAAGCAATTGCTTCCTGCACATAGTTCAGCTCGGTACCGACAAAGGGCGGGACATTAAAATTGATCATTACAATTACCTCTTCCTAATATTTAAATCAATACATTTCAATACATTGCAAGGTAAAGAGTATCGTCCACAAACACAGCTTGCTCATCCAAGTTTAGTGTATTCCAATTTTTTCCTGCAAAGTAAGTATTATAAATATTATCCGGTACAGTCACAATGGTGTAATTGGTTTGACAGTAGAAATTGAGAAGATTGGACCATCCCCATGCTACAGTCATTGCTCTGATATTCAAATCATGGTTTACATAATCTACACCAGGATTATAGTACACAGGCGAGGAATCGTTTACAGCACCAACCTTCGTGACAGTAATGCCGGTTTCTTCCTGATACTGCATAATTCGGTCTTGAATCAAGGTGGCACAGTACTGATCAATGTGGTTATTTGCGATTGCATTTGACAGTACTCCGTTAGCGGAATAGGCATTTACCAAAAGGAACAGAGTAATAATGACAATCGTCAGTTTTGCTGCCCTTTGGTTGACTTCAGGAACCCAAGACTGAGATATACCAATGCTGATTGCCATGTACATGGGAACATGAAATATGCCTACAAGTGTACGGGGAGCCAGCCAAACTACAGTGCATATGATATGGGGAGCGTATGTAAGCAAAGTAATCATAATTATGGCAAGCAGGCTATACAGCAGCCGATTCCCCAAATTTCCGCATCGAAAATGTTCCCATAATAGAATTGCAAACAAACTGATTAGAGTGGCGGGAAATACGCCGTTTGGTAGCAGTTTACCTGCATTTGATAGAATTGATTCCTGAGATTTCCAAATGGAATTTATGTTTGCCAATAAAGTCTCCAAGTTAAAGGTTGCTTGTCGATCAGCTACAGCCATTCCAAATAGACGAGGAATCATTGGCTGGAATAGAATGACCAACACACAAGCAAAAGCGGCAATTAATGTAATAAGCAGAGAATGGAGAAGAGAATCCTTGTTTAGTAATCCACCTGTTCGGGCATAAATGATTATCAAGCTCATAGTGAGGTAGAACTCTATGTATAATTGATACATATTCAGCACTGCGAGTAATAGCAGGAAAGAAGCAAGAAGTCGTTTCCAGTTCGGCTTTCGTCCGGCAAGGATAATGGATACGGTAAGCATCAATAAGCCAATGGAAGTGCTGGTCATAGATTCTACGTAAATTAACCATTCCGAGAAGAAGACATTGGCATAAAAGAGCAGAATGCTCAGAAAAACTAATAGCTCTGTCCAATGATTCTGTTTCAGATAAGGGAGAATCTCAAAATAGATTAGAGAAACACTGAGGGCCATGACACAAATTGCAACAGCAATTGTAAGCGTTTGATGTTTTAGCGGAATAAAGCCCAAGCGGTTAAAGATGGACTGCACAAGAGCGGTAACAACTCTTCCATTTTTAATATGAATCGCTACCTCGATGCTGTTCAGGTTGGCGTAACTATCCGTAGAATAGTGGGGCTGCATAAAGCATGCAAATGGAATTGCTAAGCATATCTGTGCAGCAAGAAAATGAGAAAACGTGATTTCCTGCTCTCTTCCTTCATTTTAAAATCTCCTTCTCTGTTTGTACTCTGCCATATCATATATTAGAGGCAGGCATAAGAACGGAAAAACCGGGTCAGGGGTATATCGTCTCCAATATTCTTCGTGTTGGAATAAACGATCATGCCGTATTTCATGAAAACTCCTCTTTCTGCCGGAAGTTTCCGCCAATGTTGGGGGGAAATATCAGGAAAGTCTGTAGCGGATAAACTGAATGGCTTTTCTCAACACGGAGCGAAAACCCTCTTCTCGCCATGCCCGCTTTACTTTTGCCCAAAGCGTTGCAGGACTTTGCGACGGGTGCGATGTTGCCCACATCAGATTATCTTCGGTTGCTTGCAGCTGCATTTCCAGTGTAAATACTTCTGCGGAGACAGGTGCGCATAGATTCAGCGCCTCCGCTACGCGGTGACGCTGTGCGATGACAGCTGACTCCTCTGTCAGGCGGCAGAATTCCGCTTCAAAGTGGTGCACCATGTTTTCAATGGTGAATCCGTTTTCAATTCGGCTGCGGCAGTTTTCGGAGGCGGCTTGCCAGCGGGCGGAATTTGCCAGCAGGTCACAGACTGCGTTTACATAATCCTGAATTTCCGCTTCCGGGAAGGCCCTTGCGTCCAGACTGTCTGCTTCGTTTTGACGACATGGAATCAGCGCACCTACAGTGTTGTCAATCAGGTCCTTTTGTCCGCCTACGTCGGCGCTGACCACGGGTACGCCCATGGCACAGGATTCGTATGCGGTCAGAGAAAGCCCCTCTTTCAGGCTGCATACCAGTGAAAGCTTTGCGTCCGCATAGTAGGGACGCACATCCTTTCGGGCACCCAGAAAATAAACGGTCTTCCCCAGACCCAGCCGGTTACTCTGCTCCTGCAGCTCCTGCAATTGGGGACCGTCTCCTACAACGGCAAAGGCAACGTCCGGAAGCTGCCTGCTGACCCGTTTCGCAATTTCCAGCATCAGGAAGGGGCGTTTTTGGGGATGCATCCGGCAGATGAACAGGACAATGGGGCGCTCCCGGGAAATGCCAATTTCCGCATAAAGTGTTCCCGCCTGCACCTGATCTCTGGAAAAATAGTGCTGATCCACGCCAATATGCACGGTTTCCACCGATTCCGGCTTTCGGCCAAAATGAGAAACCAGCACATCGCCCGTAGCGCTGTTGCAGACATAGGTTTTTTCGGTGATCCCGCCAATGACACCGCTGGTCCGGGCGTAACCGCCGGCACGCCAGTACCACTCCTCCATGTGTACATAGTCCACAATGGCAAGATTCGGGAATTGCTGACGGAGCCAGGGAACCAGCGCGTAGCCATGATAGGCGTTGCTCAGGAACAGCACATCCACCTGGCGGCTCCGGATATAATAGCTGATGAACTCAGCGTAATCTTTTGGCGCCATGAAATTGGGAAGATTGAAAATATTGGGCGTTGCCTTCCGAAAACGCTGCTGCCAGTCGTTGGGACTGGGAATCATGGTGATGATGCCGGATTCAAACCGGTCAGAATCAAGCCCGGCAATCAGGTCCAGATTGAATTTATCCGCGCCGCCCATAACCATATGGGGAAAGAGAAAGAGAATATGGGTTTTCTTTTTATTAGCGTGAACATGCTGTGTCCATGAAGAAGCCTTGGGGGTTGCCCAGTTAAAAGGATTGGAACCCGGATAAATAACCGAGGGCTTGGGCTTTTTAACCAGTGCAGCGGTTTGCGCGATCAGCTTCCGATTTTGCTCCTCGTTTTCACCGTGGTCCCGCACGGTGGACAATACCCCACTGTCGGAGCGGCGATACCAGAACAGGGACTCCCCTCTGCTCTGAACCGGGTAACAGCCTTTTGCGGTCAGTTTCAGCCAGAACTGCCAGTCCTCGTTAAAATTTTTGTGTTCTTCATAGCCGCCAATGGAAAGAAAATCTCCCTTCCGAATCAGGGCGGTTACGGTCAGATGGTTTTCCCGCTTTAAACGGATGGGGTCAAATGGCTGGTCCCAAAGATATTCCTGACTGCCAAATCCAAAGCTTCCGGTATATGCCCACGCAGCGCCGGACTCCTTTTCCAGCATCCACCAGCAGTATTCCAAAAAAGGCGGCTCAATCAGATCGTCCGCATCCAGTGGGAGAATCAGTTCCGCAGAAGCGTGGTGAACGCCATAATTCCGGGCGGCAGCAGGTCCCCCGTTTTCCTTAAAAAGCACATGAATCCGGGGGTCCAGATTTTCAATTTCAGCCAACAATTCCCTGACCCCTGCCTCCGTAGAACCGTCGTCTACAAGAATCCACTCAAAATAGGGAAAGGTCTGATTCAGAACGCAGCGCACGGTCTGCATAATGTGGCGGCTGCTGTTGTAATAGGGGGTAATGATGGATACCAGCGGCTTCCCGGTCTTTACATAATCCAGTGCCCAGTCTTTGAGGCCGGGTTGACAGGTGTAATCAAACTCCATAACTCCGTGTTCTCCTTTTCAGATTTCTTCCCGCCCCAGCAGCTTTTTCAGCCAACGCCGCAGCGGCGAATTTTTGGGGAGCAGGAAAAGTTTGATCTTTGCCCATGCGGCCTTTGCCCGGGCGTGGAAGGAGGCTTCCTCCTGCATTTGACGAACCACATCCAGCAGCATCTGCTCATACCAGGGAGTCAGCCGGGCGTATTTCCAGAACAGCAAGCCAAAGTCTACGTTCGGATATTTCCACGGCTTCCGATAACCTGCATAATGTACGATACGGGGGCATGCTCTGGAAGCCAGATAAGCCTGCCGCACATCCTCCGGGGCGGCGGAAATGATTTCCGCGACCCGGTAATTGTCAAAGTCCATCAGGACGTTCCAGCCCATGTCCAGATACTTCACCCGTCCCTGACAGTACCGGTTCAGGACGTCCTGATCAGAGTAAAGATAGCGATGGGTCGCAAAGGTCAGCCACTGACGGGTGGAGTAGGCGCTGCGCATTTCTTTCAGATTCAGCAGCAGAACACCTGCCTGAAAGTAGTCATAGGGCTGCCGCATGTCCAGTTCCTGACGCAGATATTCCACCCGCTGGGGCTTCAGATTCAGGTTGCCCAGCATGTCCGCGTCCCGGACGGCTGCCAGCAAAAAGCCGTCCACGTCTTCGTCATATAGCTTTGCAACATCCTGATCACAGACCAGATCACCGTCCAGATACAGAACCTTGTCATAGTCCGGCAGCAGATCCTGAATCAGGAAGCGGTAAAAGGTCTCTACCGTGATATGATAATTGGCTTTCAGGTCGTAGCCCTGAATCAGGGGGGCCGCATTGAAAAAGCGGATGGAAAGATGCGGCTGCCCCCGCGTCAGGGATTGCAGCAGCTGTCTGGTTTCGGGCCGAATGTCAGATTCCAGGACCACAACGTCATAAAACCGATTCGAAGAAGCATTGGCAAAGACGGAAGCAATTGCCACAGCACAGGGCGGCGCAAATGCCTCATTGGCAGCAAAAATAATCGGTACAACGGCCTCTTCTCTGCCGGGAAATGCAGAGGGCATCCCACAAAATAACCTGTTCTCCATGGGAGTCAGCCAAGCTCCGTCCGGTATTTCTGACATACTTCTTTTGCCGGTCCGTCTGCCATCAGGTTCCCATGATCCAGCCAGATTGCGCGCTGGCAGATTTCCTGCACCTGATCATCACTGTGGCTGACGAACAGGACTGTGGTGCCGCCTTCCATCAGCTTTTTCATTCTTGCCTTGCACTTCTGCTGGAACTGGAAATCGCCGACTGCCAGAATTTCATCCACCACCAGAATGTCCGCACTGACCTGCGTGGCAATGGCAAAGCCCAGCCGGGCGATCATGCCGGAGGAATAGTTTTTGACCGGCACGTCGATGAACTCCCACAGCTCGGCAAAGTCCACGATTTCCTTGAAATTTGCGTCCATAAACTTCCGGTCGTGGCCCATGACGGCGCCGTTCATATAAATATTCTCCCGGGCGGTCAGGTCCATGTCAAAGCCTGCGCCCAGTTCAATCAGGGGGGCAATGGAGCCATAGACCCCGACCCTTCCCTCGCTTGCGCACAGGACTCCGGCAATGATTTTCAGCATGGTGCTCTTGCCGCTGCCGTTCCGACCGATCAGCGCCACGGATTCTCCCCGCTCAATGGAAAAGGACACATTTTTGAGCGCATAGAACTCGGAAAAATGGAGCTGATGCTTCAACAGCTTCACAAAATACTCCTTGATGGTATCCGTTTTCTCCTCCGCCAGATTGAAGCGCATGGAGACATTGTCAACCGTAATAATCTTGCTCATAGCTTCCCTCGCTTACAGATACAGGATGAAGTTTTTCTGCAGCTTGCGGAACACGGCGAAGCCGATCACCAGCGCAAGAATGCAGGACACCGTGCAGCCGATCCAGAGCTCGGCCCCCGGAACAGCGCCGTACATGACCACCTGACGGAAGAAGGTCAGGTAATAATACATGGGGTTCATTTTGATGATCGCCATGGCAAAGGGCGGCAGGAACTCCGCGTCTACGGGGTAGAAAATGGGAGTCAGGTAGGTCAGCGCCAGTGTGACCACACTGTAAATATAGGTGATATCCCGGAAGAAGGTCGCAATGGCGGCCAGAAACAGTCCGCATCCGATGCAGAACAGGAGCAGCAGAACCAGCGGAACCCAGAACAGCAGGATGGTCCAGTGCAGAGGCACCCGGGAAAAGACCATGACGATGATGATCGCTGCCAGACTGAAGGTCAGGTTCGTAAAGGCGGACAGGACCCGGGACACGGGGAAAATGTACTTGGGTATATAGACCTTCCGGATCAGGCTGCCGTTTGCGAGAATGGAGGTCATGGCCTGATTGGTGCTCTCGTTGAAGAAGGCAAACAGGGTGTTGCCGGTAATCAGGTATACATTAAAATAAGGAATGTTGGACTTGAACATGAAGGAAAAGACAATGGACATGACCATCATCATCAGCATGGGGTTCAGCAGACTCCACACGTAGCCGAGGAAGCTTCTGCGGTACTTCACCTTCAGGTCCCGGCTGACCAGTTCCTTGAGCAGGGGGGTGTATTTCAGAAAGTTCTGGATTTTTGCTTTCATGCAGGCTCTGTCTCCTTGAGATATTCAATTTTTGGGTGGAACAGCAGCGCTGCCCACATGCCTCGCAGGAGGGTGCGCAGGCGCTTTCCCTTTTTGGTGGGGGCTTTTACGAGGACGGCGGCGAAGTCCCGGGCGCAGCGGTAGAGGTAGCGGGAAACGCCGGAGAAGCCTTCCTTACGGAGCATGAAGCCCTCGTTCCGGTAGGAGTACCAGTACCGGTCGATCCGGGCCTCGGAATCGGTGGCAAGGCTCATGCCGTGGTTGTTTTTGGTAGCATGGACAACCTGACTCTGCCCGACTACATAGGAGGGCAGCCCGGCCCGCACGGCAATTCGCCGGGAGAACTCCGCGTCGTCACCCCAGATGAAAAACTCGGCGAACGGAAGTCCCACCTGCATCACCGTTTCC
>OIYG01002430.1_pt1 | contig 11837 bp, 11 predicted proteins | sample 1587861 | NCBI WGS metagenome assembly OIYG01 (sample SAMN03283272) | human gut metagenome | biome: human-associated habitat; material: feces | host: Homo sapiens | place: Peru | collected 2012 | reverse complement strand
TAAGGCTGGAGAAAGCTCAAAACGTCTTAATACAATTAACAATATGTATTCATTTTTCTGTGAAAACTCTTTAACCAGAACAGATTTAGTTATAGCATTAGGTGGAGGTGTAACAGGCGATATAGCTGGATTTGCTTCCGCTACATATTTAAGAGGAATAGATTATATACAAGTTCCAACTTCTCTTTTGGCTCAAATTGATTCATCAATTGGTGGAAAAACTGGTATCGACACTGACTATGGTAAAAATCTAGTTGGTTCATTTCATCAGCCTAGGGCTGTTATAATTGATCCTTCTACTTTATCAACGCTTAATGATTGTTATTTTTACGATGGTTTAGCAGAAGCTATTAAATATGGTTGCATAAAAAGCCAACCACTTTTTGAAAGAATAGAAAATGAAAATCCTAAAGATTTTATACTTGAACTTATATACGAATGTGTTAATATTAAAAAACAAATTGTTGAAAAAGATGAACTAGAGGCATCTGACCGAATGCTTTTAAATTTTGGACACACAATAGGGCATTCTATTGAAAGATTATATAATTATAAAAGTCTCTCTCATGGCCAGGCTATAGCTATAGGAATGTCTTTAATAACTAAAGCTTCTGAAGCCCAAAAACTCACACGCCCTGGAACATACAAAAGGCTTACTTCTTTATTAAAAAAATATAATCTTCCTACAACAGAAAGTTGTAAATTATCAGATATAGTTAAATATTCCCAAGTAGATAAAAAAAGCATAGATTCATCAATTAATCTCATCCTTATAAAAGAAATAGGAAAAAGCTTTATATATCCTATTAAAAAAAATAAGTTATTAGGCTTTTTAGAAACGAAAGAGTAAAATATGAGTACTATAGTAATATCCCCACAAAAGTTATCTGGATCTATTAAAATTCCTCCATCAAAAAGTGATGCTCACCGTGCAATAATATGTGCTGCATTATCTAAGGGAATAAGTACAATCAAACCTGTTTATCTCTCCGATGATATAAAGGCAACAATAAAAGCTGTATCTAAACTAGGTGCTAAAATAGATTTAATATCAAACAAATTAATTATCAATGGGGAAAATACATTTTCAAAGCAAAATATAATAATTAACTGCCAGGAATCAGCATCAACACTAAGATTTTTAATACCTGTAGCAGCTGCTGGGGGAGTTAAATCTACTTTTGTAGGAACTGGCAACCTTCCTTCAAGGCCAATAGGAGTATATCTTAACTGTCTTCCTAAGTTTGGCGTTAATTTTCAAACAAATTCCGGTCTTCCACTTAAATTATCTGGAAAACTACGTGCGGGTAACTATAAAATTCCAGGTAATATTAGTTCGCAATTTATTTCAGGCCTATTATTTGCATTACCTCTTCTTAATGATGATAGCACAATAGAAATCACAAATTCTTTTGAATCTTCAGCTTATGTTGATATGACAATTAATACTATGTCTCAATTTGGTATAAACATAGAAACCCTTCCTTATGGATATAAAATTCCTGGAAAACAAAAATACAGACCAAACAATTATATTATAGAAGGAGACTATTCCCAAGCAGCATTTTTTATTCCAGCCGCAATCCTTGGAAATAAAATAAAAATATTAGGGCTGAACAAGAATTCTCATCAAGGAGATATCAAAGCAATTAAAATATTTAAAGATTTTGGAGCAAATATAAAATGGAGTTTTAATGAGCTTATAATTTCTCCTTCTGTGCTTCATGGAATAAAAATAGATGCCTCTCAAATTCCCGACCTCGTTCCCATATTAGCTGTAACTGCTTGTTTTGCCGAAGGTACAACAGAGATAACTAACGCAGCAAGATTAAGAATGAAAGAATGCGATAGATTAAATGCAATATCTAAAACTTTAAGTAAATTAGGCGCAAATATAAAAGAAACACAAGATGGTCTAATAATAAAAGGTGTAAAAAGCTTAAAATCTGGTACTGTAGATAGTTTTAATGACCATAGAATAACAATGGCTTTATCAATCGCAGCAATAATGGCAGATGGAGATATTAGAATAACAAATGCACAAAGCATAAATAAATCTTATCCCACTTTTTTTGAAGACTACAATAAACTTGGAGGTAATTCGCATGTCATCGACATGGGGTAATTCTGTAAAAATATCTATATTTGGTGAAAGCCATGGAAAAGCTATAGGAGTAGTTATAGATGGACTTCCACCAGGTGAAAAAATAGATTTTAATAAAATTTATCATCAACTAAAAAGGCGTTCCCCTGGAAATAATTCAATATCTTCAAAAAGAAATGAAGCAGATGTTCCTGAGTTCCTGTCAGGAATACTAGAAAATCATACAACCGGAACCCCACTATGCGCTATAATTAAAAACACAGATACACAAAGTAGCGACTATAAAAACATTGAATCTATATTGCGTCCAGGCCATGCTGATTTTACTGGAAAAATAAAATACAAAGGCTTTAATGATATAAGAGGCGGTGGTCATTTTTCAGGAAGATTAACAGCACCTCTTACATTAGCAGGAACAATTTGTAGTCAAATACTTAGTCGCCGTGGTATAAATATATTTGCACATATATACTCCATACTTAATATTAAAGATACTCCGTTTAGTTCAATACATATAGATAAATCAATAGCAAAAAGTCTGACTCAGTCAAGCTTTCCTTTAATTGATAAAACTAAAGAAGGCTCTATGAAAAATTTAATAGAAGAAGCAAAAAACTCGTCTGACAGTGTAGGTGGAATTATAGAATGTGCAATAACCGGTTTAAAAGCCGGTATAGGATCTCCTATATTTGGTGGAATTGAAAATCAAATTTCATCAATCATTTTTGGCATTCCCGCCGTTAAAGGCATAGAATTCGGTAATGGATTTGAATGTACCCATTTAAAAGGTAGCGAAAATAACGATGCATTTACTATAGAAAATGAAAATATAAGAACTGTAACAAATAATCATGGTGGTATACTTGGAGGAATCTCTTCTGGAATGCCAATAATATTTAGAACTGCTATAAAACCAACACCTTCTATAATTAAAAAACAACAAACTGTCGATATTTCAAAAAAAGCATTAACTACTTTGTCTATAAAAGGTCGCCATGATCCATGTATTGTTCCAAGAGCAGTACCAGTTATAGAAGCTGCAACTGCAATAGCAATAATTAATTTAATAATGGAGGATAATACAATATGAACCTTGAATCTCTAAGAAAAAATATAGATACTATAGATGACCAAATATTAGATTTATTTTTAAAGAGATTAAAATGTTGCGAAAAAATAGCAGATATAAAAATAAAGTCAAATATTCCTATATTAAATGAAGAAAGGGAAAAAGAGATTTTAAATCATATAGTAGCTAAATCTAAAAACTACTCAGAGGAAACAAAGCAATTGTTTTCAGAAATAATGACAATTAGTAGAGATATACAATATAAAATTATAAAGTCTTAAAAAGTAACTATAGGTAAATATTGAATATATATTATAAAGAACCCCAAAGCAATTTAAACTTTGGGGTTCTCTAATTTTGGTAACTATTCATAGCTTCAATTATTTGTTTCTTATATTTTATAAACTCTTCTTCAAGTGTAAACTTTATAATGTCATCTGGTTTGTTAATTATTTTTATCTCCGCAACAATTTCTCCTGGATTTCCTGCCATTATATAAATTCTATTTGATAATAAAATAGCCTCATCAATGTCATGTGATATAAACATAGTAGATAACCTAATATCTTTAATAATATCTAAATACCACCTATACATATTATACTTTGTAAAAGGATCTAAAGCACTAAATGGTTCATCTAAAAGAGCAACCTCACTTGAAAAAAGATAAGTTCTCAAAAATGCAGCTCTCTGTCGCATACCTCCAGAAAGTTGTTTTGGATAACTTTTTTCACAATTTTCAAGCCCAAATTTATCTAAATAAGATCTTGCAATACTTCTTGCTTCTTCCTTTCTAATCCCTTTAATAATAAGCGGTAAAGAAATATTATCTATAATTGTTTTAAATTCAAAAAGCTGATCTTTCTGAAGCATATAGCTAACATTTCCCGGGATTCCTGTTATATCTTTGTCTTCCAAAAAGACTTTACCTACATCAGGCTTTACTAAGCCAGATAAAATATTAAAAACAGTTGTTTTTCCAACTCCACTTATCCCTAACAGACTAACTATTTCGCCTTCATCTAAATTTATATTTACATTTTGTATAACATTGCAATTATTATAACTTTTAGTAATATTTGTAGCTTTTAATTTCATACTCTAAATATCCTCTCAAGGCAAATAACTATTTGTAAACCCAAAGTCGTCACCTATTTCACTAGTAATAAGCGAATTATAATAAAGCCATTTGTAAAATCTGTTCCATCTTTCTGAATCTATATACCCCCATTTAGGCGAATCAAATTTATATTGTTTGCTCACCCATTCTTGACTTTTAATTGTTATATCTCTATCTAATTCTGGAACTTCTTGCAGAAGTATCTCAGCAGCTTCATATGGATTATCTATACAATATTCATATCCTTTAGAAACTGCCCTTAAAAAACTTTTTGCAATATCTGAGTTCTCCCTTATATAATCACTATTTGCAATTATAACAGGAGTATAATAATCTAAAACAGGATCAACATCTTTAAAATAAAAAAAGTTTGTTTCAACACCTTTAACTTCTGCTGCAATACCATCCCAATTATAATATATCCACATCGCATCAATATCAGAATTCAGTCCACTAACAACATCAAAAACATTAGGAACAAGTTTAACCTTGTTAAAGTCTCCATTATCTTTTTCAACTACATATTTTAAAATAGGGCTTTCTATTGGCCCATTCCAAAGTGAATATCTTTTATTTTCCAGTTCTGAAGGTCTTGTTATATTCTTATTTTTTAAAGAAATTATCCCAGATGTATTATGTTGTAAAACTGCAGCAACTGCAGTTATAGGCATAGGTTCATCTTGTGAAAATACTAAAGCCAAGGAATCTTGGAAATCTATTCCGAACTGCGCCTTACCAGATGCTACTATAGCAACCGCACCATCTTCAGGAGGCTGCTTAATCGATATTTTTATACCCTCTTCTTCGAAATATCCCATTTTATCTGCAACATATATTCCCGTATGATTTGTATTTGGTATCCAATCTAATATAAAATCCACATTGTTAAGGTTATTTGAATTTGTCGTCCTGCATGAACAAAACAGTAAAACAGTTAAAAATATGCATAGCATATATTTAATTTTAGCATACATATTTAATTCTCCTTTTGCCTATTATTCCATGGCATAACTTTAACTTGAATTAAATCTATAATTTTTATAAGTATTAAACTTATAAAAGAAATAACAAAAATTACAGCAAACATTTTATCAAATGCATACGACTTTTTTACTCTTGTCATATAAACACCTAAACCATTATAACCCCCAAGCCATTCAGCAATTACCGCACCTACAACAGAATAAGAAACAGCTATTTTTAGGCCTCCAAAAAATTGACCTAAAGCGGATGGAAATTTAACATATTTAAAAATTTGAAAGTTAGATGCCCCCATAGATTTAACAAGCTTTATACTATCTGAATCTATAGTCTTCAACCCCTCAAGCAAGCCAACTGTTATTGGAAAAAAGCAAACAATTGCAACTAATACTACTTTTGGTTTTATATCATAACCTAACCATAAAACTAAAAGCGGTGCAATTGCCACCATAGGTATTGTTTGAGTTATAATAAGTACTGGATAAGTCATTTTATAAATAAGACTAAACCTATCCATAAAAAATGATGTTATAAATGAAATTACAATTGAGATTAATAAGCCAAATATTGCCTCTTCCAAAGTCGTAAAAGAATTTGAAAGCAAAATAGAAAAATCTTTACAAAATGCAGCTACCACACTAATAGGCGATGGAAGCATAAATTTCTTTATTACCCCTAACGACGAAACAATTTGCCATATTAGTATTACTAATAATATAAATATAAGAGATGAAATTTTAGAAAATACTTTTTTTAAATTGTACATATATTCAATACTCCTAAAGCCGGCTTAAACTAACATTTAAAATTATTATTTTTTATTTGCATAAAAAATCCGCCTAAATAAATAGGCGGACAAAAATAAACACTATATTTCCCTCCGCCGGCATTACCCGGATCAGGTTAAAGGGTTTCAAGTTAAACTTGATCTCAGCAATTAAGCACCCCTATTTACTTGTTAAGTGTATATTATATTAATATTAATGTCAAGTTCTATTATTATATATAATGCAAAAGGGAGTATAAATATACTCCCTTTTTTTATTTAAGCTCAATAGATAACATTGTAATATCATCTGCTTGTTGTACGCCAGAAGAAAATTTATCTATATCATTCTTTACATATTCAAGAACCTCTTGAATCGATTTATTTTTAACCTCTTCACTATTAAGAGTTTTTAGCAATCTATCTTCTGAATACAAAGAATTACTAATATCCATAGCTTCAGTTACACCATCAGTATAACAGAAAATTCTTTCACCTTTTTTAAGGGTAATACTTTCATTTTTATATCTAAGATTGCTCATTGCTGCAAGAATAAAGTTTGCTTTTGGTTTAATATACTCATACTGTTCATTTTCTTTAGAATAAACTAAAGGAGGATTATGCCCCGCATTAGCATAAACTAATTCACCTGTTTTAATATTTAACACGCCTGCAAAAGCAGTAACAAACATACCTTCATCATTATCTTCACAAAGCTGATTATTAACCACAAACAAAGCTTTTGATGGATCTCCGATAAATTTAAGACTGTCTTTTATTAATGCCTTTGCTTTCCCCATAAACAATGCCGCTGGAACACCTTTTCCTGAAACATCTGCTATATCAAATGCCAAGTGTTCTTCATCAACAAAGAAGAAATCATAGAAATCTCCGCCAACCTTTTTAGCAGGGGTCATACTTGCAATAATGTCAAACTCCTTGTGATCTGGAAATGGTGGAAATTTAGTTGGTAACATAGAAACTTGTATTCTTTTAGCAACATCTAGCTCCGTTTCTAATCTTTCTTTATCCAGCATAACTGCTGTTAATTCTTTAATATATTTATTGAGCTCTCCTGTCATATTATTAAATGAATCTGCTAAATCACTTAATTCATCGTTTGTATTAATTTTAATTTTATAATAAAGGTTCCCTTCACCTATTTTTTTTGCACCTTCGGAAAGAGTACTTATAGGCTTAACAATTGATCTTGTCAACTTATCAGAAATTATAATTGAAACAATTATAGAAAATACAAATATTACTGCAGAAAAAACAATTAATACATTAGCTTTACTATTCATAGAATCTAAAATTTTTGCATTAGTAGCCAATATACGATCGCCCACATTATTTGCATGTTCAGACAAAGCCTCTACAGGTATTAAAGCTCCTATAAATAGATTTGATCTATCTGTAATTATACCTGATGCCATATATTTGTCTTCAATAATAACAGGATTGCCAATATTACTAATAATATAATTATATATCTGTTTAACTTGTTCCTCATCTAATAAACCATTTGCATTTTTTTGTTCTGATCCTATTAGAAAAGTTCCATCTTTATTCATCATAAAGATATATTCATCAACATCTCCTACATCATTAATTATTTCTTCAAGAAATTTATCTACAAAAATATCAATACTAACTACACCCTTAACGTTATTATTCACATCACAAACAGGCATAGCACAAGTTAAAACTCTATTTCCTGTAGTAGTATCAATATATGCTTCAGACCAATATATGTCTTTACTTTCAACTGCATTCTTATACCAGTCTTTATTCCTTGCATCTATCTCTTTCAAATTGTTATAGTTCTCATAATAATCGTCAAATATAGTAATTCCACTTTCCGTTGAATAATAAATATTTCCGGGCATATTTTCTCTCTTAACGCTTTTCAGAATACTTTGTATTCCACCTAACATAGTCAATTCATTTTTAATATCATTGTAGTTCACATCATCACTTATGGTAAATATTAATTCGTCAGACATATTATATTTAACTTCTACATTACCTGAATAAATTTCTTCCAAAGAATTCTTAATAAAACCTACATTTGATTCTACATACGATATTCTAAGATTAAAATTATCAATCAATCTATCTAATATCCAAGAAATCTTCACCTCATTATCTTTCTTTGCTGTATTAAAATTATAATCATAAAGATCATTATACTCCTGGTCAAGAGTGTCTATAGCATTTTTCCTAGCACTATAGAATTGATTCAAGGAAAAAACTGTAATAATTAATGCAGTTACTAAAACAGCTATAAACACTGTAATCATTATCTTTTTTTTTATTTTCATACAATTTATCCTCCAATCAATAAGTACACACTCCAAATATTACACATATAATAAAATAATTTTACTTTATTTATTAATTTTAGTCAATATTGATATTATAATTTATATCTATATATTTTTTTAATCTATAATAAATCATCTAAATTACTTTTAAAATTTATTCCCAGAGCTTCTCCAGTTGGATATAAATCTAATAATGGAGTCAAAACAAACGCGCGCTCCAACATTCTAGGATGAGGAACCGTTAAATCTTTCGACTCCATCTTTAAATCACCATATAATATTAAATCTATATCAATTACTCTAGATGCATTTTTAAACGTTCTGACTCTACCCATAGAAGCTTCTATACCAAGGCAAGCTCCTAAAAGAGTTTTAGCTTCTAAATTTGTTCTAATTTTTGCACAACAATTTATATAATTATCTTGTTTATCTGGAACACCAAAAGGTTCTGTTTCATAGAATTTAGATACCGATATAACTTCAGTTTCAGGTAATTTTTTAATTGCATTTATCGCATTTTCAATATTAGCTCTTTTATTTCCTAAATTTGCTCCAAATTCAAGTACTGCTTCCGTCACAAATATCATTCCTATCTTTACAAATATTTACCGCCATATAATCAAAATTGGCATTTATTGGAGACTCAGGTTTTTTGACAGTAACATCAACTTTCTTTACGCTCAAAAATTCATTAAATATTTGTTGAATAATTCTAGTTGCCACTTTTTCAAGAAGATCATAAGATTTTTCATTAACAGTCTTAATAATAGTTTTTGTAACTTTTGCATAGCTTACTGTATCGGAAACTTTATCTGTATTTCCTGCTTTGCTAAGGTCAACATATAAAACTGCATCTACAATAAAATTTTGTCCTTGGTCCTTTTCTTCCTTATTAACCCCATGAAAAGCATATATTTTTAATCCTTTAATTATTATCTTATCCACTATTTTCTCCTAACTATTGCATCAGCTACCTTGGCAGCTTGTACAGCTTTATCAATATTATGTACTCTTACAATATCGGCTCCTTTAGCAATTGCTATTGTATGTGCTGCTATTGTTCCTGCATCCCTATCCTTAAAGTCTGGATTACCACATGAAGCTCCAATACATCTTTTTCTAGAAGCCGCTATTAACATAGCGCAATCGTCTATACATATTTTATCGAAATTTCTTAATATATTTAAATTTTCTTCATACGATTTAAAAAATCCTATTCCTGGATCGAAACATAACCTTCTACTGTCTATTCCAAAATTTATAGATTCTCTTTTTTTACATTTAAAAAACTCTTTTATATTATCACCCTGACTACTATGCATGACTATACAACCACAATCACTATTAGAAACAACTTTAAACATATCACTTTCAAATCCACTTACATCATTAATAATACTTACGCCCAGATCTAATACTTCTTTTGCTACTTCACTATAATATGTATCTACAGATATAGGAACATTTAATTCATTAACTAACTTTTTTACTGTATCATATATCCTATTCAGTTCCTCTTCTGCTGTTATTTTTATATATCCTGGTCTTGTAGATTGACCTCCAATATCAATAATATCTGCACCCTGGTTTACCATCTCAATGGCTCTTTTTATTGCTTTTTCTGTACTATTCCACATTCCTCCATCAGAAAAAGAATCAGGGGTAATATTAAGTATACCCATAATATAAGTTTTTTTAGAAAGCTCTAATTCATATTTTCCTGCTTTAAAAATTCTCAAAATATAAACCACCTAAACATTATCATTTTTCAACTAAAAGGTCCATAACTTCTGCTTTACTTTTAGCATCAGTTTGCATTTTACCTCTTAATGCTAAAGTTTGAGTTTTTGATCCTGCAGCTTTTGCACCTCTCATAGTCATACAAAGATGTTCAGCTTTTATAGCAACGGCCACACCATATGGATTTATATTGTCAAAAATAAAATCTGCAACCTGCGATGTAAGTCTTTCTTGAACCTGAGGTCTTCTAGCAAAACAATCAACTATTCGCGCTAATTTAGAAAGTCCTATAATTTTGCCTCCTTTAGGAATATATGCTATGCTAGCTGTACCCACAAATGGCAACAAATGATGTTCACAAACTGAATAAATTGGAATATCTTTTACAATTACCAGTTCATTATCCTGCACTGCTTCATTAAATATTTTAAGATAATTTTGTGGTTCATCATGCAAACCTGCAAAAATATCTTCACACATTCTTGCCACTCTTTCGGGAGTATCTAACAGCCCTTCCCTCGAAGTATCTTCTCCAATGGCTTCTAATATATCTTTTATTGCATTTTCAATTTTCTTCTTGTCTACCATTCTTAGTCCTTTCAAATTATATAAAATTTAGTTGAACAATTATCGCCCTTTGCGACTCAACCTCAGAATACACTATGTTATCTTTATCAATCTTTTTATCATTTAACATCTCATTAACAGAATCTACATAAAAAAGAAATTTATAAGGTGACTGTGTAAACATTTTGGCAATAGTGTTCTCATAACTAAGAGATTCAGATATCTGAAATGATACACTTTTTTCACCATCTACTACTTTTTCATAAATTTCATTTATAATTTTTGAATCTACATCTCTTCCCAAAGATCTAATTTTTATCGATTCTACATTAAAATAATTTGCATCATCTGAAAAGCATTCAGGAATATTAATATTATATCTAGCTACACTCTTCATATCCGTACCACATATTTCTTCTTTAGTAAATGAATTAAAATCCGGATATATTTTATGGTCTATCTCAATCACATCATCATCTACATTAAAATAGTTGTATTTTCTAAATTGAGGCGAATCATTCCATGTTGCATCTAAATGATACCAATCTTTATTAATATAAACTAAATTCCACATATGAGGATTATTTTTAGCATCACCACTTATAACTCTACAATAAATACCGACTTGATTTAGTAACAGCTGCATTGCTCTAGAATACCCTTCACAAACAGCTTTACCAACAACAACTGCGCCATAAACATTAAATGGTGCCCATTTATTTTTTAGATAAATAGCATCGCTATCATATTCACAATTATCTAATAACCAGTTATGAATATAAAGTTCTCTTTCATACTCAGTTAATTCATTAGGAATATTATTAAGTATTGTATTCACCCTAGTTTCCAGCTGTTTAATTGCTCCATTACAGTCATCTGGAGAAAGCGATGAATATACTTGAATAATTGTATCTGAGTTTAAATAAGCAAATCCAAAAACATTTGCTACCCAAAATTCAAATGAGTGGTCATAATCAAATGCACAAATTAATTTTCTTATAAGTTCTTCTGGAATATTTTCATTCTTTATAACTACCCTTTGCACAGGATAATAACCATTCATGTCTTTTTCTACATAAATATTATAAACTGCTTCTTCTAAGTTTCTATATGCCTCTTTTAATGCATCATTTTCAAGACTGTTATATCCATTCCCTTGAGTA
>OIYG01002428.1_pt1 | contig 11847 bp, 12 predicted proteins | sample 1587861 | NCBI WGS metagenome assembly OIYG01 (sample SAMN03283272) | human gut metagenome | biome: human-associated habitat; material: feces | host: Homo sapiens | place: Peru | collected 2012 | reverse complement strand
ATATTCAAAAATAACCCCGTATAATCCCACCAAGTTTTATGATATATCTCCCATAACAAATAACCAGTTAAATATTCAAGTATTCCTGTTGACAACATTGCAAGCAAAAACACTACTAAAGGGTTCCTTTTAAATCTTTTAAGAAATAAAATCATCAAAGCTGCACCAAAACCATATACTGGAAGATATGGTCCATATAAAAAACCTCTGTTCACCAACTCATGATCAAATAATAAACAAAATATCTCTTCATATATATAACCAACCACTGATCCCGCTAAAAATATCAATATATATAAACAAATAGTCTCCTTTTTATCAAACTTATATGTAGTACTATTTATTTTATTAAACCAACTTAACATAAACATCTCTCCTATTATTAATTTACCACAAAAAGATATTTTTTAAAAGTTTATTTTTTATTAATTAAACAAAAAGAGAGCTTTCACCCTCCATCTATGTAAACGCGAGAACACCTCACGGGTCGCGTCTAATATATATTATGGTATTTTTGCTAAATAGTTACTTTTTTTTAGAGTTGACCTTATCTATAAACAATTTTCTAGTTGTAGTTTTAATATGTACTTTTTTAAAACTTATATACACCTTGTTATTAAGAAACATAAACTATTATTCAGTATTATCGATTAAAAATAGCTTACTTTGTATTCACATTCTTTGTGAAAAACTTATAATAAGAATTTCCATTAAATTAAACAAAATAAAACTTTTATATCACACTAACTCATATTCCCTAATAGCAATTCTTTCATCTGAACAGTATTCTATTACAAATTTATTTTCTCTTTTGCATATTAATATTCCCATTGTATTATTGTTACTTATTTCTTTTATGTTTGTATCTATGTAATTCATATACTTTTGAACCTGTGAAATATATTCAACTTTAAATTGGGTAACTTTTAATTCAATTACTACATAACAATTAAACTTTATATTAAATAATAACAAATCTATATAATGATTTCTATCACCTATTTTTATTTTATATTCACTACCTATAAAACTAAATGAATTACCAAGTTCTCTCATAAATGATTCTATATCCTCTAATATTAAATTATGTAATGCTTTTTCGTTAAATATCTCAATATTATTCTTATTTCTAATTAATATTGGATTAGGGACTAAATCTTTCACTTCAATTTCATCAGCAAGTATTAATTTGTTTTTAGTTTCATTAGGTAATCTTTCATATTCCTTGTTTCTAATTATTTCTCTTAATTCTCTTTTAGATAAATTTCTTTCATATGCAATATTAATATAATATATCAATTCATTTTCATCTTTAATAGATAATAATTCAGAATAATGGCTCCAAGACAATTTGGTCGCCAATGGCGACCATTTTTCATTTTTGAATATTCTATAATATTGTCTAATACGTCTCAATGTTCTCTCGTTATACTTTTTCCCAAACTCAATAACCAGTCTATTTGAATAATCATTTAAAATATTATCTCCATACTTACTACCAGCTTCATCCAACAATTTACCAACCTCAAAATATGTAATAACTTTATGTCTTTCCTTCGAATAGTCTTTTACTTTTGAATATATTTCATTATCTACTAATTTATTTTTTATTTCATTATAATAATTAATAACCATCATTCCTTTCTACGGATCATAAGTCCTAACCTTATATCCTTTATCATCAAAAGTAACCTTTATTGAACCATTAACATCCGTTCTATATATTTTTGTATTTTTTAAAGTTTCTAACACCTCATCTTTAGGATGGCCATATCTATTATTCTTACCAACAGAAATTACTGAGTTTTTCGGATTTATTTTCTCTATAAATTCCTTGCTTGAAGACGTATTTGAACCATGATGTCCTACTTTTATAAAATCTATATCATTTAACTCATATTTCTCCATAATATCTATTTCTTTTTTCACACCAGCATCACCCATAAAAATAAACTTTTTATTTTGATAATTTAAATAAATAACACTTGAATTATCATTTTCATTATTATAAGTTTTGGTATTTAAAAACTCCAATTTATATTTATTTAATTTTAATTCTTTTACGCACGACTTATAATTTATATTATTTTTTCTTAATGCTTCAATAAGTTCATATTCTAAATTATTATACTCCCCACAATTAAAAACAACTTGCTTTATATTCATATGATTTACTAGATATAAGGCCTCTTTCATATGATCAGCATCTCCATGAGTTAACACTAAATTATCTAATTTTTTTATTCCAACTGAATTTAAATACGGGACTAATTTATTTTTAGCTATCTTATATTTATATTCCTGATCTTTTATTTGTATTTGTCCTCCAGTATCTATCAAAGTTGTATTACCATTTATATTTATTAAAGTACTATCTCCTTGCCCAACATCTAAATACATTACATAGTCTTCCTTACTAAAAGGCATAAAGCTATGTAATATAAAAAACATTATTAATATTATGATAAATTTTGTCCTTTTAGTATTCCAATTTAAAAACAACTTACAGATTATGACAAAATAAATGACTACTGTTAACATACCCATTTTACAGTTACTCACTTTAAGTATCGTGACTTGGTCTAAAAAATGTGATGAAAACTCAATTATTTTGATCAATAAATAAAGTACACTATCCAGACCAGGAAATAAGTAACTTATTAAAGTAAACGGTAATAGAACAGATGATACATACGGTACAAAAAAAAGATTATAGATCACTGAAAGATAATTTATTTTATAAAAATTATTTATCGTTATGGGATACGACACTAAAAATGCTATTAAAGAAATCATAAATAATGAATAAAACTTATTTTTAGTATTTATCAAATACTTAAACAATATTAAAAATAAAGTCACTAAAAATGAATACATTAATCCAATATTATTTATATTTAATGGATTGTTCACCATTATTATACATAATGCCAAAATAAGAAGATTCACCGTCGGTATTTTAAGCTTTAACATTTTATTTATCATTAACAATATCGTTAAAATAGCACCCCTCATAACAGACATTGAAAAATTTGTCAAAAACATATAAAAAAGCAAAAACACTATTAATATAATATTTTGTTTTATACCTCTTAATTTTAACTTTTCCAATATCTTTGATAAAACTCCTAAAAATATTGATATATGAAGACCAGATATAGCAAACAAATGACTTATTCCATTTTCTCTATATGAAAGCAATGTATCCTCATCTATATAACTATTATTTCCAAATATTAAACTATCTATATATGGAGACGATTTTTTTAACTTATCTCCTCTTTTAAGTAATACATTTTTTACTTTATAAAAAAAGTTCTTGTTATTTTCTACCTTAGTTATACTTTTTATATCTATTACTGTATATATTTTATTACTATTTAAATATTTCTTATAATTAAATGTATTTGGTACTGTATTATTATCTATTTCCTTTATTTCTCCAGTTACCTCTACCTTATCTCCTAAACCATATTTATCATCATATAACTCAATTTCTTCCTCATCACAATAAATAAATCCTAAAACCTTTTCTTTTCCTTTTAATTCATACTTTATACCATAATCCTTTATTGTTTTATTTGATATTATAAACTTCTCTTTATCTATAGATTTATATATACTAGCATGCACTATATTACTTTGTATAAAATATCCTATTAAAGATACTACTAAAAGTATAATATAAGGTATTTTAGATTGTAATATTTTCCTTAATCTTTTCAAATAGGGCCTCCCCTATTCCAGAAACTTGTTTTATCTCTTCTATTGTTTCAAACTTCTTTTTTGTTCTATATTCTATTATTGCTTTAGCTTTTGATTCACCAACCCCAGATAAAGTCATTAACTCCTCTAAAGTGCCCTCATTTATTGAAACCAATTTCTTATCTTGACTTTCTTCCTTCTTAACACTACTATTACTTGCTTTTTTCCCATTTTTAAAGTTCTCATTTGTAATACAAGCATCATTTGTTATATCCTTAGTACATATATTTCGCACTACCTCTTCGTTCTCTTTTGTCTTTTCAAATTCTCTTACTTCTTCCTTACTATAGATTATTATAACCATTTCATCTGTTATTTTTTTACTTAAATTATTTACTCTATTATCAGCATTTATCGTAAATCCACCAGCCTTTTTTACAACATCTATTACCCTTTGCCCATCTTCTAAATAATAGACCCCTGGTTTTTTTACTTCACCCTTTATATCCACAATTAGCTTTTTTACTTCTTCTTGTTGTGATACTGGTTTTTGTTCACTAGTCCTATCCTTAAGATTATTTATTTCTTGTGTAAAATAATAAAATGATAATATCTGCAAACCTATAGACAAAACTAACACTAAAGTAAACAAAATATACTCTTTGTATTTAGAATAAAGTTCTAATAATTTTTCCATACAAAAACACCTCCTACTTAATAATTACCATCCTAGAGGTGTTTTTCCTATTTTTTTTTAACTTTTTTTTAATTTTTTTGTATTATTCTCATAACTTACTCTTTGAACCATAGCAAGTGCTAGTAACGTACACCAACAAACACTACCACCATAACTCATAAATGGAAGAGGCACCCCTGTCATTGGAAGTATTCCAAGTACTCCAGTTAAATTTACCATTATATGCATAAATATATAAAATGCCACTCCAAAACAAATTAATCTTCCCGAAATATAAGATGATCTCTTTCCTATTACAATTATTCTTACTATCAAAATAAAATATAATGTAAATAAAGATATTGCCCCAATTATTCCTGTTTCTTCAACATATATAGCAAAAACAAAATCCGTATGAGCCTCTGGAAGATATAAATATTTTTGCGTACTATTTCCAAGTCCCTTTCCTGTTAGCCCACCACCATTTATAGCTATATAACCATTACATAACTGATTACCCGATGTTATATATCTACTACAAGGATCATGAAAATTAAATCTTTCTAACTTATCTTTTGGAATAATCTTATCCCCGCACGTTATTACTAAAGCTGCAAGTAACAAACTAAATATTACTCCTATACCAAAAATTTTTAATTTTATTTTTGGAGATGCTGGAGATGCAAAAAACATAAGTAAACAAAGCCCCGCAAAAATAATCGCAGTTCCTAAGTCTCCTTGAAAAACTATTGTACCAGCCACTATCATTGCAACTATCATAGGAACCATCATTCTAAAGAAATTATCACTATACTTCATATTCTTATCATAATAAGTTGCAATAAGTGGGATGATTGATATCTTCGCAAATTCACTAGGCTGAATACCTAATCCATTATAGTTAATCCAACCACTCATACCATTTATTACTTGTCCCAAAAGAGATAACACTACTATTACTCCAGATATTCCTATAGTAGCAATCCAAGACAGTCCAGAGTATTTCCTTGTAGGAATCATTATGAAAAACAAACAAACTATAAATCCTACTGATAAAAATATAAACTCCTTTAGAAAATATCTACTTGGATCAGCATCATTTAACATATATGCTGTTACATTCGAAGCCGAATAAATAGTTATTAATCCCAGTGTAAATAGTATTACTGAAATAATTAAAAGCGGTTTATCTATCTTCTTCAATATTTTTAACATAATCTACCTCTATATTATAATAACACAAATTATTGTTTTTTTAAATAAAATAGTTTTTTATAATGTCAAAAAGTTAGTAATTATAATAAACTATATTAGATATCAAAAAGGAGGATGCTTATGTATTATTACGGAAATTCCTATGGCTATGGCCAAGGTTGCGGATGTCAACAAGCCAGTAACTATGGTGGTTACTATGGCGGAGGATATTCAAACGGATATGCTATTATTTTAGTTTTATTTATTTTATTAATAATCATAATTGGCGCAAGAAATTGGGCTTAGTTAAAAAATATTTAATTTATGGATTGTTATCATTTTATGTTAACAATCCTTTTTATTTTTTTCTTTATGTGATATGATATATTTATATTAGAGGTGCAATATGAAAAAAAATAATAAAACAATGATGATTATAATTTTAATTATTCTTATAATAGTTTTTATCATTCTTTTTACCAAAATTTTATTATGGACTATTGATTCTCACAAAACTAAAAAACAAGGCTATGACGAAAATATTACCTTAGTTTCAGACAATAGTAACACAGAAATAATAAAACCAAAAAAAATAGACAAAAATAATCCCTACTGGGATTATATAAAAATGAAACTTATCAACGTTGACTTTTCCAAACTAATTAAAGAAAATAACGACACAGTCGGATGGATACAAGTTAAAGGTACTAACATAAATTACCCATTTGTACAAGGAAATAACAACGATTATTACCTAAATCATTCCTTCGATAAAAGCTATAATGGAGCAGGATGGGTTTTCTTAGATTACAGAAACGACACCTCTATTGAAAATAAAAACACTATTATATATGCTCATGGTATGTATGATAAAACCATGTTTGGGTCACTAAAAAATATAGTTTCCAGTGGTTGGCTAAATAATAAAAATAACTACGTAGTTAAATTATCTACCATGTACGAAAATACACTATGGCAAGTTTTCAGTGTCTATCATATTCCAACAACCAATGATTATCTACAAATAAAGTTTAAAAACAACAAAGAATTTAAAAATTTTGTAGACAAACTAACTAAAAGAAGCTATCACGATTTTAATACAGATGTTTCCTCAAAAGATGATATTTTAACACTATCCACTTGCTGGAATAAAAAAGAAAAAGTTGTTCTTCATGCTAAACTAATTAAAAGAGAAAAGAGATAATATTTCAAAGTTATTATTTCTTTTTTTGCCGTTATATGTTATAATACACTTATCTTTGAGGTGATAGTATGCTAAAAAATAAAGACATTTTAGACGAAAGAGATAAAAGGCTTAGAAAAGTTAGTAAAGAAGTTACCTTTCCTCTTAATGATGAAGATAAAGAAACGATTAAACTTATGATTGAATACCTAACAAATAGTCAAATTGAATCTCTAGCAAGTAAATACGATTTAAGACCAGGTATGGGAATGGCTGCAATTCAACTTGGTATAGATAAAAGATATTTTGTTGTAGTACATGAACAAGAAAAACCAGAAACTTTTAAAAACTATATTATTATAAATCCTAAAATTGTTTCAAATTCTGAAGAAATGATTTATGTCGAAGAAGGCGAAGGATGCCTAAGTGTAAACAGAGATATTGACGGAATAGTTCCTAGATACGCAAGAGTTACCCTAGAAGGTTATGATATAGATGGAAATAAAATAAAACTAAGAGGAAGAGAAGAACTTGCAGTAGCTTTCCAACACGAACTTGATCATTTAAACGGTATTTTATTCATTGATAAAATAGATAAAAATGATCCATATAAGTACGAAGACGTTTATAGAGCCATATAATTTGGCTTATTTTTTAAAATATGATATAATATAAAAGGTGAAAATATGACAAAAAACAATAACAATAATGAATTATATAAGTATTACTATGAGTACTGGGAATATGCTGACTGGGATAATAATAAACTTCTTAATATAACTACCCCAGAACTTAGCATTTCCCAAATTAGAAAATGTGCTAAAACATATGCTACTAATGTACTAAACTTTAGCCAAGATGAATTCTACAAGAAAATTGCACGTGCTAGAGTCTGTAGAACACGTAGTATCACTATGTCTGATAAATACTTTATAGCATTCGAAAAACTAAGTGATGCCTCTAGTGAATCCGATATTAAAGATATCTTATCTAGAGAAGATATTAGTATAAAAGAACTTAAAAAATTCATTAAACAATACATAAATATTTACAGAAAAAACGAAAAAACATCTATTTTAGACGATTTAAAAAACAAAATTGAATCATTCGAAGAAAAACAAACAAAAGTTGTTCCTAAAGATGATGGTGATGTTGCATCACTTTCTAATGCTAAAGCTTATATCGGAGCATACGTTAACAATAGCAAAATTAACAAAGCAACATTCTGCCAACTAAATGGAATAACCTCCGATACATTTGATGGATATGTCAATATTGTTAGAACTTTTGATCACAGCTTATATGATCAATTAATTGAAAAAATCGAAGATACACGTAAAAAAGAAAAAAGAAAACTTATTAAAAAAATTCCTACAATAATAGAAAACATAAATGATAAAGATAATTCTTTCAATGTATTAGATTATTTCTTAATTACTACAATCAGTTTAGAAGAGTTTAAAGATATCTGTTTAGAACTAAAAAGTAAAGAAAGAATGAGTGCTAAAGATTACAAAACAATCGAAAGATTTATTGCAAATATACATATTACTCCTTGCAACAACAAAGAAATAAATAATCTTTTAAAAGAAGACATTGCCTTTAATGCTAAATTTGACGAAAAAGGCAATTTCATTCCAGATAGCACTATAAAACCATCACTAGAAGAAAAAGAAACAGTAATTGAATTCTTAAAACTAAATGGTATTCCTATCGATAAAAAGATTTATCATTTAGCCCTAAAAAGATATATTGATGAAAACATAAATACAAAAGGAAACCAAAAAAAATAAAGCATCACGCTTTATTTTTAATTTATTTTCTTTTTATATACATTCGTATCATATAACACATAGTCTAAGTTTTTATATAAAGTATTCGCAGAACATCTTTTTTTATTAGAAGTTAACATCAACATAGTAACACCTTTTCTCTTTGCAACTTTCTCAAGTTCTTTTAACATAAAAGTACCTACTCCTTGACCTCTATATTCACTTTTTACACACACCAAGTTTATATATCCCGTCTTTTCATTAGAAAATATATTATTTATATAATTAATCATACACATTCCTAGTATGATACCTTGATCTTCTACTACATATATATTCTCATCTGTATATTCTATATTATTTAAAACCTCTTTATCAAACGATTCCTGATATATTTTAGTTATATCTATTAAATCAGTCTGCCTAGCTTTTCTTATATCCATCACTTCGTTCCTGTCGAACCAAATCCACCTGCACCACGCACTGTATCTTCCAAAGATTCTACTTGATTGAAGTCTGCCTTTAAATACGGCGCTATCACAAGTTGAGCTATTCTTTCTTTATTAGTAATTATTATCTCCTTATCCGAATGATTATGTAATGCAACCATTATTTCCCCACGATAATCCGTATCAATTACCCCAACTTTATTCGCTGGAGCAAGTCCCTTCTTACATGCTAAACCACTTCTTGCATAAATTAAACCAACATACCCATATGGTATCTCCATAGCAAGTCCTGTTTTTATAAACTCAGTTTGATTAGGTTTTATAGTTAAATCACCATCAAGTATTGCATACAAATCCGCTCCCGCAGAATATTCTGTTCCATATGTTGGAATAACTGCCCTTTCATCAAGTTTCTTTATATTTACCTTTTCTACTAACATACTAATTTCTCCTTTTCAAATTTTATTTCACTTATTTTATCATATTCTAAGCTTTCCTTTACATCAATTATCCTTTGATTAGATGAGCCTCTAAAGTAAAGATTAGGATTTTTTAAGTTTTCTACAAATTTTCCATCAACCAAAACATCTATATATGACAATAATTCCCTAGTTTCTTCTAACTGTTTTACTTGTCTTCCCATTATATCCTTATCAAATAAATATCCCGAATAAGCCCAGATATCCTTATCCGGATATTCCTTCTTTACTTTTCTAACTAATTTCAAAAGTCCTTTTTGGTTTATAGGTTCAAACGGTTCTCCACCTAAAAGAGTTAATCCACTTATGTAATTAGGTCTCATAGCCTCTAATATCTCATTTATAGTATCTTCAGTAAACTCTTGACCATAGTTAAAGTCCCAAGCTTCCTTATTAAAACAACCCTTACAATGATGATTACATCCACTCACAAAAATTGAAACTCTTACACCAGGCCCATTTGCTACATCATACTTCTTTATCTTCGCATATTTCATATTACAACCTATAAATGCAGCACTCTTTGAGAAATTTCCTTTGTTTTTCCTTCATTCCAAAAGTTTTCTCCCAAATAACCACATGTTCTCCTTGTTACATTCATTTTATTCTTATCTTTATTACCACAATTTGGACATTCCCATTCTAAATCCTTATTTATTATTATTTCACCATCAAAACCACATTCATGACAATAATCACTTTTAGTATTAAACTCAGCATATTGAATATTATCGTATATAAACTTAACAAGTTCTTCAAGAGCCTTTAAATTATGTCTCATATTAGGTATTTCTACATAACTTATTGCCCCACCACTAGATATTTTTTGAAACTTACTCTCAAAAGCAAGTTTATCAAATGCATCAATTTTTTCCCTAACATCAACATGATAAGAATTGGTATAATAACCTTTATCAGTAACATCTTTAATAGTACCAAATCTCTCCTTATCAATACGAGCAAATCTATAACATAAACTCTCAGCAGGAGTACCATATAAAGCAAAACCAATACCTGTTTCCTTTTTCCACTTATCTGTAGTACTTCTAAGTTTATTCATAAGTTTAAGAGCAAACTCTTCTCCAACAGGATCAGTATGACTAACACCCTTAACAAGTTTAGTAGTCTCATATATCCCTATATATCCAAGTGAAATCGAAGAATAACCTCCTTTTAAAAGCTTATCTATTTTTTCACCCTTTTTAAGTCTTGCTATTGCACCGTGTTGAAAATGAATTGGACTTGTATCAGAATAAGTTCCAAGAAGTGCATAGTGACGACACATTATTGCCTCATAACAAAGTTCTAATCTTTCTTCAAGTATCTCAAAGAACTTTTCCTCATCACCATCACTTAAAATACCAATCTGAGGTAAATTAATACTTACTACTCCTTGATTAAACCTACCCTCAAACTTATAATTTCCATTTTTATCTTTCCAAGGAGCTAAGAAACTACGGCATCCCATTGGACTATATACATTTCCTTCACAGTTTTCTCTCATTTTCTTCGCAGATATATAATCAGGATACATTCTCTTAGCAGAACACTTAACTGCCAACTTAGTTAAATAATCATACTTTCCACCCTTTAAAATATTATGTTCATCAAGTACATAAATTAACTTAGGAAAAGCCGGAGTAACATATACACCCTTTTCATTTTTTATACCCTTTAATCTTTGATTTAGAACCTCTTCAATTATCATAGCATTCTCTTCTATATAAGGATCATCTTCACGCAAATACAAAAACAATGTTACAAATGGTGTTTGTCCATTAGTAGTCATCAAAGTATTTATTTGATATTGAATAGTTTGAACCCCAGCAGATAACTCCTCCTTCAAACGATCCTCAACTAACTTATCTATTTCCTCTTCAGAAATTTTTCCCTTATGCCTCTTAGTAATCAATTTCTTAAACTTTTCTCTACTATATTTCAAATACTTACCCAAATGACTTATATCAACAGATTGACCACCATACTGATTACTTGCAACCGCAGCTATTATTTGTGTCATAACAGTACACGCAACCTGAAAGCTCTTTGGAGTTTCAATCATCTTACCATTCATTACAGTTCCATTATCCAGCATATCCCCTATATTTATAAGACAACAATTAAATATAGGTTGTACAAAATAATCAGCATCATGAAAATGAAGTACTCCTTCCTCATGAGCCTTACTAATCTTCTCAGGAAGAAGAATTCTCTTAGTAAGATCACGAGAAACCTCACCAGCAATATAATCCCTTTGAGTAGACGCAACCGTAGGATTCTTATTTGAGTTTTCCTCATTAAGTTCCTTATTTTCATTTTTAATTAAACTAAGTATAGATTCATCCGTAGTATTACTTTTCCTAACAAGAGCTCTATTATAACGATATAT
>OIYG01002424.1_pt1 | contig 11868 bp, 4 predicted proteins | sample 1587861 | NCBI WGS metagenome assembly OIYG01 (sample SAMN03283272) | human gut metagenome | biome: human-associated habitat; material: feces | host: Homo sapiens | place: Peru | collected 2012 | reverse complement strand
GTGGTCAATCATGATGTTACCTACCGGATTACCGCCGAAAGAATCTTCACGATACCATACATGGGTATTACCACGGCGGAAACGCATGTGGCGAACGATGACATCATGGGTATCAACCTGGAAGGATTCACCCGAAATCATCACGCCCTCACCTGGAGCTGTCTGTCCGGCAATGGTGATATAAGGAGCACGGACGATGATTGGAGTCTTCAATACAATATTTCCCGATACGTTGAAGACGATAATGCGGGCACCACCCTGCTCACAAGCCCAACGGAAAGAACCAGGACCAGCATCATTGAGATTGGTCACAGTCAGGACCTTGCCGCCACGGCCACCGAAGGTAAACATACCGCCACCCTCAGCACCAGGGAATGCAGGAATCTTAGCCTGACGCAAATCGTATGGGCGGGAAGCCCATGGCACGTAAGGACGTCCTGCCATTGCCTCTTGTTTTACAATAGGGAAAGCCACAGCCCAAGCAGAATCAGAATGGGCAGTCCATGCAGCTTGCATAGAATCAATCTTCGCCTGAGCCTCCTTTGTGATAGTAGGATACTGAGCGAAAGTTGCTGCTGGCAAGATGGTCAATGCCATCGCAGCGAAAATCTTCTTACTTCTTTTCATTGTTTTAATATTGTTTGTTCATTATATCTTAAAGACGCCTCTCGCCGGCTTTTGTCCTCAATGAACATGAGCATTTTTTTTCGGGAACAGGTGGCGACATTTCATCCACAGGAACGTCTTACACCTATATAATATATAAACGAAAGTTACTTATCAATTATTTTATTGAAACATAAAACAAAAAACATAAAACAGAAAAATGATGAACAGAAGATGCTTCCCTTTAGTTGCCGCTTCGCTGATGGCACTTTCGAGCCAGGCGCAGCAGGTTGACTTCAACATAGCCAGCAGAAAGGCTGCTGAAGTTACTGCCCTCAATTTCACTCCTGTTGGTGTGAAGCAGGGCAATACATACCAGTTTGCTCTGGGTGGACTGGAGATTACACTCGATGCACCTGTAAAAGACCAGACTATCAAGTCAAACTGGTTTAAGCAGGGCATACAGCAGGGCGACCGCCTCACTAGCGATGGTATCGTAGTATATCCGTCGAAGGGCGACAATGCCCAGCTCCGCATCACCATCCGAGGTCTGAAACCGGGTCATCACTCTCTCCTTGCCTACCACAACATCGTAGACGGACTTACCGGCAATATTCCTTCTATCCAGGTTTCCAGAGAGAAGGAACAGATAATTACCGTTAAGAAAGGCAAGAAGCGTATCCAGCAGAAGAGCATGATGCAGGAGATTCTTGCACAGGATATTAAGCAAACCGTAAGAGAGATGAAGGCTTCGGAGAGCGGACAGTCGTACATAGAATTTGATGTAACCGACGACCAGCCTGTAGTTATCCACTATCAGTTGCAAGGTGTGGATAACTCAAACAACACGCTCACCATCAATGGTTTGGTATTCGACAAAGCCAACCCGAAAGCCACCGCTCTCAACCCTTACCCTGCCGATGACGATCTTCATGTCAACGCAGAAGGGGGCAAGGTCGTTCTGCGCTGGCAAGCCGGCGAAAGTGCCAAACAACACCTTATTTATATGGGACAGCGTGCCGACCAGTTGAAGAAGGTTGCCACCACAAATAATGCTTCTTACGAAGCCACCGGTCTCAGCAGCGCCAACGATTATTACTGGCGTGTTGACGAGGTAGATGCCAACGGCAAGGTTTCAGAGGGCGAAGTATGGAACTTTCGTCCACGCCGTCTCGCCTTCCCGGGTGCTGAGGGATATGGAAGATTTGCCATCGGTGGTCGTGGTGGTTCGGTTTATCACGTTACCTCTTTAGAAGATAACCCTGAGAATCCGCAACCAGGCTCTCTCCGATACGGAATCACAAAGGTTAAGGGACCTCGCACCATCGTCTTCGATGTTGCCGGCATCATCGACCTGAAAGACCGTCTGGTTTGTTCCGACCCATTCGTCACGATAGCCGGACAGACTGCACCAGGCAAGGGAATCCTTCTCCGTGAGCATCCTTTCGGTTTCGGTTCTGAAGGTATCTTCCGCTTCATCCGTCTGCGACTGGGAAAATATCTCGATAAAAACGGCAAGACCATTACCCTCGACGGACTGGGTGCTGCAGGCTGCGACAATACCATCATCGACCATTGTTCGGTAGGTTGGACCATCGATGAGGCATTCTCCAGCCGCAACGGCAAGAACATCTCATTCCAGCACAACCTCATCTCCGAAGCACTCAACCAGGCTGGTCATCAGAATTATGTCAACGCCAAGCATGGTTATGCTGCAACCATCGGTGGTAATGTAGGCTCGTTCCACCACAACCTGCTTGCCAACAACGAAGGAAGAAACTGGAGTATGGGTGGCGGACTGGACGGAGCCGGATATTATGCCGGAAAGCTCGACCTCTTTAATAATGTAGTATACAACTGGGGCAACCGTGCCTGCGACGGAGGAGCCCACGAGGTAAACTTCGTTGGCAACTATTACAAGATGGGACCAGCCACCAGCATGAAATATATCCTCAATGCCCAGTTAGAAGGAACCGGTCAGGGAAGTCAGGCTTACTACATGCACGATAATATCCGCCAGAACTATGTGGGCGATATGAAACAGAATGCAGGAGCTGTGGCAGGAAAGCATGGAGAACTGGTCAGCGACAAGGAAGGCGAAACCTACAAATATACCACCTCTCACGGACAGGTAGTCAACTGGCAGGTATTTACCGACAAGCCGTTCTTCCCATCCTATGCCAAGGTAGAAAGTGCCCGCGCTGCCTTCAAGAACGTATTGAGCGATGTGGGAGCCAACCAGCCTTGCATCGACCAGCACGACCAGCGCATGGTAGAAGAAACCTTGAACGGAACCTATAAATATATTGGTTCCAAGACCGGCAAGAAGGGACTGATAGATGACAACCTGGATGCCGGCAACGATGCCTGGAAGGAGTTTGAAACACTCACCGACCGTCGCCCTGCCAACTGGGATACAGATCAGGACGGAATGCCTGACTGGTGGGAGAAGCTGGCTGGTACCAATCCGTCAGCTGCCGACAACAACGAGTTGACCGATGGCGAATATACCCAGTTGGAGCAATATCTCAACTGGCTTGCAGAACCACATTTCATCACCTCAGCAGGCAACAAGCTGACTATCGACCTGAAGCAGTATTTCGCCGGTTATAACCAGCAGCCAGTCTTCACCCTGGAGAGCAGCATCCAACCACAGGAAGGCAAGATGAAACTCAACAAGAAGGGAATCCTCACCATCAGCCTCAACAAAAAGGCTGCCGACTGCCTCATCGCCATCAAGGTGAAGGCAACCGATAAAGACCAGGTAGCTTCCCTACAACGTACTTTCCACATCGCTATTACCCAATAGCGATGTGGAAACACAAAAGATGATATACAAAACAAGATCTAATCCCGAAGAATCAATAAAAACGAAATAAAACAACATTAAAACTTAAGGCAAAACATGAAAAAACAAGTATTGTTCTCGATGGCTTTAGTCTCAGCACTGACAGCATCGGCACAGAGAATCGACTTCAATCTGACAGGTCGTTCCGAGTCACAGGTCAATGAACCTGAGTACACCGCATGGGCAGTAAACACCTGCGAAACCGAATCGAAAGAAGTAGAAGATGCTGACGGAAATCCCATCACCATCACGCTGGCAAATGATGCCTCTTATGCAGGCAGAAGACTGAAATCATGCTGGTTCAAGAACGGACTCAGCAGTTCCAAACTCATCGCCGACGGCTTTGCCATCTACGGCTATGATGAGAACAACAACACCCCTCAGGTAACCGAAGGTGCCGTCCGTCTCAACATCACCCTCAAGGGACTGAGCACCGGCAAGCACTCGCTGATGGCTTATCATAACAACAACGATGGCTCCAATGCACCGAAGCTCGACGTATATGTCAACGGCACCAAGCAGCAGGAAGGCATCGCACAGACCAACAGAGCCCTGACTCCATCAGCCTGCGGCATGTCGTACGTAACTTTTGTAGCTGAAGAGGGAAAGGATGTCGTTATCTCTTACGTTACCACACCGAGTGCCAGCGATGACAAGAGTGGCAATTATACCACCTCGCTCACCGTCAACGCCCTCATCTTCGACCGTCCGAATCCACAGACGGCAGCCACAGATCCTTATCCGGAGAACAGAGATTATCATGCTGATGCCGACAACGGATCGCTCACTATCTCCTGGACTTCGGCAGAAAAAGCCGTCAAGCACCATATATTAATAGGTACAGATGCCAACAGTCTTACAGAAGTAGCCACAACTACCGATGCAAAATATACGCTCAACCAAGCATCCAACCTCAACACCTATTACTGGCGAATCGACGAGGAAGATGCTGCCGGTAATGTATACGAAGGCGATGTCTGGACCTTCCGTCCCCGTCATCTCGCCTTCCCGGGTGCAGAAGGATATGGTAAATATGCTACGGGTGGCAGAGGCGGAAGCGTTTATCACGTAACCACACTCGAAGATAATGGCGATGATGAGAATCCGATAGAAGGTTCCTTCCGTTACGGCATCAAGAAAGCTACCGGACCGCGCACCATCGTCTTTGATGTGGCGGGCGTCATCTCGCTGAAGAAACGACTCACCTGCAGCGACGAATACGTAACCATCGCCGGACAGACAGCCCCAGGCAACGGCATCATGCTCCGCGACTGTCCTTTCGGTATGGCAAGCGAAGGCATCACCCGTTTCCTCCGTATGCGTCTGGGACATAAGGAGACCAACGGCGGAACTATCAGCGATGAAGATAAGGTGAACGGACTCGACGGTATGGGAATGGCAGGCAACGACAATGCCATCATGGACCATTGCTCTATCTCCTGGACCATCGATGAGGCATTCTCCAGCCGCAACGCCAAGAGTCTTACCCTTCAGCGCACCCTGATTTCCGAAGCGCTCAATGTGGCAGGTCATCCTAACTATAGTGCAGGTACAGCCCACGGATATGCAGCAACCATTGGCGGCGGCGAAATGTCGGCAACTCTCAAGGTGGGTTCTTATCACCACAACCTGCTGGCTCATTGCGAAGGAAGAAACTGGAGTTTAAGCGGCGGTCTGGACGGTGTCGGAGCTTACGACGGTCACCACGATGTATTTAACAATGTGGTTTACAACTGGGGCGGCCGTGCTACAGATGGTGGTAGCCACGAGGTGAACTTCGTGAATAACTATTACAAGATGGGACCAGCTACCACCCAGAAGAAACTGTTCCGTCTTCAGCTTGAAGGCACCGGAAGCGGTACACAGAGTGCATACGTTCATGGTAATATCCGTCAGGCAGCAGGCAATGGAGCCCTGACTGAAGATAAACTCAAAGATACCTATGTTTACGAAACATCACATGGTCAGGTAGTAAACTGGGAGCCATTCGTTTCGAAACCATTCTTCGAGTCTCTGGCAGCCATCGAGAGTGCCAAGGCTGCCTATAAGAATGTGCTATGCGATGTGGGAGCCAACCAGCCTTTCCTGGATAACCACGACACCCGAATGGTGAACGAGACGTTAGCCGGAACTACCACGACAGTAGGCAGTCAGAGTGGCAAGAAGGGACTTATCGACAGCGAGGAAGATAAGGGATGCGAAGGCTTCAAGGGTTTGAACATCACAGAAGCCAAGCGCGATGCCAACTGGGATACCGACCAGGACGGAATGCCAGACTGGTGGGAAGAAGTGAAAGGCATAAGTGATGGAAATGCCGATGAAAACGGAGACGGCTACACCAATCTCGAAGAATATCTCAACTGGCTTGCCGAACCTCACTTCACCCTCAAGCAGGGCGAAAGCGTAACCATCGACATGAAGAAATACTTTGCCGGCTACACCAACAATCCTCAGTTTGAATGCGAGGCAAAGGGCGATGCGATGAGCAAGATGAGTCATGATACGGGTGCCAACGAGGGTGAATACATCTTCACCGCCAACGAGGATTGCGGCAAGTCGCTCGTAGATTATACTGTCAAGGTAAGCGATGATGACAACATCAGCACCTATACCCGCACCTTCCATTTCTATCTGACAGATGGTTCTGCAACAGGCATTCAAGATATTCTGGCTTCAACTGTAGCCGATAAATACGAAATATACAATGCTGCTGGCATCAAGGTAAAAGATGGCAAGAGCCTAGTAGGCCTTCCTTCTGGTGTATACATCATCAAGTCATTGAAGAATGGCAAGGTAATCTGTTCGAAGAAGACTTGCGTACTTTAAGACAATCTGCACTTTAGAAAGTGTATATATCATAAGACTCTACACCCAGAGAGGTGCAAAAAGGGAGCGCAACCGTTAGTGATGCGCTCCCTTTTATTATCGTTTCCTTTTATATTGAATTTCTAACAGAATCATGTCTGATTACTTCTGAACGAACTTCTTGCCATTCTCAATAACGAGACCCTTGTAAGAAGCATTCACTGGCAGGCCAGCCACATTGTAGCGAACAGACTTCTTGGCAGAAGTTGATACATTGATGTTGATGATGCCATTGGTATCACCAGATGTGAACTCAAAGCCACTGAAACCAATCTGGGTATTTTTGTTGAATATATAGTAAGTTTCTCCAGCAGCTGCTGAGAATGTCAAATATACCCAAACAGGACGATTGCCAGCAGCTATCACATAAGCATCAGTACCCTCGGTACCCTTGGTAGTAATTTCTTCCTGATACAGCATATAACCATAAAGAGGACTATCCTCTGCTACATCATTATTGGTAGCCTGTACATAGCCACTGATTTTCACGTCAGAGCCAAATGCTAAAGCTTTTGCGTCACTACCTTTCACAACATAGACATCACGGTTACCCTTATTAGCCCAAATGCCAACCTTCAAAGTACCAGCTACCTTTGGGGTCAGAGTAATGTATGTACCATTCTTAGGCAGACCTGCAGTTCCATCTGGAGTATAGTAAGAAGCATCCCATTTGGCACGGTAGTTACCTGTTGGTTCACCATTTGTCAAAATCTCTTCAAACTCTACCTTATCCAAGTTCACAGGATTACCCTTACCCTGAACATAGTAGAAAGGTGCAACAGAGCCATCCTTGCTCAACGCCTGACTCTTGATACCATTCCAGGTATTGTCAACTTTTGGAGACAACTTACCATTTTCGAGTGCACCGTCATTATAGCCGGCAACAGGACCAGAGGTATGAGTTCCCTCCACGTTGGTAGTTGAGAACTTAACAATAGACATAGCACTGGCATCCTCATTAGCTACATAGTCGGCCTTCAATGTACCATCCTCATTGTTAACATACCAGCTCTCTGTCTGAGCGTTAATACTCATGGCAACAAGTGCCATAGAAATCAAAGTAAAAAATTTCTTCATAACATTGTCTAGTTTAATTAATACTTTTACGTTTGTTTTGATAGTTGTTTATCCATAAGACGCAAGAGCTAGACTTTTGCACTCACAAATTATCACTTTTTTATCTGAAAAAACACATGAGCGAGATATGAGGTAATCGAAAACAGGGTGCATTCTCTAAAAAGAGAACACACCCCGCAACCTTAATATATTATGTTATGACGATATCGTCATTCCTCTCATGCCATTACTCAGCCAATGGGTCGAAGGTACCGTTGGCACCACCATTGTTGTAATCACCCCAACCGATGGTCTGAGGCAAATTCTTGTTGGCGTTAGATGCACCTGAAGTGAAGCCCAAGAAATAATACTTAGGACGGAAGTTCATGTAGAGATAATTTTTGTTTGAATCGTAAGCATCGCCCTTCTGCACCTTCATTACCAAGTAAGTTTTATACCACTCAGCCAATTCAGCAATTTGCTTCTTAGAATCGTCACTCATCAAATCAACTCCTGTTGGACGGCTCTTTCCTTCTTCTGCCAACTTCTTACGCAATGGATCAGAATCCTTAAGAGGATCTGTGTCATAAGTCTTACCGCCGATACCGATTTCATCGTTAACACGGAACTGAAGATTTTCACGACGCTGGCCATTCAACTGCTTGAAACCAAGATAAGTACAAGTGTTTCCGCCAAAGCCGGTCAAATTCCAAGTTGCTGGCGCACCATCAACCTTTACAGCACCACCATCGAAGAGCATCCAACGACGGAGGTCATCGAAACGCTTACCCTCATAAGCGAACTCAATCTGGCGCTCATAGAGAATCTGAGCCAAGCAGGTTGCACGATCACTTGAAGCTGCAGCAGAAATACCACAATCACCTGTATAACCAGCACGCTCACGAATCTGCTTAACATACTCAACAGCCTCAGGCATATGATTAGCACCAGCTGCAACCTCAGCAAGATTCAGAAGAACTTCTGCATAACGAAGTTCAATCAATGGTGCTGCAGAATAGAAAGGAGCAGAACCCTTGGTATCAGCGGCAACATACTGATAGAGAGGACTCTTATTCAAATCATAATCATCACTCTTCTTACGTACATAAACACCTTGTGCATTCTTCAACAAGTTATCTGCACCATAATATTCACCACTCTCAGCATTACCTGCATCATTTTTACTAGTATACCATACATAGTTCCACAAAACATAGCTAGAACCAGAAGGGCTCTTACTATCCTTTTCTGCATAGTTACCATTATAGGTCCAACGGAAACCAGGGAATGCAAAAGTACGATAGAAACGAGGATCGCGATCCACAAAAGGCAGTGTATTGTCATAAGACTCTGCAGAAACCTCCAATTTACTATAAGCACTAGCAGAACTTGCAGGAATCTTACCATCAGCCATAGGGAATTCATCAATCAACATCTGAGAGGCTCTCAAACCGCCACCACCAGTATTTGAAGGACGGATATCACGTTCCCAACGATTATTCTTCTGATCATCAAGACCATCACCAGCTTTATTATTGTACAAAGTCAAGAAGACTGCCTCAGAATTCTTTTTACTCTGAGTAAATATCTCAGCAAAAGAAGAAGCATTTACATTTTTTGTCGTCCCTTGGTACAAACCATAGCCACACTTGTTGATACGCTCCAAGTCAGCTTTCATTGTCGTATAAGCCTCATTCCAACGAGTCTGATCATCACTACGGTTAAAGAGAGGACTGCACCAAAGAAGCATAACACGTCCCTTCAGAGCCAATGCTGTACCAGATGTTATACGACCCCAATCATCACCAGACCAGCCACCATTCTCTGTCTTTTCAGCCAACATATCAGCAGCTTTGTTCAAGTCTTCGAGAATAAACTCGTAAGTCTCCTTTGCAGAAGAACGTGGAGTAACAGGAGCTGTTACAACATCTTGAACCTCTTTTACGAGAGGCACGCCACCATACCACTTGAACAAGTTGTAATAACACCATGCACGGAAGAAGTATACCTGACCAAGAAGTTCATTCTTCTGCTCCTGAGAAAGAGAACCGCCGCTAATACCTTCTATCACATCATTGATATTACGGATACGTCCATATACAGACTGCTGAATGTTCTGCTGATTACCCATAAAGTAATCAGGAACAGCATTTGTTTCACTAGTAGAAGACAATTCTATCTGTGGGTCCACAAAAGAACTGAGACCACTATATTCTTCTGTAGACTTAGCAGCGTTATCTGCTTTACCCATAGAAGGGTACTGCCATGTAACATCACTTGTTGTTGGCAAGCACCAACTGTAGATATCATTTACACGACCATTACATCCACTATAATAATTATATGTATCTGGGTCTACATAATCATAATTCTTCTTTTCCTCCAGGAAGCTGTCGCTACAAGAAGTAAAGGCCATTGCAGAAAGCAAACCCAAGCTAAACAATTTTATTGTCGTTTTCATTGTTTTTTCATTTTAAAATTATAAATGTATCTCATTAGAATGAGAGGTTCACACCCACAGTCCACTTACGGAGGTTAGGATAGCTTCCGTATGAACCAGCCATTGGGTTCATGAACTTGTCAGGATATGGGTTGTAGAAGTTGATGAGGTTCTGACCTGTAATATTGATACGGCAGCCGTTGATACCGATATTACCCAACCAGTTCTTTGGCAGTGAATAAGCCAAGGTCAAGCGGTTCAGAGCAACACGTGCATTACTTACTCTCCAGAAAGTAGAAGCAACAGCATTCACTGATGTATACTTCAAGTTAGGATAGTAAGCTTCACGATTCTCTTTTACCAAGAGATTACCTGCATCATCATATACATTTTGATATGAATACATGTTATCTGGATTCCAGAATGAAGGCATGTTGCAGTACTCCAGATTACCAGTTGGCTTCAATGCTGCACCAGGAAGTGTGGTATAACCACCCCAGCTAGCACCCAATTGAGCAGAAAGCGAGATTCCCTTCCAATCGGCCTTAAGATTCATGGTAAAACCATAAATATTACTGCTACGGTCTCCCATTTTTATCAAATCATTCTTCTCGTCTACGACACCATCTGGACCTGCATAGGTACCTGTAGCCTCATCATAAGCACCACGAACATCCTTATACATCAACATACCTGGGCGAACCTGATCTTTGGTCATACCCATGTAAGAAGTAATATTATACTTCTCGAAGTACTCTTCAATGTCCTGGAAGGTGCGGAACATACCGATGCATTGCATTCCCCAAAGACCTACATCTGTACGATGTCCTGGAGTAATCTGACGGTAGAGATAATCTGTAACCCAGTCCATATTCAACACCTTGTTATCAGACCAACCTGTATTAACGCCAATGCTATACTTAAAGTCCTTACCTATCTTATCCTTCCATGTTACAGAAAGCTCACCACCCCATGAGTCCATTTCACCAACATTGGTTGCAGCACTTTGAGTACCGATCGTTGTAGGCTTAGACTGAGATAGGTTCATCAACATCTTGCGGTTCTTCTCATAATAGTAATCGAAAGTTACCGCCAAACGGTTGTTAAGGAACTGGGCATCAATACCGACATTGGTCTTATAGTCCTTATCCCAATGAACATCCGCATTAACTGCAGAAATATTCTTATTAATAGTGATACGGTTACCAGAAGGATTACCCGTACCCTCTCCAAACACAGTTCCACGGTTAGCATCCTGTGCATAAAGACGCTTCCACTGCCAAGCAGTTGTATTATCACGACCAGTCATACCCCAAGAAGCACGGAGTTTCAAGAAATCGATACCCTTTACCTTGTTGCGGAACCAGTTCTCTTCTGAGATAACCCAACCTGCAGAGAAAGCAGGGAATGTTCCCCAGTAGTTCTTTGGAGCGAACTTGGTTGATGCATCAGAACGAACCAAAGCCTCGAAGAGATACTTGTTGGCATAAGCATAGTTGATACGTCCGATGTAAGACAAGGTTCCACTCTCGCTACGGGTAAATACCGTTGTACGGTCACCTGTAGCAGAGTTATACTGACCTGTGGTAAACTCATAAGGGCTATTACGCTGACCTTCCAAGTATTCACTTTCAGCTTCAGACTTTTCTATAGAGAACAAGCCACCCAAATGATGCTGACCGAAATCACGCTGATACTGAACCGTGAAGTTCATCTGATAGTTATCTGTACGAACCATATTACGATACAGCATATCACCATTATTGGTTTTGTTTGCTGTAAAGTTTGATGCATCCAAATAGTCAAAATCGGCTTCATCACCGCTAGTCGGTGTATAAAGGTGATTACCACTACCATATCGCTTATCCATCTTATAAAGAGTAAACATAGAGCCATACTGGTTGCTCTTATCAGTATTAATACTCTTAGAATAGGTAAAGCGCAACTTCAAACCCTTCAAAAGATTACTCCAACCGAAATCATAGTTTAAGCTACCGCTGATATTCAGATTAGAATTCATATTCTTTTGGTAGTCACCATTGTTCTGCAAAGT
>OIYG01002420.1_pt1 | contig 11871 bp, 10 predicted proteins | sample 1587861 | NCBI WGS metagenome assembly OIYG01 (sample SAMN03283272) | human gut metagenome | biome: human-associated habitat; material: feces | host: Homo sapiens | place: Peru | collected 2012 | reverse complement strand
TTTACCATAGGTTTCGTTCTTCACATCTCAGCCGATCCTAGATCGTTGCCTACTGCTCACCACGAAGAGGTGTGTGAAGTCTTGAGCAGCTACCGTGTGTGAACTCACACGGTTCTATCTTTCCCAGTACAGGCACTAATTCACCAATATTCGACTTTTTAGTTGTATTCTAGTACCAGAGGTCAGGCACCTGGTACATGACTAATATTGCCGCAATACCTTTTGCGCACTATCGCTCATCAATGATTCTCTCCCGCTCTCTTAAGCGTAATTTTTCAATATCCAAAAATCATTTATGCATTGTTTCTATAGATTTTCATACTTTTTAAGAACGAAAACAATTTGTGCCAAATATACCCTACTAGAAGCGGAGCAATTATACCAGCCAGCGTATACGCAATCCATAATATGTTATTTTCATAAACAACCGGATATGCAGCTAAGGTAGCCTTGCTTTCAGGCACAATCTTTAAATAGACCATCGTTACAATTTTGAAACTCAAAAAATGTAAGCCTAAAATCCATACTGAATGCTTTCCAATATACTCGACGCAACTCGCAATCCATTTCGAGTTTATCGATAAAATATATACTAGAATCCAGCCCAATAGTGAAGACAACGCAAAAAATGCGACATTTTCAACATGTCCAACATTTAATTGAATCTTTCCTATAAAATTTAATAGAAGAAGTCCCCCCCCCGATAACAAAAAGCACGATAATGTATGCTGTTTAACGAATTGCATATACGTTGTTTTCTTTAATATCATTCCAATAAGATACGCAAAATACCCTGCAAAAAATGACTGCAATCCAATTTTTTCAACCAACAAAGAAATCGAGCCTACATTATTATTAACCAATTGCATACCTATTGCTGCAACAACCATCGCAATAAAAACATATGTCTTTTTCGAGATAATATTCTTTAGCAGATATGTTATTACCGCATTAACAATGGTAATACAAAATAAAGATCTTAGAAACCAGGTAGCACCAGCCAATTGGCTTCCTCCACTAAAGATGATATTGCCTAAAACTTTTTTTATTGCCGCACTTGTATCTAATGGAGTTACAGGCAAAACAGATGCACCGGCATCTGTAGAGTAAATTCCGATTTTAAGAAAAAAGTTTTGTGTAACAGTAAAAAACAAATTGATTAATACAAATGGCAGCCATAAAGATTTTGCTTTCCTCTTTACATATTGCACAACATTCTTCTTTGTCACTGCATTGCGTTCATTCCATAAATATCCCGATGCAATAAAAAACAAAGCCATGTGAAACAAATAAATCCAATTCGTGAAAGGTGCACCGCTATGTCCACAAACCATTAAGCATATTCCATAACCTTTTATTGCGTCAATTACTTTATATCTCTCAACTATACTCACATTATCCTTATCCACTATTTTATCCTCTATCATCTTCCGCCTGCTAATATCTTATATGTCTGCGGCAATACTTTTTTCATTACCAAAGACAAAATCCATATTAAACTAATCGTTGTTACCACTGTACACAGATAAGCTGCTGTAATACCATAATTGGAATTTCCCAAAATAAAAAGGAACATCTTCTTAACTATGGGAATAACAAAAATATGTGAACAAAATAAAAAGAACGGAATCGCATATTTTGCCAAGATCCTTTTATTGCGTACAGATTTCGACAGATCAATGATATTCCAAATCAGTACAGGTGAAATCAACCGATAAAATGTATAAGCACTTGCTTTCTCGTCAACATTGTTCAATAATAGATAGGCGACAATACTGCAGTATAAAACAACACATAAATAACTCCTAGTCATACTGAATTGAGAAATCATATCGTTCTCACAGTATGCTATTGTTGCTGCTAATAGATAGAGAGGAATCCAAAAAAATATCGAAGTATATCCTGGAGTGAAGCTAATCACAGGCAGCACAGTAAAAATAACGAGAACTATCGTTTTCTGCTTCAACTTATTTACAATGCCCCAAACAAGCGGTGAAATTAAAATCAGCTCAAATAAGGTTTTTATAAACCATACTGGCGGATCATACGCACTCTTCCATACTCCATAAAGAATGTTCCGAACGCTCAATAATTCCGGATTCGCTTCAGCAACTCCTGTCATAATTGAAAGTAACGACAAACATTTATGATATGCAAATCCTAATAAATTCCACAAAACAAACGGAATCAATAAAGTTCTAACTTTGCTGCTTAAGGTGTCGAAGTACTTTCTAATATTATATTTATAAAAAAGCAAATACCCCGACATTACAAAGAACATCGGCACTGCACTATCCGCAATTATTTTTAGTAAATTTTGTAGAGCAAAATTTACTCTGTACCCCCCCATATAAAAGAGCGCTGTCGAAAACTCTAAAAAGTTGGTAACAGCGCTCTTTTCTTTATGCCAACTTTTTGAACTTTACCCCCACTTTTTTCTTGTCAACTATTGACAAATTTCAATTTTCGCGGGCTCGCTTTGCTCGCCTTCATTATGAAACCGTGGAGGTGAGTTACATGCTCAAATATTTTTCTTCGATCTGGGACTATCGTGCTTTTCTGAAGTCTCACAAATCTTCTCTTGATTCTTCTCAACATCTTAGACTTTCTTCTAAATCTTTTCTTTCTGCTTCTCATAAACTTAAGAAGCTGGATCCTTCTCTTGTCCAGGATATTCTTCTTCCTTTATATTCTTCTACAGGCAGACCTGCTATCGATCCTGCTGTTTTCATCAGGTCTTTTGTTCTTATGCAGCATCTTGGCTATCTTTCTCTTCATAAATGGTGCGATGATTTAGCTTCCGATTCTTTACTTCAATATCTTGTAGGTTCCTTTTCGCCGCCTTCTGTTGCTTCTCACTACGATTTCATTGTCCGTTTGACAGGTGTCGATTCTCATATGAACGAACTTTTTCCTAAAGCTCATTTCAAGAAAGTTAAGGACAAGAAACCAAAGAAAGGTGAAAAGCTAATCAACTACTCCAACTCTGACACCTACTACCTATTAGACAAATACAAAGATGGTGCTGATTGCGATAGAGATAGAATGATGTTCACTCTTCAGGCTCTCTTCAACGCCCTGGCTGTGATTCCTTCTATCGATTCTGGTTTCATCGACAAGAACAACCTTATCCTTTCAGCTGATGGTTCTTCTTTGCACATCCACTCTTCTCCTTTTGGTCACAAGGTATTAGATGGTGATGATTCAGATAACATCTACCGCTTTTCAGCACCAGATGCTGACATTGGATGGGATTCGGATCTTGAATCTTTTTATCTAGGCTATACTTTTTACAATATTTCCTATCACAATCCTCTTAAGAACATTGATCTTCCAGTTTTCGCTTCCATCGAAAATGCTTCTAGACATGATGCTCTTTCCTGCATTTCTGCTACCGCTCAATTTCTTGATATGAATCATGATCTGCATCCTAAATATTTCTGTCATGATTCTGCGGCTGATTCTTTACCAGTCTTCCAATTCTTTCAGCACAATAATATTATCCCAGTTATTGACCACAATCCAAGAAGAGATTCTTCAAAAGAATATGTTGAAAAGAATCATACCAACAGCGATGGCATTCCTGTTTGTATGGCTAACCAGCCGATGCATTTCTTCGGTTACGATATTCAACGCTGCAGAAAGAAATATCGTTGCCCTCTTGTTATGGGCGACATTTCTTCCTGTCCTTTCGTTGATCAATGTTCTACATCTTCTTATGGTAGAGTTTCATATATTAATGATGGTGATTCCGCTCGCAATGCAGGACCTTTATCATTTAAATCTGAAACCTGGAAGAAGATATACAAGAACAGAACAAGCACCGAAAGAATAAACAATCGTGTACTTAACCATTACCACTTGCATCAAATGAGGATACGTAATAAAGACAAGCATGCTTTCTTTACAATATTTGCCTGTATTAATATTCATCTTGATGCTTGGATCAAAGATTTAGACTAATCTATTCTGTTTTAAAAGAACTTCATTTTACAAAGTTGTTTTTAGTGCGCCTTGTTCGCACCTTTTTTCTATTTCATCGATTTTTTATCGAGTGATAGCTTCTTAGAGTCGAGTTTTCGACGCTACTCTAAAAGTTGTTCTCGGCAGGAAGAGTGCAATGCAACAATAAAAATAGATAAAAACAAATTAAGATTACTTATCTTATTTGATACGCATTTATCGATACTTTTCATCTCATCCGTTTCCTTTTAATTGATTTGATCTCGTTAAATATCAAACTTCCTATTTCATCTTTAGATAAGATAAAATAAACCACACAACCGATACTGTATACTAATGCACCAAGAAGAACTTGAACTACTAATGTCGAAACACTTTCTCCTCGTAGCTTCCCATAAAATCTGACAACAACTTGCATAATAAATCCAATAACCAGATATGGCACTGTTTGACTGCAGTATCTAAAAATCGGGAGTTTATGTCTTATCAATACCATTTGTGTTATCATAACAGTAAATTCTGCCGCAATAGTTCCAATTGCCGCACCATTGCCTTGAAATTGTGGAATAAGAGTATAGTTGATGACAAAATTTACAAGTGCACCTAGAACCATAGATACTACATAAATTTTATCAAATCTTAACGGTATCAAATATTGTGTTCTAACGACATTAGCCCATGAAATAAAGAAAACTGTCACGGCCAGAAGGTTAATTAATGAAATGCAAGGTAGATATTCCGCTCCGAAATAGATTGGAACCAAGATATCACTAATTCCGATAAGTCCAAATGCTATAGCTGCCCCTATAATCGTCACAAGTTTTATTGAAATTCTAATATAATCTCTTGCCTTTTCTCTTTCTCCATTCGATACTATACTAGACATCCTCGGCAACATAACTGTACCTAAGGCTGTAATAACACCCATTGGTATATTAATTATCTTTCCGGCATTTTCATAATATCCAACTTGACTATATGAAGTCATATTGCCCAGCATAATCTTATCCATCAATTTGTAAATACTATACGCTATAACCGGAACAAACAATATAATAATCGGTTTAATATGAGCTTTTGTTTCCGCAAATGAAACACGTTTTAGCTTCACCTGTTTAGGAATATATCTCCATAAATAAATCTGACTTATGAAAGTTCCAGTCGCCATTATAAGCGTATATTTCCACAAATCATCAGGTGAATGAACAAAAACAAACATTAAGATAACTGTTGCAATCTTAATTATTGTATTTCTCGTTACTGTTATTTTAAACTGCTCCGTTCCAAAATAATACCAGCTAATATCAAATGCCCCTGACAAAACATACAGAAACTGTATTACAACAATGAGTACATTATCTACATGGAATAGCAAAAGATATCCCCAATACATAATGGCAGCTATTGTATATGTACAGACCTGTATTGAATAGATAGAACAAAATGTATTAGACAATTTTTCTCTATCATTTTTAACTGATGCAACACATCGGTTTCCATGAGTAGAAATTCCTAGCATTGCAAAAAGCAGAAAATACTGAGCAACTGAATACGTATATGAATAGATACCTACCGACTCAGCTCCCAACGTTCGCGCAATATATGGAGCTGTAATCAATGGTAGAACAATTACTAATAATTGATATAATACATTATAAATAAAATTTTTCTCGAGTGTTTTCATTTTCCCAACTCACTATTTGTAGTCAAATTATATTGCTATTTATTAACACCAACATTATTTTTAATCAAGCTTACAATTTGATCATCGATATTCATATCAAACTTTCGAGCAAAGCACATATTGGAATCTTCTAACAAGGATATATCTTCCTTTTTGAAGACATATGGTGATCCTCTATTCCAATCAATACAGTATTGAATTGTTTCATAATTATCACAAAAATTATTGTTTACCAAAGATTCCTTAAACTTTGAATTCATAACTAGCGTTTGAAGGAACATCTCATCACCGCAGCGAGCGTATTGAAAGACCTCTTTTATCCAAGCACTTTTTTCGACAACATACTGCGCTAGTGCATCTGTGATACTAAACCAATTTGCACCTTTATAAAAAACTACATTGTATTTTTTTGCTCTATCTACACAGAGTTGCAAGCCCATCAGTAAGTTATACAGAATTCGCGATATTAAATTTTTATTTTTTGTTATAATGAAATTATACTTTGATACACGTTTATATGTTTGAGCATCAATTTCTTTACCATCAAAGTGTATAAACTCTGTTCCATTTCTTTCATCAAAAAAACTGTGGATTTCTTCTTGTGTCTTAATTGGCAAATCCATTCCAGACATTAAATGATAATACTGATAATGACCAGGAGCTGCTTCTTGCAACAACAAGAGTTCACATTCAATCTGCGAATACGTCCCCCACTTAACATCAATTCGTTCTTTTAAAATGAAAATTTTTGACTCCGTTGCAAATTTATATATGTCATTAATCTCTATATCTTCCCACTTTCGATCTAAATGGACATATATGTCATTTTCTTTATAATCTAGGCACTCAATTAAGCTCTGTAACATTTTTTTCTGATTGTGTGCCATAATCAAATACGCATGTTTTCCCATTTCAAATTGTACCTACTATATTTGACAGATATTGATTCGATACGATTCGCAGTTCATTTAGGTTTTCAACGACTGGTTTATAATCTATCTCGTCATATAAATTAATAGTTTCCAATTCATTAATAGTTCGATATCTAGACATCAACCCAAGCTGCGATAAGAATGTAGTTGCTCTATCATCTTTAGAACTTTCACTATCTTTACTCTTAATATACCAAAAGTTCTTTCTGTATATGGTTCCAAACGCAGTCCCATGAAAGGAACTCGTTATAAACAGATCCGCGTACTTTACCAAATTCATGTAAACATCCGGCCCATATTGTTTCACCAAATATATTTTATGCCGCCAACACATTTTCAATGTCCATTCTTTAGCTTCAATAAAATATACCGGAATCTGTAGTCTATCAGATAATTTGTGAAGGAATATCTGAATATCTTCATTAATACCAAAGCAATAATAGAAAATATATTTTCCAGGTATAATAGGTTCTGCTTTTACTTCAACAATTTTCTCCCATTCCTCTTGGTCAAAAAGCATTGTAGGATCTAATGTAATCAGTTCTTTCTTTCCTGTCGCTTGTTCAATCCACTTCTGTGCATTCTTTTCTCGCACCGAAATTCCTTTAAAATCTCTAATATAATTAATGTATTTTAAACCTTGTTCACCTTCAAACGCATTGTTAGCCCCCAAACTAACAGCATATGCAAACTTTGGTTTATCTTTAACAAAAGTTAAAAAATACGCATCATCAGCATCTATGCACCTTGTATTCCATACTTGATCGCTTCCGGTTATAAATGCGTCATATTTGTTACATAATTCTTCTAATTGCGTGTTATTTGTGTATGATTTTTCTGTTAACTTAAAATATTTACTCGAAAAAGCCTCATATGCTTCGTGTTGTCTTTTCAATTCCTTATAATTACTTCTCCAAATCAGCCATTTTATACACTGCTTCCAATTATGTGGGTAAGGAAGCACCGAATATAAATTTCTTTGTCCTTCATTTGAAAAATCAATAATTTCAATATCACAGTTCCTCTGTTGTAATGCCGTTTGCAAAGCTAATGCCTGAAGCATTGAACCGTTATTATGCGATGCATGAAAAGTTATCATTGCAATTTTTTTCATTTTTTCACCTCATTTAAGTCTTCTAATGTCTCATCTTCCGTCTCAGACCTGTTATCTAGCAATATCAAAAAGACTGGTAATAACAAATAATTCAATAAAACGCCTCCATTAAATAAGGTCGTTTCAAATAAGGCAGAAAATAGATACATCGAAAAAGTTGCTATAGCTAAAACACCCATTGAATTATTTTGTTTCTTCAATTTCCAATAACTAATAAAGAACAAGATAATGAGTGCCACATAAATTGTTATTCCTATATATCCGCTTGTTATTAACGTATATATATATCCATTATCCAACCAATACGTCTTATATGGTGTTAAATTTTGTCCATATATTTCTCCCGATGCCAGCCCTAAGCCAATCCATGTTCTATTACTCTTAAAAAACGTTGGAAGTGCTACTGAAAAAAGTGTCATTCTGTTGGAATCTAACAATAGTCCGTCAAGAGAAACTCTACTATCTCCAAATAGTGCCATTATTAACACTATACCGACAATAGAGACCTGTATAATAAACTTATATACTTTTCTAAATACATATTTTTCGAGACTAAAGTAAAATTCGATTAAAGAAAAAACAATTAAGCCAAAAATTGCATTTCTCGAAGCACTTCCCAGAAGCATAATCGATGCAAGAGCTATTATAAAAAGAGATAATTTATTTTTGTTTTTAAATTTTCGAATCCATATTCCAAGTATAATCTCACAAGAGCAAAGCATTCCAAGATAGTTATAATGCCCCAAGCCAAAATTAACCCTTGATCTCGATGAAACATTCAAAATACTGCTTATATCTATTTGAGTCACATCGTTTATGTTCGTTATAAATTGAAATAGAAGAACAACTGCGATGGTCCAAAAACTAGCAGAAATAACTTCCACAAAGTAGTTATTACGGTATGCAAAAAGAGCGGTTACTATTACAGTAGCCAAAAAGAGACCTTGCCTCAAAACCATGGCCTTCGTGTATTGTTCCATTGGCGGATTAACAAAGACAAAGCCAAAAATCGCCCAATAACCTATTAACAACAAACTGGCCGCATCCATTGTTTTTAAATGCTTTTTTATCTTATAATTATTTTCTTTTATCTGTACTATTGCCACCATAATCAACACTCCAACATAGCCCACCTGTATCAATGATGGATCAATTGGAAGCTTATAAACTCCTGCAATTACATAAATTCTGCTTAGCAATAGTAGACTATAGAATATGGAAAATATTCCACTTACTTTTATCATTTATTTATCTCCGTGCCTGTGTTGCATGTACTATTTATGTTTCCAACAATATCATTGCAGATAATCTCAAATTGCCTTGCCATTTCTTGTTCGCTTAACGAAGTTTTTGTAGCAGTCATATTATCTTGAGCCATAGCATTCATAATATCTTCTGAATAATTTGACATCTGAACTAGTTTTTGAGCCAGATCGCTAGAATCGTAAGGTTTATAAGACATAACGCCATTGCTGCAATTACAGTAATCTCGAATAGCAGGAACATCTGCTGCCAATATCGGAACACCTAAGGCCATTTGCTGTAGCAAAGTCATCTGCCCAAAGGAATAATTGAAATCATCAAGTGGAACAACTGAAAATTTAGCGTTCACGATATATGTCATCAATTCATCTATCGGAATAAATGGTAGCACCTTTATCTTCGGATTGTCACACTTAATATTCGGATTTCCAATCAAATACAAATTTTCCGAAATGTCACTTTTGCCAAATGCCTCAAGTAATGTATTCCAATCTCTTTTTCTGTATCCCACACAAACAATATACTGATTTTTTTCCGGTATATCTTTATATGTTTTCAGTTTCCAATAATCGTAGTCCACACCAAACGGAATAAATTTGCACTTATCCTTTAACCACGGAAAATATTCCTTATAATAATCATACTGCGAACTTGTATGGTATATCATATAATCGAATGCCTTGCTCGAGAATTGAGAAAGTCTATGAATCAGACCAGAGGTATATGCTTGGTGAAATGAACTTATATCAACATCAAGTATTGGTGGCATTTTCAAATTAAAAATTCGTTTCAATGCACATAACAACATTGCACTATTTGACCCGTGAATAAAAATCAAGTCATATTTATTTACTTTAAAAAGGATTCTAAGTGTTTGAAAAAAATGGAACCTAATTTTATTTTCTATTTTTTCAATCCACTTTGGTGCACTTATGTCCACAACATCTACTTGTGGCCTTTCGTCAAAATACTTAAAGAACCAAAATGTTTCTTGCGGACAGCTATAATCTGACGGCTGAAGATCCTTTGGCACTTCATCGCAATATTTTATTTTCCAGTTAATCAAAAGCAATATTCGCATACTTATATTATTACCTCTCTAGCTTGTGGGCCGGAATTCCAACAATCGTTATTCCTGCTTCATTAAACGATTTTGTAACAACTGCATTTGCACCGATTTTTATATCATCAGCAATTGTAATTCCACCAAGCACTTTTGCGCCCACACCTATATCAACATTATTTCCAATTCGAGGACAATTTGTCAGTTCATCTTTTTTTCCTGCATTTCCAATACAATTGTCTCCATGCAACTGACAGTTTTTTCCTACCTTGCTACTCCCGTTAATAACTATATTTCCATTATGGTGAATAATCAGTCCTTCGTCGAACACTCCTTCTGGAATATCTACGCCTATAATTACTCCCAAACGATTTTTTCTTGTTCTGTAAAACAAATATAAAACCTTCCAAATAGGATTATTGGAACGTCTTGTTTTTGTCCGAAGATATTCGCATATTCTAAGTAACTTTATGAATTTCCAGTTATAAAGCCTTTGATTGCTACTTATGACATCAAACCATGTATTCGGATAATTTTTCTTCTCTCTTTGCAAAAGAGCGTGCAGTTCTTTGTATGTGCTATACCTTAAATTTTCTTCCTGCCCCCCCCCACAAAATCTTTGCATACATTTTGAAAAGTGCCGGTGCTCTCTTGAGCATCAACAACTCAGCTTTCGTTCTCAATGTTTTAGTTTCCATGTTTTTTTCTACATCATTAAGGAACATGTGCCGTACATTCACAATTTCTTCTTTTGCTTTTCCCATTTTATCTTTTGTGTAGATAAAACGAAAAAAGAACAATTCATTTCGGATGTAGAAATCGAGTTTTTCATTTTTATAGAGCTCGTCCGTTTCCTCATCCTTAAAGACCTCTCTCGTCAAATAAAACGAGTCAAAAAACTTCGAGCAATTTGTATCTGCCATCGCAGAATTATCATGTTTTATATATCTGTAAATCGGAAATCCATATATAGCAACTCTATCAACTGCCTTTAACACCTGATAGTTAAAAAACATATCTTCTGCAATCTTTTTTCCTTCAACAAAAAAAATGCCTTCTACTGCATTCCTTCTATACAGCTTTGCCCATACGTTCCAACCAATATTATTCGTCGTAAAAAACTCCGTTAGTATATCCTTATCTTTTTTTACGATAGTTTTCCGATTACAGCTGTACTCTTTTTCACTTCCATCGTCGTAGCACTCGCGGTATCCACCTATTGTTATATCTGCATTTTCTCTTTCTGCCACTTCGACCAACGCACATATCGCTTTTTCTTCAATCAAATCATCTGCATCAACAAAAGCAATATAGTCGCCCTTCGCAAATTTTAAGCCGTTATTTCTTGCAGCACTGACGCCTTTATTATCTTGATGGATAACTTTTACTCTGTCATCCAGCTTTCCTAGTGTGTCACACAAATCTGCTGTTTCCTTTTCTGACCCATCATCTACAACTAAAATTTCAATATCGCGGTATGTGCTTGCCAAAATACTATCTACACTTTTTTTTATACTTGAACCGGTATTATATACCGGCACAACTATAGAAACCAGTTTTCCCATATTATATCCTCTTAACCTGTCGATACAATTTAAACACAATATTATAAAGCAACGGGTTTAGGCAGAACAGCTTAAACTGTATCCGCTTGCTTGCAGACAAATATGTAGCATCTTTTATATACTCCATATTTTCATTGATTACTTGTTTAAAATGATCAATTCTCTGCTTTGGGCAAGAAACTTTATTTTTTATATAAAAATCATAAACCGTTAACGCTGATGATGCATACGCAACATGTCCAACTGTTTTTAATTCCGGATATTTTTTATCCAAGTATTCCATCTGT
>OIYG01002419.1_pt1 | contig 11871 bp, 7 predicted proteins | sample 1587861 | NCBI WGS metagenome assembly OIYG01 (sample SAMN03283272) | human gut metagenome | biome: human-associated habitat; material: feces | host: Homo sapiens | place: Peru | collected 2012 | reverse complement strand
CACGGTCACCTCCTACCCACGCAGCATTACGGCTCTGGAAACCATCGCTGGTCTGGATCAGACGATACTGCATCAAACCGTGGAGCTGCTTGGTCATCCAGTCGGTACGCTTCAGGCGAACCATATCAAACCAGCGGGCGTCGGTAAGTCCCAACTCTCTTACTCGTTCATCGAGAAGTTCTTCCATAAACTCATTAGAAGTCTCATTGTTATCAAGAACTACTTTTGTTTCAACAGCTGCTTCTGCAGTTTTTGCAGTATAACCCCTAGCATTGCGGTAAGTAGAATTGATCCACATTCTCTTCATGGTAGGAAGACCTACACGAGTGCGAACCTTATCCACCATTTCTACTGCCTTATCTACATTCTTATCTCTACGCATCACGAACGCCTCGGCATACTGCAGATAGAACTCTGAGAGTGACAGAGAAACCCACTGAGTAGGGAAACGGTAAGAGTCTGCGGCATCATCAGTAGGATAACCACCAGCACCCAAGTAATACTTATTGAATCCATAACCAGAACCGAACATGGTATTCTGCTGAGTCAGCACACCTGTACCACCATCATTACCACTATACCAGAGTTCCCAAGGATAACCGGTCATAGAAGCAGTTGTCCAGTCGAGGTTGGTATTCTGTCCGTTCACGATACACTCCTCGTACAAACGTGGGTCGCGTGTAAGAACTGTTGTAATCTGGCGGGCACCAGAAGGCACCGTACCATCTACAAACATTGTATGCAAAGATTTCTTGTTACGCGAAATCGCACCTGTGAATTTATTGGTTACGAAGTTGGTCACATTGATTGTAAACGAACCATCCTCCTTATATACCATGGTTGAATCCGGTTCTGTAACCTCCTTCTGGCCACTCACCTGCTTGTAGGTCTTCTTGGCAGCATTATTCCAGTTGAATGGTTCACCATCACTCCATGAGAACTTCTCTACATACTCCTGTGTAGGACAGTATGCATTACGTGGCACCGACTTTGAATACCAGGAATGCCAGCAGTAACGACCGGCACCTGTTATATCATTACCCTGCACACGTACAGAGTGCAAAATCTCCTTAGAAGCATTGAGGTAATAACCCTTACGGTATGCCAAACGATAATATGGCACCTTCTTGTCAGCGGTATTGGCACTGGCTGGAACCGTAGCCTGCTCCAACTCATATACACCTTCCTGCTGCAACTTATTATAGAAATCATCGCAAGCCTTGGCAAAAGCATCCCAACGATCCAGATATTTCTCATGTGAATTGTCGGTGTACATGATAAATGGCTTCACCTCGTCAGAAGCACCATCATAATATGGCTTGCCGTCCTCAGGATTGAGCAATGGAGAAGCAGCAAACTGAAGAATCTTGCACTTCAAAGCCATCGCACCAGCCTTGGTCCAGCGACCGGTCATCGTAGAACTGACGCTCCAAGGGAAATCATTTTCCTGAATAGCCAAGTCGAGCTGCTCCACCATCCAGTTCACACACTCCTCTACGGTATTGCGCTTGAACTCGCCAGAAACCTCGCTTGTTTCCAGAACGTGATCCATGATAGGAATACCACCAAAGTGCTGGAAGGTATTAAAGAAGGCATCTACCATAAGGCAGCGTGCCTCAGCCTTCAGACGGTTCTTTTCGGATGCATCCATATCCTTTTCAGGAGCACGGTCAACATTTGCTAAGAAAATCAAACCAGAACGGATGGTCTTCCACTGAAACTCCTTGTCGTATGAATAAAGCGGACCGTCCAATCCATCTGAACGACCTACATTGGCAGTCAGAGAACCCGTGTAATACTTAGAATAGACAGCAGCTCCATTCCAGAAGTCATGCCAGCAGTCGGTCAAGGCGTCAAACTTACCTGTATATGGGTTACCAGCATGAGGCATGTTGGTACCACCATTATAATATGGCAAGCCATAATACTGCTTAGAGTAGATACCTACAAGAAACTGGCGTGTATATTCTGCATTCTGGAATACAGAGTCTATAGTAGCAGTAGAACTGGTCGCCTTGTCGAGAGAAGCATCTCCCACAGCAATGGTATCGGTACAAGCTGTGAAAGCTGCACCTGCTACCAACATGGCTACTGCACTACGAAATAATATATTATGTTTCATTGTTTCTTTGTTCATTATGTTACATTACCTTTGATTAGAAGCCTACATTCAAGCTGATGGTGTAGGTACGCTGCAATGGGTAAGAAGGAGCATTGGATGCTCTTGTCTCTGGATCACCCCACTTGTAAGGAGTAAAGGTAAGGAGGTTGTATCCGGAAAGGGTTACCTCGCACTTGTTCATACCTATCTTCTTGAAAGTAGGATTGATGAAATCGTAAGACAGAGATACGGTCTTCAGACGGAGATACTTCGCATCTTTCTCCCAAAGATCTGAACCAGCATAGTTCTGCTCAGCATTCGCCCAAGTAGCTCGTGGATAGAGAGCATCCTGACTCTCATAGACTCCTGGTGTCCATGTATTGTTCACATGGTATGAGAGAAGTCCACCCTGAGTGGTGTTGGATGAACAGAAGAATGGCTGACGGAATACATCGGTAATGTAACGGCTTACATTCCATGCACCTGTGAGCTGCATATTGAAGGTGAGGCGCTTGTAGTTGAAGCCGAGCGTCAAACCTGCCATGTACTCAGGATCATCGGTATAACCATTGTCACGAGTCATATCGTTAGGATCGATCTTACCATCTCCGTCGAGATCTACATACACACAGTCACCTGGCTGCAAGTTGGAAATGAGCTGCTGAGGGAATGGGGTGCCGAAGGTCTGCTCATACTCAGCCTTGGTCTGTTCTCCCTCGTAGTACTTCCAGAACTTATACATAGAGCGGGCACCGATACGATGACCCTTTGCCAACATATAGTCGTTCTTCTGAGGTTCTTCCTTCATCTCGATGATCTCATTCTGGTTATAAGAGAGATTCAACTTACCCCAGAAGCGGAAGTCCTTACCGATCTTGTCATTGTAACCGAGAGACAGTTCCCAACCCCATGACTTGGTCTCACCTGCATTGGTATATGGCATGGTGAAGCCGATAGATGAAGGTACGGTTGCATCGCGTACAAGAATGTCGGTACGATTCTCACGATAGTAATCGAAGGTTGTCTTAAAGCGGTCGCCAAAGAAATACAGGTCGAAACCATAGTCCTGCTTGAATGCCTTCTCCCAACCGATATCAGGATTGTTCTTGATAGACTCGTAAGCACCTGCTATGGAAGAGGTTCCCTGTACGGTACCAGACTGGGCATTACCAAAGAGATAACCGTATGTATCTGCCCAGTTGCTCATATTATTGGTCAATCCATAAGAACCAGTAATATATGGATCAGCAAGATACATAAATCGGATTCTGTCCAAAGTTTTATCGTTACCAACGAGACCCCAAGAAGCACGGAGTTTGAAGAAAGAAGCTACTTTGGAAATTGGCTTCCAGAACTTCTCCTCACTGATGATCCAACCGATAGAACCTGCTGGGAAGGTACCGAAACGGCGACCTGGTGCGAAGTTCTCAGAACCATTATAACCTACGTTGAACTCTGCCATGTATTTGTTGGCATAGTCGTAAGTTACACGACCCACAAGACCTACGTATGAACGAGGTACATCTGGGTATGAACTACCAGAATAATAATACTGCTTAGACTGGTTGTAAAGCATCAGGGCATTCACGGTATGCTTGCCGAATACGCGTGAATAATTGAAGCTACCCTCCAAGTACCAGTCGCGTGCCTTACCCTGAGATGCAGAGTAAGAAGGGTCGGTATCATTACCATTCTGGCGATATACGATATAAGGAGTACCATCGGCATTATAGATGACATTGCCTTGCTCGTCGTACTGTACGAGTGGGTTGTAACTTGCCACCTGGCAGTTACCCTGCTTGTTGATTGTATATGCAGAGTTGTAAGATCCTTTTGCCTTGAAACTCAGACCCTTAGTTATGAAATCCAACTTCTGGTCGAGCACGAGGTCCATCTGTAACTTATTGATATTGGTCTGCATGAAACCATTACCATAGTAACCCATACCGCTACCACCGACGAATGGCAATTTCAATCCATCAGTATAATCGGTAGTACAATAAACCAACTTGTTATCTATGATACCTGGGCTGGAGAAAGGAGTAGCATAATAAATCTGCTTGATCAGACCAGCAGCACCTGAACCGGTGTATGGCTTGTCGGCATTGCTCACATTACCAGCCACATTGAAAGACAATGTAGTAGTCTTGGTAGCCTTGAGGTCGAGATTTGAACGGTAGTTGAAGCGGTGATACTGATAACCGAAGTCATAGTTGGCACCAAACTCCTTGAAGAGACCATCCTGAGAATAATAACCTGCAGAGATGAAGTACTTCACGCGGTCTGTACCACCAGAAATATTCAGGTTGTGCTGCTGCTGGAGCGTCACATTCTTCATGATATAGTCTGCCCAACTCGTATTAGGGAAACGGATAGGATCAGAACCTGTAGCAAACTTCTGAATGATGGCGTCAGAGAAACTCTTAGAGAATGGCTTCTTTGCCATGTAGGCTTCCAAAGAAGCATACTTGCCATTGGCAACCGCTAAATTTGCAGTCTGCCAATAGTCGTTCTCAGACATCTGATTATAGAAATTAGCATACTCTAAAGAAGAAGCCTGCTCTACCATCTTGGTAGGTGAAAGTGCTGTCCAAGAAGTAGATACGCTGATTTTGGCCTTACCCTGTGAACCACGCTTGGTAGTAATCAGGACAACACCATTGGCACCACGCACACCGAATACGGCTGTTGCAGAGGCATCCTTCAAAACAGTTACACTCTCGATTTCATTTGGGTCAATATCTGCCATGGTTCGCTCCACACCATCCACCTGGATGAGAGGCTGCGAATCACCCCAAGTAGCCTTACCACGAACGAAAATCTCTGCGGCATCGCTACCTGGCTCACCGGAATACTGAACGGTAGTCACACCAGAAAGCTGACCACCGAGCACATTGTTGACAGAACCTACAGAAGTGCGGACCAAATCCTCGCTCTTCACGCTGGAGATGGCACCGGTCATGGTTACCTTCTTCTGCACACCATAGGCAACCACCTCAACGGTATTCAGAGAAACAGCACCAGAAGTCTTCATCTGAACTTTCATGCCTTCCTTGGCTGATACGATACTTTCGTCGTAACCAATATAGGTAATCTTGAGTTTCTGACCTGGCCTTACGTTGATACTGAAGTTACCATCCATATCGGTAATCGTACCTTGTGATGCACTTCCGCCAACGACCAGTACTGTCGCACCAATCACAGGTTCGCCAGTCTCATCGACCACCGTACCCTTGACAGCCTTTGCCTGCTGCACGTTCTGCACCTCAGCATGAGCCTGCCCCCCCACGTAAGGGTTGAGCATGAGCGCTGAGCATACCAATGCAAATGGCAACACAGACTTTTTCATCATTTTGTTTTGTTTGCTCATATTTTATATAGGTTTTATATTCTGTCCGATCCCCTATATACCCAGAAAGTCAATTTGCTTAATGACAACAACAATATTCATCTGATAGCATCAAATGCTATTGCAGAATGATTAGGAATTGCAAATAAGTTTCATTTTCCTTTAGGCAACGAATAGGTTCATCTTGTACAAAGCTAATTAAGAATGCTCCTGTTTTAGTCAATCACTAATCTCGTTTTTAGTCTATCACTAATTCTTTTTAGTTGATTACTAATCCGTATAAGCTCTTGATTTAGTTTATTCCTAACTTCGTTTAAGTCTTGTTTTAGAATTATTCGGTTGCAAAAGTACAGAATCGGTTTATTTTACTACCTTAAATTTTGATTATTTACCCTATTTTTTTGATAACAAAACTAAAAAATTGAATTCAGTTCCTTAAAATTGCTTATATTATTATATATAAATAGGTATATAAGAAACGATAATCATAGAAAAATTCTGCAATTTGCCATTTTTTTAGTAACTTTGCAAAAGAAACAAGTTACAACTACCATTTATAACAAAAGGTCTATGCAGACAAGTAAATATTTGCTCGCCTCAGAACGGGATGCACAGTGGGGACTCACCATCAGCACGATCGGATATGAGGTGATAGAACCGCACGACAGCTATCCTACCAAGGGACATGCTGACGGCTACTATTTTGATATCAACAAAGGCAGAACGCTGGATGAATTTCAGTTGCTCTATCTGACAGAGGGCGAAGGCGTATTCCAGTCTGCCCACTGCCCAGAGACCGTCATCAAAGCTGGAGACATCTTCCTGTTGTTCCCTGGCGAATGGCATACCTACCACCCTACACAAGGAAAAGGATGGAAAAGTTATTGGATAGGATTCAAAGGAAGAAATATCGACGACCGAGTGAAGCATAAGTTTCTCTCACCAGAGAAGCCTATCTACCACGTGGGGTTCAGCAACGAAATCGTCAACCTTTATGAGGAGGCACGACGCATCGCTCAGGAGGAGGCGGCATACGCACAGCAAACCTTGGCAGGTATCGCCAACCATCTCATCGGTCTGATGTACTCCCTGGAACGTAACATTGAATTGAATAAAGATTCAAAGCACGTGGATATCATCAACAAGGCTCGTCTCCGCATCCGTGAATCGCTGGAAGACAATCTTACCATTCAGGAGATTGCACAGGAACTCGGCATCAGCTATTCTTCCTTCCGCAAACTCTTCAAGGAGCATACCGGTTTCGCACCTGCCCTTTACCAGCAGAATCTGAAACTGCAGAGGGCAAAGGAACTACTTTCCACCACCGACGACAGTATCAAGGAGATAGCCTACCGCCTTAATTTTGAGTCGCCAGACTACTTCTCTTCAAAATTCAAGAGTCAGACGGGCATGAAGCCATCCGATTTCAGAAACATGAACAGATAATTCTGAAAAACGGCACAGGCTATATCTGAATCATAATAAAATACGAAAACTAACATTTATCAACTCATAATTATCAAATGCTTATAGGCTGCTTGCAGAACGAAAAGTTCACAAGCAGCTTTTTTTTTATCCATCCACTTCTTTAAACCTCCCATTCAATTATCCTTCTTTCATCACGTCCCAAAAATGTCCATCACTCCCCCATTTTTCTACTGTCGCCAAATATCAAGGGCTGAAAATCAAAATCCCTTGTTGCGTTTCACGATTTAGGTCTATCTTTGCACCGAAAAATTCAACAAAGACTTTGAAGTAATACATAAGTATACTTTGGAATCAATTAGAATTAAACAAAGATATCAACAACAATAAATTAGACTTAAAAACCTAGCAAATGGAACAAAAGAAATACTTCTTTGCGGTGGATTTAGGTGCCACCAGCGGAAGAACCATTATCGGTAGTTTATCAGATGGAAAGTTCAATCTGGAAGAACTGACACGTTTCGACAACCATCTCATCGAGACGGGCAATCACTTCTATTGGGACATCTATGCGCTCTATCTGGAAATCATCAAGGGTTTGAAACTCGTGGCTCAACGAGGCATCCATATCCAGAGCATCGGTATCGACACCTGGGGATGCGACTTCGTATATGTAGGCAAGGACGGAGCCATCCTCCGCAACCCTCTCGCCTATCGCGACCCACACACCGTGGGCATGATGGAGAAATACTTCGACGAGCAAATCAGCAAGGAAAAGGTATATGAAAAGACGGGCATCCAGTTCATGAACTTCAACTCCCTCTTCCAGATATACGCTATGCGCAAGGCTGGCAATGTGGCTTTGGAGAATGCAAACAAAATACTCTTTATTCCGGATGCGCAGAGCTATATGCTTACCGGTAACGCTATCTGCGAATATACTGTAGCCTCCACCTCGCAGATTCTCAATCCGATGACAGGCGACCTCGACCAGGATCTTGTTGAGAGTCTCGGACTGAAGCGCGAACAGTTTGGAGAAATGACAGCACCAGCTACCATCATCGGCACACTCACCGAGGAAGTACAGAAGATAACTGGCTTGAACGCAGTACCTGTCATCGCTGTCGCAGGCCATGATACTGCCAGCGCCGTGGCTGCCGTTCCTGCCAAGAATGAGGAGTTTGCATACCTCAGTTCTGGTACTTGGAGCCTCATGGGTATAGAGACCCAGAAGGCTATCATCAACGAACATAGTTATGAACTCAACTTCACCAACGAAGGCGGTATCGAGGGCACAACCCGATTCCTCAAGAATATCTGTGGTATGTGGATTTACGAGCGTTGCCGCAAAGAATGGAAAGATGCGGCAGCGGCTAATAACAGTGACCAGACTTGTCTGGGACATGGCGAACTGATAGCTGAAGCAATGAAGCAGCCTGCCTTCCAGAGTATCATCAATCCTGACGATGCTGTCTTTGCCAACCCATCCAGCATGGTAGAGGCTATCAAGCAATATTGTGAAAAGACCGGTCAGCATGTACCTGAGAGCTACGGCGAGTTCTGCCGCTGCATCTTCGAAAGTCTTGCCCTCCGCTACCGTCAGGTATTCACATGGCTCAAGGAATTTGCAGATTTCGATATCAACGTGCTCCACATCATCGGTGGCGGTTCACTCAACCAATACCTCAACCAGTTTACTGCCAACAGTTGCGGAGTTACAGTACTTGCTGGTCCACAGGAAGGCACAGCTATCGGAAACATCATGCTGCAGGCAAAGGCTTCCGGCTTGGTAAAGGATATCTGGGAGATGCGACAAATCATCGCCAACTCTCTGGAATTGAAGAAATTCGAGCCACAGGACAAGAAGGCTTGGGATGCAGCTTACGAGAAGTTTTTAAAGGTAAAAGGGTAAAAAAGTAAAAGGGTAAAAAAAGTAAAAAGGTAAAGAAATAAACAATAAAAGATTAACAATATAAAACTTAAAGACAATTATGAAAGCAGATTTGATTTTGAAGAATTACGAGATTGCTAAAGAGCGCTATGCTGCTCTGGGTGTAGATACCGACAAGGCTATCGAGACATTGGAGAAAACTCCTATCTCTTTGCACTGCTGGCAGGCTGACGATGTAGTTGGTTTCGAGCGTGGCGAGGCTGCTTCTGGCGGTATCCAGAGTACAGGTAACTATCCTGGCAAGGCACGCAATATCGATGAGCTCCGACAGGACATCGAAAAAGTGAACTCTCTCCTCGCTGGTACCTTCCGTCTCAATCTCCACGAGATATATGGTGAGTTCGGTGGCAAACAAATCGACCGTAACGAGGTAACCGTAGATCAGTTCACTGGTTGGATGCAGTGGGCTAAGGAGCAGAACATGAAGCTCGACTTCAACTCTACTTCTTTCTCTCACCCATTGAGTGGTAACCTCACTTTATCAAACCCAGACCCTGCTATCCGTGAGTTCTGGATTGAGCACACCAAGCGTTGCCGTCAAATCGCTGATGCTATGGGTAAGTTCCAGAACGACCCATGTATCATGAACATCTGGGTACATGATGGTTCTAAGGATATCACTGTAGAAAAGGGACGCTATCGTGAGATTTTGAAGAACTCTCTCGATGAGATTTTGGCAGAGGAGTTGCCTAACATGAAGTCTTGTCTCGAGGCTAAGCTCTTCGGTATCGGCTTGGAGGCTTACACCGTAGGTTCTCACGATTTCTATGCTGGCTACTGCGCTAAGAACAACGTGATGTACACCCTCGATACAGGTCACTATGAGCCAACAGAGAACGTATCAGATGCAGTTTCTGCACTCCTGCTCTTCGTTCCAGAGTTGATGCTCCACGTATCTCGCCCAATGCACTGGGATTCTGACCACGTAACTCTCTTCGACGACAATACTCGCAACCTCTTCTCTGAGTTGGTTCGTGCCAATGCACTCGACCGTGCTCACATCGGTCTCGACTACTTCGACGGTTCTATCAACCGTATCGGTGCTTACATCATCGGTGTACGTGCTGCCCAGAAGTCATTGTTGCAGGCATTCCTTGAGCCTCTCGATACGCTCCGCAAGTATGAGGACGAAGGTAAGCTCTTCCAGCGCCTTGCCCTCCTGGAAGAAGAGAAGACATTGCCATTCGGCGCTGTATATGATTACTTCAACTTGAAGAACAACATTCCTGTTGGTGAGGAGTACATCGCTGACATCGAGAAATACGAGGCAGAAGTTCTCGCTAACCGCAAGTAAGTGAAGAACGAAGAGTGAAGAACGAAGAATTCAATAGTCTTATGGCTAAAAAAGCATTTGAATTCTTCACTCTTCGTTCTTCACTCTTCACTTTAATTATACAATTATGGAAATATTAATAGGACTTTTAATCATAGCCGTGGGTGCCTTCTGTCAATCCAGTTGCTATGTTCCAATCAACAAGATCAAAGATTGGAGTTGGGAATCCTACTGGTTGGTACAGGGCGTATTCGCCTGGCTGATACTGCCTTTCTTGGGAGCCTTACTGGCAATACCAGACGGACATTCTTTCTTTGAATTGCTCGATGGTAACGGATTCAATATAACGATGACCATGCTCTTCGGTGTACTATGGGGTGTGGGCGGACTTACCTTCGGCCTCTCTATGCGCTACCTCGGTGTGGCACTCGGTCAGAGTATCGCCCTCGGAACCTGTGCGGGTCTGGGAACCATCATGGGTCCAGTCTTGCTCAACATCTTCTTCCCAGAGATGAATGCCCTCTCTTCGCTTACGTTCAGCGTCATCTTAGGCGTAGTAGTTACCCTCGTGGGTATCGCCATCATCGGTGTGGCAGGCAGCATGAAGGCTGCATCACTGTCTGAAGAAGAAAAGAAGGCTGCGGTGAAGGACTTCAACTTCCCTAAAGGTCTCGCCATAGCCCTCTTAGCAGGTTTCATGAGCGGATGCTTCAACGTAGGTCTTGCCTTCGGCAGCGACATTCACTTCGGCAGTTTCACGCCCGACATGTACAAGACACTCCCTGCTACTTTCTTTGTGACACTGGGCGGTTTTGTAACCAATGCCATCTACTGTTTCTATCAGAACACCAAGAACCATACCTGGAGCGACTACCAGAATCAGGAAGTTTGGTCCAATAATCTCTTGTTCTGTGCTTTGGCTGGTGGACTTTGGTACAGTCAGTTCTTCGGTTTGTCATTGGGTAAGGGATTCCTCACTGAATCACCCGTACTCACCACCCTCTCCTTCTGCATCCTGATGGCTCTCAATGTGGTATTCTCCAATGTATGGGGCATCATCCTGAAAGAATGGAAAGGCTGTTCGGGCAAGACCATCGGTGTGCTGCTGGTCGGTATTTTAGTACTCATCGTCTCTTGCTTCTTGCCTCAACTCATCTGATACAGATGAATATCAATGGTATAAGAAGAAAGCAAACGTAAAATTAACATTTGTATAACAATAAAAACGTTGAATATCATGAAACGATTTGCATTCAAGATGTATCTCAAAAAGGGATGCGAGAAAGAATATGCCAAGCGCCATGCTGCGATTTGGCCAGAGTTAAAACAGATGATCAAGGACCAGGGTGTAAGCGACTACAGCATTTTCTGGGACAAGGACACCAACCTGCTCTTTGCCGTACAGAAATGCGATAGCGACACCAACAGTCAGGACACCACCAACGTGGATCCTATCACACAGAAATGGTGGGATATGATGGCAGACATCATGGAAGTGAATCCGGACAACTCTCCTGTCAGCATCCCACTGGAAGAACTCTTCCACATGGATTAAAGTCAATATCTATATTGCCCAAATTTGGTTCACCTATTTGGGCACTTGTTGCCCACCTCGTGAGCAACAGTTGCTCATCTCATGTTCATCGGTTCCCCATCACGTGATCCCCGAGGGACCGCTTGGAGGTCATGGCAGACAAACAGCATATATGATAACCCCCTGTAGTTTCCTATATTTAGTTGACTACATAGTTCCTTATTCCTATTGTAAGTTG
>OIYG01002414.1_pt1 | contig 11887 bp, 9 predicted proteins | sample 1587861 | NCBI WGS metagenome assembly OIYG01 (sample SAMN03283272) | human gut metagenome | biome: human-associated habitat; material: feces | host: Homo sapiens | place: Peru | collected 2012 | reverse complement strand
TCTCTGTCTTATCACCTCTCCTGACCCGGAGCATGTATGGGAGCAGAACGAATGCCGAAGTGATGACATTCGTGAGATTACCATTCAGTTTGACTTCAGTATGGCAGATGAAACCCTTTTCGGAAGAAATCCTTATGCCAGCATTACCCGTATGATGCAGGAGGCTAAGAAAGGCCTTTGTTTTCCGATAAAGGCAATCATGAAGGTGTATGGACTGCTTGATACATTGAGCGGCATCAAGGATGGATTTTATGCCGTCCAGCAATTCCTGACCATCCTCTATGAATTGTCTAAGTGCGAGAATGCCCGTACCTTGGCTTCTTCCAGTTATGCAAAGGTAGCCGTTGAGGACGACAGTCGCCGTATACTAAAGGTGAAGAATTATATCTCTAAGAATTATATGGATGATCTCCGCCTGCCTCAGCTTGCTTCTTTGGCGGGCATGAGTTCGAGTGCATTCAGCCGTTTCTTCAAACTTCATACGGGCAGGAACATTTCTGAGTATATCATCGACCTTCGTCTCGGCTATGCGGCACGCATGCTGGTAGATACAGCCAAAAGCATCAGTGAAATCGGGTTTGACTGTGGTTTTAATAACCTCAGCAATTTCAACCGAATATTCAAGAAAAAGAAGGGATGCTCGCCAAGTGAGTTCCGTGAGAACTATCATAAGACGAGAATCATCGTATAACATTGAACATTGAAATTTCATTTTTCAATATTCAAAACCTCAAATTCATAAGATAACGTAATCGTTTAAGTGAAATAATCAAAAATATTTCGCTTAAACGATTTGTTATTCCAATATTTATTGTATCTTTGCGTCATAATTAATAGTAATAAATAAACATTTAAAAACTACTATACAGTTATGAAGCAATTTATGGATGAAAACTTCCTGCTTGACACAAAGACTGCGCAGGACCTTTTCCACAATCATGCGGCTAAGATGCCAATCATCGATTATCACTGCCACATCATCCCTGAGATGGTTGCTAATGATCACAAGTTCAAGAGCATTACAGAGCTTTGGCTCGGTGGTGACCACTATAAGTGGCGTGCTATGCGTACCAATGGTGTAGACGAGCGTTTCTGCACAGGTACTGATACCAGCGACTGGGAGAAGTTCGAGAAATGGGCTGAGACTGTACCATATACTTTCCGTAACCCTCTGTATCACTGGACCCACTTGGAGCTGAAGACAGCTTTCGGTATCGACAAGCAGTTGAGTCCTAAGACTGCCCGTGAAATTTATGACGAGTGTAACGAGAAGTTGCAGCAGCCAGAGTTCAGCGCTCGCGGCCTGATGCGTCACTACAACGTAGAGTGCGTTTGTACAACAGACGACCCAATCGATGATCTCCGTTACCACAAGCAGACACGTGAGAGCGGTTTCGAAATCAAGATGATTCCTGCTTGGCGTCCCGACAAGGCTATGAACATCGAAAAGCCAGATTTCGCTGACTATATGAACAAACTCGGTGAGGTAGCAGGTGTTAACCTCGTTACATTCCAGGATATGGTTGATGCTTTGCAGAAGCGTCACGACTTCTTCGCTGAGAACGGCTGTAAGTTGAGTGACCACGGTATCGAGGAGTTCTACGATGAGCCATACACAGATTCTCAGATTGAGACTATCTTTGCAAAGGCTATGCGTGGCCAGCAGCTTTCTGCTCTCGAAATCCGTCAGTACAAGCATGCATTCCTCAAGGTTTGCGCTGAGATGGATCACGCTGCCGACTGGACACAGCAGTACCACTATGGTGCTATCCGCGACAACAATACATTGATGTACAATAAGCTCGGTGCTGATACAGGTTTCGACTCTATCGGTGAGTTCACTACAGCTAAGGCTATGAGCAGCTTCCTCAATGAATTGAACATGGAAGGCAAGTTGACACGTACTATCCTCTATACTTTGAACCCATGCGCTAACGAGGTTATCGCTACTATGCTTGGTAACTTCCAGGATGGTTCTTGCCCAGGCAAGATTCAGTTCGGTTCAGGTTGGTGGTTCAACGATCAGCTCGATGGTATGACCCGTCAGATGAACGCTCTCTCAGTATTGGGTCTCTTGAGCCGTTTCGTAGGTATGTTGACCGACTCACGTTCATTCCTCAGCTACCCACGTCACGAGTACTTCCGTCGTTTGCTCTGCAACCTCCTCGGCAATGATGTAGAGAAGGGCTTGCTTCCTAACGACATGGAGAGCCTCTCTCGCATGGTAGAGGACATCTCTTACAACAACGCTCGCAACTACTTCAAGTTCTATTAATCATAGAGCTTAAGCAATTATACTAAGACAAATCCCTTCACGGCATCATGAGATGATGTTGTGGAGGGATTTGTTGCTTGATAACGAAGTAAAACTTCAGAATATGGGGGTAATAGACAGAATACTAGGATTCTACGAAGATATTAGAGAGTTTAATTCTTCTAATATTAAGGATTTCCGGGGCAGAATGAAGTCTTGGATCAAGATGGGTATGCTTGCCGGTCGCATCTTCTATGTAAAGGATATGTGGGCAAGGGATGTAGCTGCATTGACTTTCGCCTCCTTCATGGCTTTGATACCTTTTATGGCGATGATGTTTGTTATTGCCCGAGGCTTCGGCTATGCGTCATTGCTGGAGTCATGGCTGTCTACCACCTTCGAGGCACAACCGGTTGTTGCCAAGACTATCGTTGACTTCGTACATAATTACATCGAGAACACGCAGAGCAACTATATCATCGGTACGGGTATCGTGATGTTTCTCTATACCATCGTTTCCCTGATGCAGAAGATAGAGCTTACCTTTGATGATATCTGGCATACGGGCGAGCGTTCGTGGAAGCAGATAGTTACAGAATATCCTACCATTCTGTTCGGTCTGGGACTGATGATTCTCTTTGCTTCGAGCATCAACGTATGGATAGTGAATATGGTGGATAATGTCGACAAGATAGCCGATATCGGGGATACGATTCCTTCGTTTATCCTTCATTTGGCGGCATTTGTTCCGATGTTCCTGTTCTTTGTGTTCTGCTATTATGTCATTCCGAATACTTATATCCGGGTCCGCAGTACTCTGGTGCCTTCATTCCTGGCGGGTATCTGCATGACAGCCTTGCAGTATGGTTACATCTATCTGCAGGTATTTCTTTCCAGCTATAATGTCATCTACGGTTCGCTGGCAGCCATTCCGCTCTTTCTGTTATGGCTTCAGATATCCTGGGCCATTGTGGTCTTTGGCGCTTTGCTCTGTCATACCAATCAGAACATTCATTATTACGATGGCGATCTCAGTTACGACCATCTGAAATTGTCACAGCGCATCCGGGTTTGTGGCATGGTGATGCATTTGGTATGCAAGCGTTTCAATGAGGGTGAACAGGCCTATACGCCTAAGGAGATTCATGACTTGACGGAGATTCCACAGCAGATAGTCAATCAGGCTGTAAGAGAACTCTTGCAGGCGAAGTTGCTGGTAGAGATTCGGAGTGAGAAGAAAGGCTGTTTCGAAGAATCGGTCATCCTGCATCCGATAGAGAAGATAGATCATCTAACATACGGAACAATGATAGAGCGACTCTTCAACTATGGCGAAGATATTGCCGGACTGGCAGAGCTGGAAAGCGACTGGGTATTGTGGAAGAATATCGATGTCGTTAATCTGGACTTTGTGGAGAATGGCAAGAAAATAGCTTTCATCTAGAAAAATATTCAAATTATTATAAACCTTTAAAACCATTAGAGTATGAGAAAATTTATTTCATTGGCAGTTGTTGCTCTCTTGGCTTCTTCCATGTCGGCACAAACCATTGCCAACATGAAAGACCTGAATGCCGAGAAGAAATCTGCTGCTATTAATCTAAAGTTGACAGGAACCTTGACAACTACGAAAAATTCAGATTTCCGCCAGCTTCGTGATCTCTGCTGGCAGTTGAGAAACCTGGACCTGAGCGAGGCAACCTGTCCTGTTCTTCCTAAGAATGCATTCCATTCCCGTCATCATCTACAGCATGTCGTCCTGCCAAATCAGTTGCAGGAGATAGGTACTCAGGCTTTCTTTGCCTGCGATAACCTGCAGGAAGTGGTGATTCCTAAGTCTGTGACGAAGGTGGGGGCTGCAGCCTTTTCCGGTTGCAAGTCTCTGAAAACCATAACTATCGAAGGTGCACCCGAGATAGGAGAGTTTGCTTTTGCCAATCTTGAGGGGGTACAGGTCATCAGGGTTAATTCCCATATTCCACCAAAGGCAGCTGCTACGGCTTTTTCGGGCGTGAACATGCGTGGTGTGAAACTGGTCATGCCAAGAGGCAGCGAGAAGGCTTACCGCAAGGCACAAGGCTGGAAGGCTTTCTTTGGAGAAGTGAAACAGGCTAGGGAAGTATGCAATCCTGAAGCTTGCCTGATTCCTGTACCGATGGACCTGAAGGTAAAAGCAAAGGCTGCACCGTTGCAGGTGGCTGGAAACTGGAAGATTGTGGCTGATGAAGGTCTGGCTAATGAGCGTGAACATGCTGACAGAATCCTCAAGGAGAGAAATGCTCAGCAGAAGGGAGCACAGCTGACGATGACCCTTGCCATTGATCCTACTCTTACCGATGCTGAGGCTTATACCCTGGAAGTACAGCAGAAAGGTGTGGTCATCAAGGGAAAGACAGCAGCTGGTGTCTTCTACGGATTGATGACTTTCGACCAGTTGCTTCGTGGCAATGCATCTAAGGTGGGTTGCGATGCCATCCCACAGCTGGCTTTGAAAGACCAGCCACGCACTCATGTAAGAGAGTTGATGGTGGATCCTTGCCGTATCTTTATCCCATACGAAGAGTTGAAGGCTTTCGTTCCAGAGATGGCTCGCTATAAGCTCAATATGCTTCATCTTCACTTGGTGGATGATCAGGCTTGGACTATCGAAATCAAGAAATATCCTCGTCTCACCGCTGAGGCTAGCAGCCGCTGGGGTATGGACGATATGCTGATGCCTATCAAGGGATATTATACACAGGAGCAGATGCGTGATTTTGTGGCATATTGTGCCAAGTATCATATCCAGGTGGTACCGGAGATTGAGATGCCGGGTCATGAGGTGGCTGCCATCAGTGTTTATCCGGAATTGACCTGCCAGGGAGTGAGAAAGCCTATCCGTACTACTTGTGGTGTATCAGACGAATTGCTCTGTGCCGGTAATGAATTCACTTACGAGTTTCTTGGAAATGTATTCAAGGAGCTTGCCGATGTCTTTCCTTCTGAATACATTCATCTGGGAGGTGACGAGGCTGGTAATCCTGCCCTCGATTGCTGGACCAACTGTCCTAAGTGTCAGGCATTGAAGAAGAAACTCGGTATTACTACTACCGACCGTTCTGAGAACTGGAAGCTGCAGGGCTATCTCTTCGACCGTGTGATAGATCTTCTTCGTACCCAATATCATAAGACTCCGATGTTCTGGTATGAGACCGATTTCAAGAAGATTCAGCCAGGTTGCGTTACCTTTGCATGGCGTGCTGGTCTCACCAAGGAAGCATTGGTGGCAGCGGTGGAGAACAATGCCCGCATCTTGCTTTGCCCAGGTGAACATTGCTATTTCGATTATCCGATGGCCAAGGGCGACATGCCTGAGGTAAACTGGGGAATGCCGGTTACTTCCTTGAAGGCAGCCTACGATCTTGATCCTGCATGGGGAATGGGAGAGGAGTTTGAAAAGAACAACCTCTTTGGTGTAGCCGGAACCTTGTGGAGTGAGTGTATCAATTCTCCTGAGCGCATCTATTATCAGGCTTATCCACGTGCATTGGCTTTGGCAGAAGCCGGATGGAGTCTTCAGAAGAATCGTTCCTGGGAAGGATTCCTCACCCGATTGAAGCCTACGGCAAAGGATATGATGCGAAGAGGCATCACCTTCTCTATGGAATGGTAAACATCCAGGAAAGAATCAGTTGATTATCAGATTGATACCATATAATAAAAGAAAAAGCGTGTAAGTATTGTTACTCACACGCTTTTTTATTATTATTATAAACGTAATTACTTCGTTTGCTTTCTCTTAAGAATGCTGTTGCATTCGGGATAGAATCCCTTATGCGCAAGCACAACCACGGCTTCTGTTCAAAGCCTCGCCATACATTTCCATAGCGGTCATGTAATTTGCAAGAATAGCCTTCAAGGCCTTCTTGATGTTCTTAAACATTGTTTTCATAATCGTTATCCTTTCTTTTTTTTATTAATACTGTGGCATTGCTGCCAATCTTTCTTTTTACCTGAAGTGGTCTTATCTAAGACCCTTCTCAATCTTGTTGTTAACATGTACAGCCTGAGCAATCATGATTGCTACTACTGCGAGAATCATTACTGTTGTCATCATAATTTGTTTCCTTTCGTTCTTTAATGGAGCCTCGTTTCCGGGTCTCCTTTTTTAATTATCCTTATTACAATCTCTCTTTTGCTGGTGCAAAGGTAGTGCCTTTTTTTTGAATTCCTGTCACAAAGTCGTGACAAAATGATGAAAGAAGGGCATTTTTTGACGCATATCAAGCAGCATGGTCTGATGCCTTGATGTACGTCAAGGGGATTTGGCTTGTCATGCCAAATATGTCAGTCTTGTCCGTCTGATGTGGCAGGCAGGCTGGTGAATATCATGTAAAAAGCAGGAGAAATCTACAATTCTTTACTGAAATAAAATTTTAACTCAGTAAGATAAAAATGCGGAACACGGTCCGACCATGTGTGCCTTTGGATGGCAAAAAAGTGCTCTTAGTGGGGCAATATTTTGCCATTCCAAGGCACATATTATTACTACGTCATGTATTTATTTATGTCAGTGGAAGAAATCTGTGTGTTACACGCCAGCTTCTTTTTTACCCTTCACCCTTCACCTTTTGGCTCGGAATGCCGATAAACACTAGGGTTTCGAGGGGTGAAGGGTTGTTGCACCCCTTCACCCACCCTTCACCACCCTTCACCTTTGGTGGAGTAGGTGACTCCTATTATGGCATTCCTTAGTTATCTATTAAGGCTCGCTTTAGGCTCCTATTAAGTCTTTTGTAAGCTATCTTTTGCTTTGGTTTAAGTAATTTCTGGTCTTGGTTTAAGCCTTCTTTTGAGTTGGTTTAAGCCTTAGATAAAGTTTACGTGTGGCTTGGTTAAAGTTTACGTATGGCTTGGTTAAAGTTTACTTGAGCTTTATTCCGATTTCAGGAGTCTATGAGTCTCTCTTCTGGGCGGCTCAAAAATTTGTTGAGGTGAAGGGTGGTGAAGGGTGGGTGAAGGGTGGAACGTACCCTTCACCCGTGTAAATGGCTATTATACAGATGTATACGGCGTTTTGGTGAAGGGTGAAGGGGAAAAGACGTTTTGTCTTTCAAAAATAAGCTCCCTCATAAAAATTATGTCGGAATTTGCATCTCGTTATTTTTTCGGGATATTCCTTTGCTCGTATCATTATTTTTTGTAACTTTGCCGAAAGATTTTAAAATGGCAGCAATATGAAATATCCTATCGGAATACAGAGTTTCGAACAAATCATAGAAAATGGTTATGCTTATCTTGATAAAACGGCATTGGTCTATGACTTAGTGACTAATGGTAAAATATACTTTCTGAGTCGTCCACGACGATTTGGAAAATCGTTGCTCGTATCTACTTTGAAGTGCTATTTCGAGGGAAAGAAGGAGTTGTTCAAGGGGCTTGCTATCGACAAGCTGGAGAAGGAGTGGAAGCAATATCCTGTGTTTCATCTTGACTTTAATGGTAATAATTTCACTAATCCTGGAGAACTTGAGGTCATATTAGAGAACTTTGTTGCATCGCATGAGATGATATATGGTAAAAGTCCTTTCAGGGATTCCTTAGGAGGTCGTTTTGAATATGTATTGAAAGCAGCTCATGAGAAAACAGGACTTCGTGCCGTGGTTTTAATTGATGAGTATGATAAGCCAATATTGGATGTGCTTGATACACAAATTAAAACATCAATAAAGGGTGAAGAACGGTTGTTAGAAGATTGGAATCGTGAGGTCTTGAAAGGTTTCTATAGTGTCTTCAAGGCTGCCGATGCTAATCTCCAGTTTGTCTTGCTCACGGGTGTCACCAAGTTCTCGCAGGTAAGCGTGTTCAGTGGTTTCAATCAGCCTAACGACATCAGTATGGATGAGCATTACGAGGCACTTTGTGGAATTACGGAAGAGGAATTGTATTCTACCTTTGATGAGCAAATTAAGGCGATGGCCGTGAGATATAAGACCACAGAGGAAGGAATGAAATACAAGCTGAAGAGGAAGTTTGATGGTTACCACTTCAGTCCTAACATGCTTGATATCTATAATCCTTTCAGCATCTTGAATGCTTTGAGCAAGAAGATTCTGGCAGATTATTGGTTCCGCACCGGTTCGCCAACCTATCTTGTTCGCCTATTGTCTCATTTTGATGAGAACATCAACGAGATGGTGAACAGGTTTTATCCTACGAGTAGTTTTATCGATTACAAGGCAGATGTGGAAGCACCGTTGCCAATGATTTATCAGAGCGGTTATCTTACCATTAAGGGCTGGAATATGGATACCGATTCCTATCTCCTGGATTTTCCGAATGATGAAGTGCGAAGCGGATTCTTGACGTTGGTAGCTTCCAGTTATCTGAAGCCATCGAAGTCAACGGATGCCTGGGTTATTCAGGTAGTAGATGTGATGTCGAAGGGAGATTGCCATCAGTTGGAGAATCTGATGACTTCCTTCTTTGCCAGCATTCCTTATAACCAGCGTCGTAAGGACGATGAGCGCGAGAAGGAGCGTTATTTTCAATACACCTTCTATCTCGTATTGAGAATGATCAGCTGTTTCACGGTCTTCATCGAAAAGCAGCAAAGCGAAGGTAGGGTAGATTGCGTGGTAGAGACCCAGAACTATATCTACATCTTCGAGTTCAAGCGTGATGGTTCGGCAGAGGAAGCCCTGAAGCAGATAGAGGATATGGGCTATGCCAGGGAATATGCAGCAGATGGCAGAAAGATTTATCAGATAGGCTGCAACTTCTCATCGAAGACGGGAACCATTGATGGATGGAAGGTGGAATAGGTTATCGCAAACGAATACTGCCTTTGTGTAAGCATGTGTATGCTTTTTATCCGCACTAGCACAAAGGCTCATGTATTAAGCATAAATTATTTAGCCCCATAAAATGAAACAACTATCGTACAACATATTTATACCAACAAAAAGAGGGTGTGTCATGAACTTATGACTCACCCTCTTTTTGAGATTTCTAAAGATGATGCTGGGTATCATTTGTTAATCTTAGCCTAGCATTAGAAATTCCTGCAGATTATAGGAATTCCAGAATCTTATCGATAAGCTTTTCTACTTTAGAAGAATCGGTTGCCTCATCTAACTTCTGGTTTATCTTTTCTTCTATTTTCTTGCCTACCTTGTCTGCTGCTTTATCCATGGCCTGGTTTGCCTTGTCTTCCAGTCTTTTCTGAACCTTGGCACCAAAACCTTCATCGGCAGAAGTATCATCGGAAGAACTGGTGGCATCATCAATGGAAGAGGTGTCGTCGGATGACGAAAAATCCATTTCTTCCACCTCCAGATTGTCGGCACCTTCCAGCGCCTTTACCATATCATCGGCATTCATGGTGTAGACTGTGCCAAGGATACCGAAGCTGACGGTGTGCTGCTTGCCATTAAACTCTACGGTACCTTTAGAACATACGATGTAGTTGTGGTATTCGAAGAGCTGGTTCATGGCTTCATCCATGACGCCGCGTGCCATCATCTTGGCTACCGAGCGGAGTGCCTGAGAGAAGAAGTTGTTGTCAGAAGTGCTGGTTGCCTTCTCGATGGCCTTGCCTACTTCCGTGCGAACCTTCTCCTTGTGGGCATCAGCTCCTGGATTGGAAACAGCGAAAACGGCTATGATGAAAACAATCAAGCCGATAATCAGCTTCATTGCCATGTGGCTCTTTCGTTGCTTGGGTTGCTGCTGGAAGTTGGCATTCATGGCTGCTCCCTGCTGGAAACCTTGCTGGTAAGCCTGTTGCTGAGTCTGCTGGTAAGCCTGTTGCTGAGTCTGCTCGGAAGATTGCTGCTGAGGCTCTTGGCTTTCCTGCTGGTTCGTTCCGTTTGGCTTGTTGGCTTCAACAGCCTCCAGTACAGTTCTCAATTCTTCAACTTTCCAAGCCGGAGTCCAATCTGCCATTCCCTGCTTCCAGACTAATGTCTCGGGGCTGATGGCTTTCTGGACAAGCTGGTCCTGGCTGAATGGACCAGCTTGCTGACCGTTGTTGTCTATGATAAAATATTCCATCTTTGTCTTTTGATTTTTTAATTTTGTACATTGAACATTATGAAACGGTCTAACTTGTCGTTAAACCGTACCAAGTTAATGTGTAGCCTTCCACCATCCTGTTTTCTCTCTTCCCTTGATAGCCACGCTGTGCTGGCTAGGATCGGAGATGGAAAGACCGCAATAGTTCTTCACTTTGAAGGAGCCGTAACGATACCTAAGAGCTGTATAGGCTTCATCCGTATGTTCTGCTGCCTTGATGGTGAGCTTTAATTGTGAAGTGAACTGATCTTTCAGATAGCCGCTAGGGTAGAGGCTGTCTACATATACCGAGAGATCATAGAAGAGATTTGGCGAGAAACCATCCAGAGGCTGGATAGAGTCGAGTGGCACGGTTGAAGCCAATGTATATTTGCTGTTGATCTCCTTCATGATGCTTGCCAGTTTGTCTATCTGTCGGCAGTCAATAGCCGCCATGTTGCAGTAAGGTACAGTGGAATTCTTATAGAAGTTGACGATGCCTGATACTGCGCTGGAATAGTTTGGTGCTGATGAACAGAGATAACTCCATATCGTCTTGTATGGGATACCTTCGCCCATCACCTCGCTACTGGAACTGATCAGGAAGTTGGTTACATCTTTCAGCTCGTAAGCCGTCTCCACATTGCCCATGTAACAGGCATCAAAGAGGATGTATTGCATCTTGAGTCCACTGAGCTTGATGCCTTCAGCCAAGGTGGAAATATCGATGGCGTTGTCTGACAAACTGACACTTCCGAAGAAACGGGTGACAGGTCTGTTTGGATCATTACCAAATTGGATGCCGCTGAAATGATCAGAAGTTGTTGTGGATACAATGGTATTTCTGTCATTTCCCTTTTCGGTAGAACCAGTCTTCGGTCTTGCCATATATGGATAGTTTACCCAGTCGCTGGCATATGTCCATCCGCAACCATGTACTCCGATAATCAGAGAATAGTTGAGGGCTTCTGCGTTTTGTCTTACATCGTTCAGTAAAGCAGCAAATCCTTCTGCCGTACAATGACTGTTGCCTTCGTATTTCTTGATTGGAACACGGTTCACGGTTTTGCTTGCTGCATCATACTGAAGATCGTAGAGCGTACTTTCATTGTATTTTTCGGTGAAGAAAACCAATACTCTGGCATTGGTAAGACCCTTCTTGTCTACGATGCCAGCGCACATGCTGTCTACATTGCTTTCCAGATAATCTTTCAGACCTGTAGAGCTGGTTCCGCCTGTCCATGGAAAGAACACGAGGATAGTTTGCTTGTTGACGTTTTCTACATCAACGGCTTCATCGCTACAACTGGTGAAAGTCATGGCAAGCGAAAGCAAACATATAAATAAGGTGAAAAGCTTCTTGATCATAATTAAAAATGTTGAATGTTGAATGTTGAATGTTGAGTTGCAATCTTGCTAACGAATCAGCTTGCCTAATTCAACATTCTACACTCAACATTCAACATTAAATATAATACTATTACTTCTTCTTGAGTTCCTCGATGGTAGCCTTGAGGGCAGCAATCTTCTCTACAGAGTCGCTTTCCTTCTTGCGCTCCAGGGCTACTACCTTCTCAGGAGCGTGAGCTACGAAGTTCT
>OIYG01002411.1_pt1 | contig 11909 bp, 8 predicted proteins | sample 1587861 | NCBI WGS metagenome assembly OIYG01 (sample SAMN03283272) | human gut metagenome | biome: human-associated habitat; material: feces | host: Homo sapiens | place: Peru | collected 2012 | reverse complement strand
ACTTCAGCGACCCGTTTATCAAATACATTTGGAATAATATAATTTTCGTTTCTTTCTTCTACTGTGATTAATGAAGCAATAGCTTCTGCAGCAGCAAGTTTCATTTCTTCGTTAATTTCTCTAGCTCTAACATCAAGTGCACCACGGAATAATCCTGGGAAAACAAGAACGTTATTTATCTGGTTAGCAAAATCACTTCTACCTGTACCAACAATTCTTGCTCCTGCCTGAATTGCTTCATCAGGCATAATTTCTGGTGTTGGGTTTGCTAATGGAAATACACAAGCATCACGATTCATTGATTTAATCATTTCTGGAGAAACAAGTCCTGGAGCACTTACACCAATAAATATATCCGCATGAGCTAAAGCATCTTTTAAAGTTCCTGATTTATTTTCAGGATTAGTTTCTTTAGCAAGTTTTCTCTGTGCATCATTTAATGCCGTTTCTTCATTTAAAATGCCATTACGATCAGAATATAATAAATGCTTTACACCATATTGCATTAATAATTTACCGATTGCACTTCCTGCACTTCCTGCTCCACTAATAACAACCTTAACTTCATCAATATTTTTATGTACCACTTTCAAAGCATTGATGACAGCTGCCAAAACCACAATAGCCGTACCATGCTGGTCATCGTGGAATACCGGAATATTAATTCTCTTTTTTAATTTTTCTTCTACTTCAAAACATCTTGGAGCAGCAATATCTTCTAGGTTAATTCCTCCAAAACTAGGAGAAATTCTTGCAACTGTTTCTACAATTTCATCTACATCTTTTGTATCTAAACAAATTGGAAATGCGTCAACATTTGCAAATTCTTTAAATAATACACATTTACCTTCCATAACAGGTAATCCAGCTTCAGGTCCAATGTCTCCTAAACCTAATACAGCAGTACCATCTGTTACTACCGCAACCATATTTCCTTTTGAGGTATATTTATAAACATCTTCTTTATTTTGAGCAATTTTTCTACATGGTTCAGCAACTCCGGGTGTATAAGCTGTGCTCAAATCATCTCTATTTTCAACTTTAACTTTAGATGTTACTTCAATCTTTCCATGATGCTTTTCATGCATTTCTAGTGCCATTTGATTGTAATTCATAGTTTCCTCCTGAATAAAATAGCTTATAAACTATTATATATCAAAAAAAGAGCCTTGAGTTATTGATATATAACCCAGAGCTCTCATTGTTTATTAATTTATAAAATCTTATTTAGCGTAATCAGCAGCACTTTGACCAGCAATACGTCCGAATACTGTGAAGTCAGCAACAGCGTTACCACCAAGTCTATTAGCACCATGTACACCACCAGTAATTTCACCAGCAGCGAATAAGCCAGCAATTACATTTCCATGAACACCGTCAAGTACTTCAGCACTTGTATCGATTGTTAAGCCACCCATTGTGTGGTGAACACCTGGTTGAACTGTGATTGCGTAGAATGTACCTTCTAATGGACTAGCAAAGCTTGTACGTCCAAATTCAGCATCTTTTTTGTTTTCAACACATGAATTCCAGTTGTCGATTGTTTCTTGTAATGTAGCAGCATCAACATCCATTGCTTTAGCTAGATCTTCTACAGAATCACCAGAAACCATCCAACCTTTCTTTACATAGTTTTGAATAACAGTTGAAGCATCATACATCTTTTGGTCAACAATCATCCAAGCCATACCATCTGTTTGTTCATTTTCAGCAGCAGATACCTTATCACGAGTAGAAACTTCATCGAAGAATCTCTTAGCTTCTTTGTTAACTAAGATAGCACCATCACCACGAAGACCTTCTGTGATTAAGTTAGCACTTCCATCTTCAGCAACATGTACTGTTGGGTGTAATTGGATTTGGTTCATATCTACAGTACCAGCACCGATTTCTTGAGCCATCTTGATACCTTGACCTAAGATACCAGGAGCGTTAGTTGTAATATAGCCATCTAGTTGTGGATTTTGTTCAGCTACCATTTCATTGTTAGCACCGAAACCACCACTTGCTAATACTACAGATTTAGCATTGATTGTTACTGTTTCACCATTCTTACCTTCAGCAACGATACCGCAAGCAACACCATTATCATCTGTTAGAATTTTGTTAGCTGTTGTATTGTACATAACTTCAATACCACGATCTTCAACATTCTTTTCTAGAATTGGAACTACATAAGAACCAACTGCTAATGTCTTACCTTCATCGTTAACTGGACGGTGAATACGTTTAACAGCAGCACCACCAAATTGACCAACATTGTGTAATGTAGCACCAATGCTTTCTAACCAGTCAATAGCATCAGCACTATTTTCAACTAATGTCTTAACTAGTTCAGGATCATTGATTCCCTTACCACCAATCATTGTATCTAGTTCGAATAATTCAACTGAATCAAAGTAACCTGTTGGGTTAGCTTGGTATTCAGACCATTGAGTCTTAACTGTTTCTGTTAGTTCTTTAACGAAATCTTCGTTATCACCAGTATAAGCTTCAGCAGCTTTTAATGTTTTTTCAACACCAGCTTCTTCACCAAATTCATTTTCATCTTGGTAAGTTGTCTTAGCGGCATTCATACCACCAGTAGAACGTACTGAGTTACCACCAGCAACACCTTGAGATTCAACGATGATTACTGATTTACCAGCATCACTAGCTGTAATAGCAGCTGTCATACCAGCTCCACCAGCACCAACTACAACAACATCACAATCTTTAGTAACGTCTTCTGCAGCAACTGGTTCGCTTGTGCTTGTTGCCATATAGTCTTCTGGGTTTAAACCAGCAGATTCAATAGCTGCCTTAGCTGCTTCTAGAATTGCATTAGAAGTAACTGTTGCAGTAGCAACTGTATCAACATTGATTGATCCAGCTTCTTTCATAGCTTCTGGCATAGATTCAAGAGCTTTTGTACCAATACCTTCTGTTTCATCTTTACCTTCAGCTACAACATTAGTAATTTTGCTGTCTTCTAATGTAATAGTAACTGTAACATCTCCACCTAAGCCTTTAGCTGTTCCAGTGAATTCACCAGAAACACCTTTTGTAGAAGATGTGCCGTTAGAACAACCAACAAGAGCGATTGCCATAACGCAACTAGAAATAAGTGATAATACCTTTTTCATTTTTCTTTCCTCCACGATTTTCATCGCCTTTGTATTATCTACCATCTAAATTATTTGTCAACCGCTCTTTCATACATTTTTCATATATAAGAATTTGTTATAGATGCTTTTTTATGCTTTTTATTACTCAAAACAGCATAAATACCCATTTTTCCGTTGTAAATAAATATTTACAATTGGTTTTATGCCACAAATTTAATAATGAATAATAATAAATTCATAAATTCTGCTTATAAAAAAATCTAAGCAAATTGCCTAGATTTTCAAGTATTAATCAGCTTTAGAAACGTGTGGTTTAACATTCTTTGGTATTAAACACTTATATGTTTCACCCTGTAAGCGGTTATCCAATTCTTCTTTTGCTTTTTGAATTAATTCAGGATGTTCTAAGAGGTTAATTGCAGCGTCACATAATATTTCGCCTGCAAGCATTGCTCCTTTATAAGCGATAGAGCTCTTTCCTTGAGCAACCCATTGCCAAGTATGTGCTCCAGCACCAAGTGAATAGCAAGCAGTATTAATTTGTGCCGTAGGTACTACCCAGCTGACATCACCAACATCCGTAGAACCCATAGAACAAACATCACTGTGACTTGTTTCAATATAATAATCATTTATTGGTCTATTTTTGATATTATCAATCACTTTATTTTTATCTTTTGCACAAGATGGAACTGAATTTAGCATTTTGCTCATTTCGTATGTATCTTTGAATTTTTGTGCATATGCTAATTCTTCTGATGTATAAGTGTTTTTATATAACTTCTTAAATGATTCATCCAAAACATCTTCTAATACAAAGTTAGGTACGACATTACTCAATCCTTCATCAAAAATAACTTCAACTTTTGTTTCTGTCATTAATGCTGCACCTTTTGCACAATTTATTACCCTCTCTAATAGAGCTTCACATTTTGGATTTGTTGTACTTCTAATAAAATATTTTAAACAAGCTTCAGATTGAACAACATTTGGCGCTTTACCACCAACATTTAGATAGGCATAATGCACTCTATCAGAGCTTTCCATATGTTCTCTTAAATAATTGACACCTACATTCATTAGTTCACATGCATCTAGTGCACTTCTACCAAGCTCTGGTGAACCAGCCGCATGGCTGCTGACACCATGAAACTTGAAGAACATCGAAATACAGGATTGATGTGATCCAGTAGTTACTTCATTATATAAACCTGGATGCCATGTTAATGCAATATCTGCATCAGCAAAGAAACCATCTCTTGCTAGATACGCCTTACCTGAACCACTTTCTTCTGCAGGACAACCAACCATTTTAACTGTTCCACTTTTACCCGTTTTCTTTAAATATTCTTTAAACTCGCAAGCAGCTTTAATAGAACCAACACCCAGCAAGTGATGTCCACATCCATGTCCCGTATCTTCACTACTTGTAATAGGTTCATAATGATCTACATCCGCTTTTTGATTTAAACCAAATAAAGCATCATATTCCGCAAGAAAGCAAATAACCGGTTTACCTGTACCATATGTAGCAACATACGCTGTTTCCATACCAGCAATACCACGTTCCACTGCAAAACCTTCATTTTCCAAAAAATCTTCCATAGCTTTTGCAGATTTAAATTCTTCCATTCCTGTTTCTGCAAAGCCCCATAGTTCATCCTGTAATACTTTGAATTTATCCATACATCTTGTCCTTTCTAAATTAAAAACGCCATAAAGGCGTTTTGTATTACGATATTTTTAAGCGCCTCTTCTAAACGAATGAGGGTTATATGTTTGGGATATAACCAGCAAATAGTATTAATCATCCTATTTGTTTGACACTGTTATTTCTTAGCCGTGTGTCATTTCCTCTTATTTTTAATTTTCTAGAAATATAATCACATAAGAGTTTTCAGAAATCAATAATTCTTTTTCAAAAATAATGAAAATATTTTCATTATTTTTTTAACCAGACAGTTCTATTCACAATATCTGTATAGCTTTGGATAAGTTTCACCACTTTAATAGACACATTTTCATCCCGATAATCATGTGCCAACCCCATTGGTTCATGATTTTCTTTCATTGAAGTAGAAACTTCTATTGCCTGTTCAATTGTTTCAGTTGTAATACCACCGATGATAACACTTCCAGCATCAAGTGCCTCTGGTCTTTCAGTACTTGTGCGAATCAAAATACCACTGAAATTAAGAATTGCACTTTCTTCGCTTAATGTACCTGAATCGCTTAATACACAATAACTGTTCATCTGTAATTTATTGTAATCAAAGAAGCCAAATGGTTCCAAGCTTCTAACAAGTGGATTAAACTTGAAATTACGTTTTTCAATAAACTTTCTACTGCGAGGATGTGTAGAATAAATAACCGGCATTTGATATTTTTCAGCAATATTGTTAATTGCATTCATCAATGACATAAAGTTTTCTTCTAAATCTATATTTTCTTCTCTATGTGCAGAAACTAAAATATATTTATTTTTTTCTAAGCCAAGTTTTTCTAATACATCACTATCATTAATTTGATTCATATGTTTATGAAGAACTTCTGTCATTGGACTGCCTGTCACAAAAATTGTCTTACCATCAATACCTTCATTTAACAAATATCTTCTGCTATTTTCTGTATAAGGAAGATTAATATCACTTATTGCGTCAACAATTTTGCGGTTTATCATTTCTGACACATTCCAATCCCAGCATCTATTACCTGCTTCCATATGAAAAATAGGTGTCTTCAATCTTTTAGCCGAAACAGCACTTAATGCACTGTTTGTATCACCTAGAACTAAAACAGCATCTGGTTTTTCTTCAAGCATTAAATCATAACTTTTGGAAATGATATTTCCCATTGTTTCTCCAAGATTTTTCCCAACACAGTCTAGATAATAGTCAGGCTTTCTTAAATCTAAATCTTCAAAGAATATATCATTTAATTTAGGATCATAGTTTTGTCCTGTATGAACTAATATATGATCAAAATATTTATCACATGCTTTAATTGTTTCACTTAAGCGAATAATTTCAGGTCTAGTACCTAATATTGTCATTACTTTTAATTTTTTCATAGCCACCTCTTAAAATATAAGGAAAAAGTTGAAGTATTACCCTCAACTAATTTTTAAATTTTCCCATTTGTGAACGATATGCGTCCATTTGTCCTTGAGCTTGATTCATCATTTTTTCTAGATTTTCTTCATTCAAGCTGCCGCGTTTTTGCATACCGCCAATTGCATCCATTGCTCGTTTTGTTTTAGCAAACTGATTTAATACTTTATTTACTTCTGTTAAGGAAGTACCGCTTCCTGACGCAATTCTCTTTTTCATGGTACTGCGAATCTTATCAGGATTACGACGTTCTTCCATTGTCATAGATTGAATAATCGCTTTTGTTTTCTTCATTCCATCACTGGCTTTTGCTTCATCAATCAAATCAGAATATTGAGAATATCCTGGTAACATTTTTAAAATACCAGATAGAGGTCCAAGTTTAGAAGTCTGTTCAAGTTGAATTAACATATCATTGAGGTCAAACTTACCTTCCATCATATGCTTCATTGCTTTTTCTGCAGCTTCCTGATCCATTTTCTCCTGTGCTTTTTCAACAAGAGAAACAACGTCACCCATACCTAAAATACGGTCTGCCATTCTATCAGGATAGAAGATATTCATATCTTCAAGTTTTTCACCTTCACCGACAAACTTGATTGGTACACCAGTAATTTTCTTAACAGATAAAACACCACCGCCACGGCTGTCACCATCAAATTTAGTAACGACTAAACCTGTTAGAGGAAGTCTTTCGCTAAATGCTCTTGCAACGTTAACGATATCTTGACCAGTCATTGCGTCAACTGTAAGAAGAATTTCATCAGCGTGAACATATGACTCTATATTTACTAATTCATCCATTAATTCTTCATCAATATGTAAACGTCCGGCAGTATCGATAAATACAGTATCAAAACCATTTTCTTTCGCATACTTCATACCAGCTTTAACGGTATCTAAAGCACTTGTTTCTGTACCTAGAGAAAATACTTCTGTATCAATCTCTTTACCTAGTGTCTTTAACTGATCTATTGCGGCTGGACGAATAACGTCAGCTGCGATTAATAATGGATTTCTTTCAAGTTTTGTTTTACAGATTCTAGCAATTTTACCAACACTTGTTGTTTTACCAGTACCTTGTAAACCTACCATCATAATTGTAGTAATACCAGATTCTTTAAAATGTAATTCAGCTTCTTCATTACCTAATAAATTTACAAGTTCATCATGTACGATTTTTACAAGCATTTCTCCTGGTTGAACACTGTTGATAACATCTTCACCACGAGATTTTTCACGTACATCATTTAAAAAGTCTTTAACAATTTTATAGTTAACATCAGCTTCTAATAGTGCAAGACGAACTTCCTTCAACATGGATTCCATGTTGTCATCTGTTAATTTTCCTTTTCCTGCAATATTTCGAATTGTTTTATTTAAGCGATCGCTCAATGAATCAAACGCCATAATTATGTATCTCCTTTTATAACATTAGTATTGTACCATACGTTATAGAGGTATTTGAAAAAGGATTAGGTAAAATCCTAATCCTAGTAACAATTTTTCTAGCTTTCTAAACGATTTTCGACATTATGATGTACTAATTTTATATAAACACCCAACATAACGCCAATTTCTTCTTCTGTTAAATCAAGTTTTTTTTCAATTTCCTTTACTGAGCAATCTTTCAAATTCATCTTTACAACCGCCACCATATTTTCCATAAATTGTGATATTGAATCTTCTCTAGCCTTCATTCCTTCTTCAATACCATCAACATATCCTTCATAATACCCATCCACAAAGAAAGGATAAGCTTTATCTTTAGTAATAGATTCCATAAATTACGTTCTATGCTTGTCCTGCTTTTTCCAAGAAAGATACTTTTTCAGCGACAATTTCCGTATTGTAATAATTTATTCCATTACGATCGTAAACATCAGATTTCACTCTTCCTCTAACTGCAATTAAATTTCCAAGTTTACATGCAGCCACACATTCTTCGGCAATACCTCTCCATAAAATTACCTGAAATTCATCCAAAGAAACAGAACCATCTTCATTACGGAAATTTCTTTCAGCTTCAACAACCATTTTTCCTACTACAATTCCTTTGCTTGTCTTAGTCATTTCTGGAAGTTCTTTCACTCTTCCAACTAACATAAATTGATTCATTTTTTCACTCCTTTTGCTTTGTAGGAGTATTATCTAAAAATTAAACTAAAGCAACAAACAAACAGGAGTGAAACGTTCGATACCTCAAACAAGTTTCATTCATTGAAACTTGCTCTTTGTGATACAACATTACAAATTTAATCTAGTTTTATAAATATATGCACTATCTTATAAAACACTTCTACAATTAATGGTATAAAAAGACCTAAGATACCTGTAATCATTAAACTTCTTATTGCTATATTCAACTGGAATAGTTTTTGCAGAAAAAAGACACTGCAAACCATTGCTATTATCATTGTGATAATAATACTGAAACGATATTTATTTAATGGTGTATATACCTTTTTTAAAGTATAGGAATATACCAGAAAAGTAATTAAAACAACAATGGTATAAGTTTCCCTTGTTTTTAGTAAGAATAAATCACATAACGCATTACAGATAATAGTATAAAAAGAAATGGACAATGAAGAAGGTATTGATAAACTTAAAGCCTTCTTTAAAAATGAATGATTCACTTTATCAAAACAAGGTTCAAACTGCAATAAAAATGTTGGAATTGCTACTGCAAACATACCAATCACTGTTAGATGAATAGGAATAAATGGATAATGTTCATGAAACAAAATAACATATATAGAGATAAAAAGAGAGAATCCTGTTTTCACCAAAAACATAGTTGCCCCTCTGGATATATTATTAATTACTCTTCTTCCCTCATTAACAATTGAAGGTATCATACCAAAATCATTTGATAATAAGACAATATTGGCAATATTTTTAGCTGCATAAGTTGCATCTTCTAAAGACAAACTCACATCTGCTTCTTTAAGCGAAGGAACGTCATTTACCCCATCCCCAATCATCGCTACAACATGTCCCTTTCTTTGTAGAGCTTCTATTAGTTCTTTCTTTTGTTTAGGTAACACTCTACCAAAAACTGTATTTTTTTCAACAAGTTCATCATAAGAAATATTATTTGTACTTAAATCAACACATTTGTCACTATCAGACACTTTGGCTAAACGTGCTAAAAAGCTAACTGTCTCAGCTTGATCACCAGATATGATTTTTATATCTACCTGATTTTCTTTAAAATAAGAAAGAATATTTTGAATATTAGGTCTTAATTCATCTTCCATCAAAATCAATCCAATACACTTTAATTGACTAATAGAATCTTCTAATGGCCCTTCTTTTGAAGCAACAACTATCGCTCTTTTACCCTCAAGAGCATACTTTTGAACTTGTTGATATATTTCATCCTGAATAGAAAACAAAAATGAATACGCACCAATATAGTAGCTATTAGAATGATTAATTTCGATTGCGGCATATTTTCTACTTGATGAAAAAGGTATGGTATTTGTAATATCAGCGTTGTCTATTTCTTTGAAATATTTTTTAATTGCATTACTAGTAGCGTTACCATTTTGAAATGCATGAATATATACGCCCATAACCTCATTAATTTCAGCAATATTTGTATTTATTGGGATAACTTCAAGCACATTCATATTGCCAGTTGTAATCGTACCCGTTTTATCAATACAAAGTGTATCTACTCTCGCTAAAGCTTCTATACCATTCAAGTCTTGAACTAGCACTTTCTTTTTACTTAAACGAATTGTACTGATAGATAAAGCGATACTAATCAAAACAACAAGTCCTTCCGGTATCATGCCTACAATAGCGCTGACTGTTTTTAATATCGCTTCAGAGCGTGACAAATTACTATTAATTTGACTGTAAAATAAAATAATACCAACGGGAATAATGACAATAGAAATTAATTTCATCAAACGATTAATTTCAGCATTTAACAAAGATTTCGCAGGTTTATATTTCTTCGCATCACGCATAATAGATTCCGAGAAATTATTTTGACCAACATGCTCCACTTTACATACTGCACTACCTGAAGTAATTATCGTTCCCGCTAAAATTTCATCTGCTTCTTTTTTAATTACTGTATCAGCTTCTCCAGTTAATATCGATTCATCTATTTCAAGATATCCTTCTAAAATAATTGAATCGGCTGGTACCTGCATACCACTTTGTAAGCGAATAATATCATCCAGAACCAGTTTATCTGCCTTTATTTTCTGCCATTTTTGATCCCGCATAACTTCTACTTCTTCAATAGTTAAAAGTGACATCTTATCTAATATCTTCTTCGCTTTTAACTCCTCAAAGATACAAATACAGTCATTAAAGATAATAGTCAAAAAGAAAGCTCCATTGTGAAATGATTTCGTTAAGCATACTAAAGCAAACAAAAAGGCATTAACAAAATTGAAATAAGTAAAAGTATTATGCAGAATAATATCCTTCTTACTTCTTGTACGAAGATTAGTAAAGGTATTCACTTCACCCTTATTCAATCTTTCTTTCACTTCATCTTTTGTTAAGCCTGTATAGTCCATAAATCTATTTTAATAGATTTTACAAATAATATGATTAAGTTAGTTTAAGATTATCTTTAAAAATTCTTCCTGTATTTCAGAAGCTTTTGATTGAGGTGGAATAGTCTCATAAGAACTTCCTGTTATTAAGGCAACATTTGCAGCAAATGATAACGCCTTTTCTTCTATAACGCCTGTCTCTTTAGCAATCATGTAAGAAGCTGCAAAAGTATCCATACAGCCGCTTTCATCAACCATAATTTCTTCTTCTTTTTCTTCAATACTGTTAATCACATCACTAGTAACAGAGAATGGTTGTGTTTGTTGATAGACAGTAACTTGTTTTGATGTTTTTAAACTTAATAAACGTGCTGCATCAACAATGTCTTTTGATATATGTCCTGTAAATTCAAAGATTTCTTCAGGTCTCATGATTAAAACAGGATTTATAGAATATAAAATATTACGTAAATCTTCATTCATCACCATACCATGAGAACATGTTGCATAGTATACAGGTCCATCATATGATTCTAAGAATTGCAAATATTCTTCCAAAAACTCATTAGGCATCTCTAAATCACTGCAAATAATTGCATCATAATCTTCAAGATATATATTATCGATATCAAAATAAGGAAAAGTATATTCTCCACCAGGAATAACCATACCAGTAGTTTTACCATTTTGATCTACTAGAGTATAAGTGCATCCTTCAATTTGATTGATCGCATATAAAAGAGGAATATTTAACTTTTCTGCCGCATTTCTTACATATTCTCCATTTTCAAGAGTACCAACTGAAGTTAACAAATCATAAGATACATTTAATGTTTTTAATACATTACATACATTCCAGCCAAATCCAGAAATTCTTGCAAAAGTATCTTCCATCTTGATATCTTCGTTTCCTTTAGGTAATGTCTTAACTTTACTAACAAAATCAACATTTACTGAACCAATAACTAAAATTTTCATATCCTATATCCTTTAATATGTAAAAAAGACCCAGATATCTCTGAGTCTATCTATTTCCAATGGTGGTCCCAGGCAGAATTGAACTGCCGACACAAGGATTTTCAGTCCTTTGCTCTACCGACTGAGCTACAGGACCATTGGTTGCGAGGGAAGGATTTGAACCAACGACCTCCGGGTTATGGGCCCGA
>OIYG01002409.1_pt1 | contig 11911 bp, 13 predicted proteins | sample 1587861 | NCBI WGS metagenome assembly OIYG01 (sample SAMN03283272) | human gut metagenome | biome: human-associated habitat; material: feces | host: Homo sapiens | place: Peru | collected 2012 | reverse complement strand
TATCCAGCTTCTTTTACATATGATTGTAACTCTGCTTGTGTTTTTGTTTCTCCTCCAACAGATAATTGTATTGAACCATTTGTTATTTCTTTTTCAAATTGTGTAGAAAGAACCGTAGAACCATCAATTTTTATAGTAACTTCTTTGCTTTCTTTTTCGTTCTCTTCACTATTTTCTTCTTTTTCATCTGTTGTATTTTCTTTATTGTCGTCATTATTTTCTTCTACTTTTTCTGGTACTTTATATTCATTACTTATATTTTTTAATATTTCTTTTCCTTCTTCATTAAACTCTATGTTTAAATATATGCTTGTCCCATTATCTGTATTAGCATACATTGTTTTTACTTGTTTTATTTTTGAACTATCTAATAAGACGTTTTTATCTGGGTCTTCTATTGTTAAATTTCCTTTTGCATAAGCATATTGAATTACAGTATCTGTTGCAGTATCTTCTACCATATTTACAACTATTTTGCCAGTTTCCTCATCTTGTGCAATTGTATATTGTGCAACATTCATTTCTTTTAGTCTTTTTTCAATTATCTTTCTAGCTTTTATAAAATTTTCCTTTGTGTTTACACTTTCTTTTTCTGTTTCTTCTGTTGTTTCTTCTTTTCCTTGTTCTGTACTTTCTTCTGTATCATCAACTACTTCAAATGTTATATACCTATTTCCTTTTAGATCCATTCCCTTAATATATTCAGGTAATAAATTCGCCATTCTACCATTTTTTTGTATAAATAGTCCTCCAAATGACATTAAGCTAATTAATATTATAATTAATATTAATAAAATAATTTTTAATTTTTGTTCTAGTTTCATTTCCATTTTCACCTTTCTTTTTATAATAATCTTGTATCATTAATTATTAATTCAAACCATATATTTAAATATTTAGCAGCATGTTTACTCATCATAGTTCTTTCCATAAATATTTCAAAATAATCTAAAACTGGAGATATTTTTGTATCTATTGTTAAATCCAAGGTAACTTTTCTATCTTCTTTATTGATTATAAACTTTGAATCTGTTACGGCATAATTTACTCTGTGGTGTATTCCAAATCTAGATATATTATTATCTGTAACTCTATCTCTATGCACATCTGATTTATCTGCCAATATTATTGCAGCTGATATATCACTTACTGCATTTCCTGTATTTTCATCATGATTTCCTATCGCAGTCATAATTTCTGTTCTATCTTCTATTGGCATTCCCATTTCTTTTAATATTTCGTATGCCAATATTGCACCTGAATGTGCGTGGTCAACCCTATTAATGCAATTTCCTATATCATGCATATACCCTGCTATTCTAGCTAATTCTATTCTATCTTTTGGATATCCCAATATTTCTAATAAGTCGCCTGCTCTTTGTGCCACAATATTTATATGTCTCTCTGAATGTTCTGTATATCCTAATGCGTCTAATTGCCTTTGTCCACTTTTTATAAGGGCTTCTATCTCCTTGTTGTTTTTCACATCTTGTAGTGTTATCATAGTCTCCTCCTTTATTTTAAGATTTTATATTAAAATCTTAAAAATATCAACCTATTTTGAAAAATTTATCAATTATGTTTGTATATTTCCTTTGCCAAGTGTGTATATTAAAAATATATATTATTGGTAGGAGGTTTTTATGAATAAAAAAAGAGTATGCGAGATTTTAAAAAGTAAAGAAAAGTATGATGTTTTTTATGATAATCGTCCTGTTTGGATTCAAGAAATTGATGGCAATAATATTGCCAAAGTCGGCTTTGTAGACAAGGTTGAAGAAAGAGATGTATATTTAAAAGATTTATATGAATAATTATTATATTTGTTATTACTGTTGTAAGTAAAGTTGTACAAAATGAAGTGAACCTCATCAGTTCACTTCAAAATCGTTTTTAATATTTTTGATTGTATTTTTTATTTTAATGTTTCTATTGCTTTCTGTAATTGTGTATCTTTTTCTTCTGGAATAGTTGTTTTATTCTTGTATTCTTCTAGCACGTCAACTTTTATGTTTGGTTCTATTCCGACTTTATTTATTTTGTAATACTTTGGTGTATAATATTCATTAGTTGTTATTTTCAAACCACTTCCATCAGCCAAAGTGTGTATAGTTTGAATTACACCTTTTCCATAAGTTATTGTTCCAATAATTGTAGCTTTTTCATTATCCTTTAACGCTCCAGTCATTATTTCAGAGGCACTTGCTGAATATTCATTTGTTAAAACTACTATTGGCATATTTATTATGGGATCTTTATCGTTCTTTGTTATTTTTTCATTTTCATTTTTGTCTTTTGTTATTAATAAAGTGTCTCCCTTATCTGTAATCAATTTCAATATGTTAATTGCCTCATCAACTATGCCTCCACCATTATTTCTTATATCAATTATTAACTTTTCAATGCCTTGTTTTTTTAATTCTTTATATTTTTGTGTGAATTCATCAGCACAGCCACCATCAAAATCAGATATATAAATATATCCTATATTATCTTTTAATACTTTTGTATTTATATGACTTATTAATATTTTCTTTCTTTCAACCTCTATTTCAAAAGTCTCTTTTTCTCCTCTTTTTATTTCTAATTTAACTTTAGTTCCTGCTTTTCCTTTTATTTTGTTAGAAACTTCTGTTATTGTATCTAATGTATAACCCTCTCCATCCACTTTTGTAATAATATCTCCTGCTAATATGCCAGCTTGCTCTGCTGGTGAATTTTCCATAGGTTTTAATACTACTATGGTTTGCTTTTCTTTGTCAACCAACATATATATTCCAATTCCAACATAATTGCCATTTGTTGTATCCATAAGCTTTTCCATTTCTTCTTTTGTATAATATTCTGTGTATGGATCACCTAAAGCTTCCACATATCCTTTTAGTGCTCCTTCTACTAATGTTTCGTCATCAATTTCGCCTAAGTATTCTTTTTCCAATACTTTTCTAAAACTTGCCAAAGTTTCATCAAGACCTGTTACTTCTCCGTCTGTTATTTTTACATATTTAATCCCATTTTTAGCTATCGCTTTATAAACTGTAACACTTGTTATCAAAAATGTAATTATTACAGTTATTACAACTAACATTAACGATTTATAAATTTTTTCTTCTCTTTCTTCTTTCATTAAGTTTTTTCCTCCCAAAACTGTTTTTTATTATTATACTCTTTACAAAAATTTATAGAAGTCAAATATTGCTCAATTGGCCTAAGTAATTACGTTGGTTCATTTACATACAAAAGTGGATTTACTGTATAGCCATTTATTCTAACTTCAAAGTGAAGATGTGGTCCAGTTGAATTGCCTGTAGAACCTACTTCCATAATCAAATCTCCCTGTTTTACTTGTTTGTGCAATGTTGTTAATATTGCTTGACCATGTCCATAAAGAGTAGATACACCATCGCCATGATTTATTATAACACAATTTCCATATCCACCAAGCCATCCGGCATATGAAACATATCCATCCATTGCTGCCACAACAGGGGTACCAAAGTATGCATTACCTATATCAATTCCAGAATGATAGTGTACAATTCCAGAAATTGGATGTTCTCTTTGTTCATAGTAAGAAGTAATAGCCGTTCCTTCTTTTGCTACTGGCCATATCATGTTTCCACCAGTATATTGAATTGGTAAAAATTCTTCTCCTGATGCTTGTGCTATTAAACCTTGTATTCTATAAACTTCTTTTTTATATTCTGTTATTTCTTTTTGTAATTCTTTTTCTGCTTTTGTTAGTTTACTTGCTTGAGCTTTTTGTAATATTTTTTTATTGGTCAGTATTGTTGTCGTTTGCTCTTTTTTTGCCTTTACTGTTCTTATTTCTTTTTGCTGTTTTTCCAATTTTGTTTTTGTTTCTTCTAATTCATTTTTTTCTCGTTCTATTTGTTCTATATATAAATTATCATATTCCACTATTTGTCTCATTAAAAAATATGAAGAAATAAATTCTGTTAAACTTTTTGATGAAAGCAATACATCTAAATATGTTACATCTCCAGCTTTATACATTTCCACTAATCTATCTCTTAAGATTTCCTCTCTTGTTTCACAGTCTTCTTGAGCTATTTCTATTTTATCTATGGCATTATCTATTGATTTTTGCAATTTGCTTATCTGTGCTTCATACTTTGTTAAGTTTGTTTCATATTGCAATATTTCATCTTCTAGCTTTTGTATTTCTAAGAGCGCGGTTGTTAATTCTTCTTTTACATATTCTAATTGTTTATTTTTTTTGTTTAACCTTTCAGAAACTTCTTTTTTTTGTTTATCTAAGTCTACCATGTTTATGGCAATACTTTTACCTATTAACATCATGCATAACATCAAAATACTTATTATTAAAAGTATTCTTTTCAAAGTTTCTTTCATCTCTCTCCTCCGTTCTTTTTATTTCTAGTAATTTCTTCGAAGTGCAGGCGATTAAAATCGCCCCTACATTTTTCATAGATTACTTTACACTATCCTCTCGCAATTTTGCACTTATTATTTAATCTTATGAATAAAATTAAAAATTATTCTTTTAAGTTTCCGCAACAACAAAAATCGTATTTTATGTATTATAATTAATAATGAGGTTTAATACTATTGAGATAAGTAACAAAAAAATAACTAAAGATTTTTGTTCTTTAGTTACCTCTACTATCCATTTTAATTTTTATTCCACATTCGCTTTATATTAATTCTCTCTTTTTTTACTAGTGAATCAAATATATTTATATTTAACTTGCCTCATTATAACTTCCAGACCACTCGTTTCTATTTACATTATAATATCTTGAACTATTAGTGTTAAGATCCCTATATTCAACATTGATTACAACAAGATCTGTGTTTATATTGTTTTGCTTTATGAAGTCTTTCCATCTCTCAGTTGTTGTTTTTTCTTCATATGTGTTTGTGTTTATTTTTTTGTTAATCATAACTTTAATAGTATTATTATAACTTATATTAATTTTATCATTATCATAATAACTTATATTAAATTTATCATTATCATAGTATTTATAAAGCTGTTGTTGTATTTTTACTTTTATATTTTCTAATACTTCTTTTGAGATACCATTTATATAGTAATCTAAATAAAAGTTTTCTATATCAAGTGATACAAAAGGATTTTCCATATTTTCAAAATAATATTCAACTTTAACTTTATATGGAAAATTCGAAAAAGCTTTTGTACTTTTTATCTTCTTCCATTTAGCTATTTCTCCACCATAATCAGATTGATTTCCATAATTGAACACCGGTTGATTTTCAAATTTGTATCCACCTAGCTTTACAATAGCATACTTATAATACCAATAAAATTCTGCATCAGGGTAAACTTTACGAATTTCATAACCAATAGAATTGCTAATATATTCATCTTTTTGTTTGATTTCTTTCTTTTCTTCATTATTTTTATAAAATGATATTCCAATTGGCACACTTGCAACACCAACTGTTAATATTAAATACCCAATAACTACAAATTTAGCAATTGGTTTTAACATTATATTTATATGAATAATACTACCAATTACCATAACAGGGAAAAGTACATAAATTGAAAAATAGATAAATAGCGCACCACCTATGCCGGTTCATTATCCCACCTTTCAAAATTCCTGAATATCCGAATAGTATTGGAATTCCTACTACTAAATATGTAATTCCTGCAATCTTCCATGTTTGTTTTGAAAATATCTTTTTCATGTTAATCCATCTCCTTCATCTTATTTTTCTTGTAATCTAGTATATTTTTCATCACCAAGTTATTCTATTTCGAGTATATCACATTATTTGCATCAAATTAATATCTACAAATTACATTTTTCTCTTATTAACTCATATTGTATCACAAAATTCAAAATTTTTTCAATATTTCTTCTTATTTGTATTTTATGTGTTATAATTAATAATATTGTTAGGAGGAGATAGATTTGTTAAATTGGTTAGCTCGCACTGAATTGTTAATTGGTAAAGATAACATAAATAAATTAAAAGATTCTACTGTTGCCATATTTGGGTGTGGTGGCGTTGGTTCTTATGTTGCGGAAGGCTTGGTTAGAAGTGGAGTTGGTAATATTGTTTTAATAGATAGTGATATGGTTGATATTACTAATATTAATAGACAATTAATTGCTGATACAACTACTATTGGAATGGCTAAGGTTGAAGTAGCTAAGAAAAGATTATTAAACATAAATCCAGATTTAAATATTAATGTTTTTGAAGAATTTTATAATTCTTCAACTAACGACATTTTAGTAAAAAATTATGACTATATAGTTGATGCAATAGATACTGTCACTTCTAAGATTTTGTTAGTAGAAACAGCAAAAAGCAAAAATATTCCCATTATTTCCTCAATGGGAACAGGAAACAAGCTTGACCCTACTAGATTTGAAGTGTCTGATATTTCTAAGACTTCTGTATGTCCTTTAGCTAAAGTAATGAGAAAAGAACTTGGTATTCGAGGAATAAAGCATTTAAAGGTTGTTTATTCTAAAGAAATCCCTAACAGATTTAATAAAGACGAAAGCTTAAAAAGAACACCTGCAAGCATTGCTTTTGTACCATCTGTTGCGGGACTAATTATTGCAGGAGAAGTAGTAAAAGATTTACTTGGCCCAATTGGGGACTGTCCCTAATTGGGAAAACGGGACATTTGGGGACTGTCCCTAATTGAACCAAATTGGAGTGGGAGAAATTATGAAAGAATTAGTTGTTGAAAATAAGTATAATTGCAAAAAATTAGTTCCTTTTTTGTTAGATAATTTTGATGGTTTATGTACTAACACTATATATAAAGCTTTACGAAAAAAAGATATTCGTATTAATGATATAAAAGTAAACTCTAATGTATTTTTACAGACTGGTGATTCTGTTAAAATATTCATTTCTGATGAATTTCTTTTTAAGCAAAATCATTGTAATTTCAACAAAGTATATGAAGATGATAATATTCTAATTATAGATAAACCTGCCGAAATAGAAGTTACTGGCTCTAATTCTATAACCTCTATTTTGAAAAAGCAGTATGCCTATATTGAACCTTGTCATAGGTTAGATAGAAATACTACTGGTTTATTAATCTTCGCTAAAAACAAAGATGCTTTAGATATTTTATTACAGAAATTTAAAAATAGAGAGATTGAAAAGCATTATAAAGCAATGGTATATGGAATACCTAATATTAAAAGCCAAACATTAGAAGCTTACCTGTTTAAAGATAATAAAAAAGCTCTAGTATACATTTCTGACACACCTCAAAAAGGATATGTAAAAATAGTAACGTCTTATAAAGTATTGGAAAAAAATATTGAAAAAAATTATTGTATTTTAGACATACAATTGCATACCGGGAAAACACACCAGATACGTGCACATTTAGCTCATATTGGTTATCCCATAATTGGAGATGGAAAATATGGAATAAACAAAATTAACAAGCAGTTTGGATATAAAACACAACAGCTTTGCAGTAGTTATATTAAATTTAATTTTAAAACAGATGCTAAAATTCTAAACTACCTAAGTAATAAAGATGTGTCACTTTTGGACCGTACCTAAAGTGACACTAAAATACGTTTACTATTTTTAATGAATTTTTGTCTTTTATATGTTCTAGAATAAATGTGCATCTTTCTAGGTTTTCTATTGCTATTGCATAGTTCTGGACTTCTATATCTGCTTTTGCTTTTACTATTTCTGTATCAACTTTTTCTAATTCATTATGTTCTATATAATATGCTAATTTTTCACTATATTTTTCCCATGCTTTTTCTATATTGTTTAATTTTTGTTGAATATCATCCTTGTTATTTTTTACGCTTTCTGTTAACAAAAATATTTCTCTGCTAATTTCTGCTACAGTTTTTGTAGTAAATTTGTGTGTTAATATATCTCCTATTATAATTAATAATATTATCAATACTATTATTACTGCCTCTCTATACATTATTTTTGGCCTCCCTTACTTTTGCCTTGGCAAAACATTTGCCCTTTTCCGTCCAATGTTACTAGTAACGCTTCTTCTGGTTTTATATTAAATTTGCTTACCTGTTTTTTTAGCCATTCGTAGTTTTTACCTATTATTTTTAGATTTTCATACATTACTTTACCATCTATTACCAAATCATACGGTATTCCTTCATAATCTGGCTGAATGTTAAAATCTGCTGGTGTTGTGTTCCTTTTTTCTGGTTTTTGTATTACAGTTACTTGTCCACTTGTTTCTAATATTGCATATTCAATATCACCTATATTTACTATGTTATTGCCTCTTAGTCTTTCTTCTAATTCGTTTACCGTAAATCTTTCTTTTCTCAAAACTTTTTCATCTATTTTGCCTCTATATATTAAAATTGATGGTCTTCCACATATTATTTCTCTTCCTCTTATGCTTTTAATATTTATAATTGATATTACTAAATGCATAACTAACAACCCTAATATAGGAATTATTCCATTTGTTATTGGTATTCCTGTATCTGCCATTGGTATTGATGCTAAATCGGCTATCATTATAGATATTGCCAATTCAAATGGTTGCAATTGGCCTATTTCTCTTTTTCCCATAAGTCTCATAACAACTAATACAATTATGTATAAAATAATTGATCTTATAAATGTAATTATCATTTTAATTTTTTCCTTTTTTCAAATTTGTTTATTTTACTAATATTTTTAACCAAAAAAAATATATTATTCGCATTTTTGAATAATATTTTTTTTTTAGTTAATAATAAAATTATAAAACCATAAAATTGGTAAGATTTTAATAGGAGGTTTTAGTATGTCAACAAATAATGCAAACGTTAATACTCAGAATGGCACAAGTACTGCTTGGCAAATAATAGGTAGATTGATTACTGCTGGTGTAGTTCTTGCAATTACTGCATTTTTTACGCCTGGTTTTAGAATTAATAGTTTTTGGGCTTTAGCCGCTGCTGCAATAGTTCTTACTATTATTGATTATTTAATAACAAAATTTACAGGACTACATGCTAGTTCATTTGGAAAAGGTTTTGTTGGATTTGTGCTTTCAGCAGTAGTTTTATATGTTACACAATACTTTGTCGCTGGTTATACAGTTTCTTGGATGGCCGCAATAATAGGTGCTATAGTTTACGGAGTAGTTGATTATTTATTGCCTGGAGATCAACAATAAGAAAAGTGGCTTTGTTAAATGTGCATTTTGCTTTGCCACATATGCATTTTTAAAGGATGCCATTCACATTATAGTTGGCATCCTTTTTTCTATTTTTTCCAATTTTCTTTATTTGTTTGTCTTTCTCTTGCAATTCCCAATGCATTGTCTGGAACATCTTGTGTAATTGTTGAACCTGCTCCTATCACTACATTACTTCCCACTTTGACTGGCGCAACAAAGTTTACATTAGAGCCTATAAAACTGTTATCTCCAATTATTGTTTTATGTTTGTTTACCCCGTCATAGTTACAAGTAATTGTACCACATCCTATATTACATTTTGTGCCTATTTCGCAATCACCCATATATGATAAATGTGGAACTTTGGTGCCTTCTGCTATTATTGCTTTTTTTATTTCAACAAAGCTTCCTATTTTTACTTTGTTTGCCAATTTACATCCTTCTCTTATATATGCATTAGGTCCTATGTCGCAGTTCTCTCCTATTGTAACTCCTGATTTTATAGTAGTGTTTGGATGTATTATTGTATCCATTCCTATTTCTACATCATCATATATATATGTAGTATTCATATCTTCTATTGTTACACCATTATTCATGTGCATTGTGTTAATTCTTATTTTTAGTATTCTGGTTAACATCTCTAATTGTAATTTTGTATGCAAACTTAAAATTTCTGTATTATCCTCTACTAATACTCCTCCAGTTTTTAGTCCTTTTGTGTTCATCATTTTTATAACATCAGTAATATAATATAAGCCCATGCTACTTTTTTGCAATTTTCCTAATATTTCTAATAATTCATTTATTTTAAAGCAATACACTCCTGCATTAACTTCTAATATACCTTTTTGTACCTCTTCCAAATCCGTTTCTTCTATTACTTCATATATTTTATTTTCTTTTCTTATTACCCTGCCATATCCCTTTGGTTCACTTATAATGCCTGTTAGTATTGTAGCTACTTCATCTTCTTTTATAGATTTATCCACAATCTTTTGTATAGTTTGCTCTGTAATTAATGGGATATTTCCATTTAATATTAAAACTCTACCCGATTTTTCTTCTAAATATGGTATTGCTTGCATTATTGCATGACCTGTTCCTAAACATTGTTCTTGATATATGTATTTTACTTCATCTTTTAATATTGATTCTATTTCTTCTTTATTTTCTCCTACTATTACACCAACCTCTTCTATACCAGCTTTTTTTACTGAATTAACAACTCTTTTTATTACTTCTTTTCCATATATAGTTTGTGCTAACTTTGATTTTTTAGATTTCATTTTATCATCTGTACCTGCTGCCATTATTAATGCTGTTATATTATTCATTTCTTAATCTTCCTTTCATTTTATCATTATATAATTTTGTAGCTGTTTCTGGGCTGTCTACACCTTGCGCATTTTTTATTGGTGCAAATTCTTCTTCTCTTTTTACTCTTAGTAAAGTCATATTGTCGAAATATACAAACCCATCAAAAATAAACTTTTCGAATTTATATACCTCTTCTTGTTTCTCAACTCCATTTTCATCTAAAAATTTGCTCTTTTTTACTGCTGTATGGTATGGCAATGGTTTTAATGCAATTTTTTCTAGTGCATCAATTTTAAATAAATGGTTTACTATATTTATATCTGCAAATAAGAAATCTCCCTCTTCATTTTTTTCATTAGCAATTTCTTCCGGAATTTCAACATATTCTATTATTCCTGGTTTTCCATTAGCTTTTGCAAAAACTCCTCCACTTTCTTTAGGTGTTTTTTTAATAACAGATTTAGAAGCTATTAAATTATTTTGGCTTATTGTTGCCCCAATAAATATTTCATCTACAATTTTAATTAAAACATTATCAATACCTGTAATTACTACCCATTCAACACCATTTTGCTTCATATCGTTTATAATGCCATTTATTTGCATAGATTTATATATTGCTCCATTTCCATTAGAAGCTAATTTTATTAATTTGTTTTCCCCAATTAAAACTTTTCCCTGTTTAGAAACTAATGGTTCTTCTGCTTGTTTAAAAAATTTAATTTTATCTTTTGGGTATGTAAAATAATTCATTTTTTCAAAAAACTTAACTGTGTCATCATTATTTTCTTCGCTTGTCATAACATAATAAGGTATAGTTATATTATACTTTTTATTTGCTTCTAATAATTGATCAATTATTATTTCAAACAAGTATTTTCCTTGTGGTTCTAAATCCACCTTAAAGCTTCCTTTAGGTCCATTATGTCCGTAATCTTGTACCTTGCCCTCCTGCCATTGTTATAACTGTAAATTTTTCACTTTTTAAAATACTTTCTCCTAAAGCCTTATATTCATCTTTTTGCTCTTTTGCTATTTTATCTTTGCTAATTGCTACTATTGGCTTTATTTCATCTTGTTTTTTTTCTCTTTGTTGTTTTGTTTTTATGTATAAACTTTGTAACTCTTCAAAGTCTATGTTTAATACTTGGTTAATTATTTCCTTTTTGGTTTCTGCATCTACACTGTCCATCCATTTAATTATATGTTCTTGGTTGTATTTATTTAAAATTTCTTTTGATTTTTTTTCTTTGTTTTCCATAATATGTAATCACCTTTTATTTTTCAAATTCCTACATAATATAACATTTTTTTTGGCTTTTGTCTACTAGTGAGGGATAAATTGTAATTTGCTTAACTTCACGACATTTAAAATTAATATAATATTTTTCGAATTTGACCGCTGCCCACTCGCCTCATAGAATT
>OIYG01002403.1_pt1 | contig 11933 bp, 7 predicted proteins | sample 1587861 | NCBI WGS metagenome assembly OIYG01 (sample SAMN03283272) | human gut metagenome | biome: human-associated habitat; material: feces | host: Homo sapiens | place: Peru | collected 2012 | reverse complement strand
GATAAATAATGGATATGTATCAAAAAAGAGAAATGAGAAAGAATAAAAAAATGAATGAAGATACGAAAAGTTTACCATCAACGAGTATTAACTGGTATCCAGGACATATGGCAAAAACAAAAAGATTAATAAAAGAAAATATAAAGCTAATAGATATAATATATGAAGTAATAGATTCAAGAATACCATACAGTTCAAGAATAAATGATCTTGAAGAACTTATAGGCAATAAACCAAGAGTATTAATATTCACTAAATATGATTTATGTGATAAAGAAGAAACAAATAAATTTATAGAAAAATATAAAAAACAAGGACTTTATTGCATAACATATGACTTAACAAAAGAAATAGACAAGAACATATTATTAGATTTAAGTACTAAGATATTACAAGATAAATTAGATAAAGCAAAAAATGAAGGAATAAATAAAGACAAAATAAGAGCTCTTGTAATAGGAGTTCCAAATGCAGGAAAAAGTACATTTATAAATAAAATAGTAGGAAAGAAGATCGCAGTAACAGGTAACAAACCAGGAGTCACAAAAAACTTAAGCTGGATAAGAATTGGTAAAAATATAGAACTATTAGATTCACCTGGAATCCTTTGGCCAAAGTTAGAACAAGAAAAAGAAGCATTTAACCTAGCAAGCACTACTGCTATAAAAGAAGAAATCCTAGAAAAAGAAGAAATAGCCTTCTATATAATTAAATTTATGTATGAAAACTATAGAAAATTATTAGAAAAAAAATATGGTGTAACAGACGTATCAGATTTTTATGAAGTATATGAGACAATAGGAAAAAGAAGAGGTTTCATAAGAAAAGGCGGCGTAATAGATGATGAAAGAGTAACAGATTTAATAATAAATGATATAAAACAAGGAAAAATAAAAGGAATTACCTTTGATAGGATAAACGATTATGAAATTTGACAATTATACAAAAGAAGAATTAGAACAAAAACTAGAAATACTAAAAAATAGTAAAAACAAAGAAGACAAAAAATTATCTAAAGAAATAGACTTGTATTTATGTTCTTTAGATAATCATCGTTACGAAAAAAAATATTACAATAAAAATTATACCTTAATAGCAGGAGTCGATGAAGTAGGAAGAGGGCCATTAGTAGGACCAGTAGTAGCAGCAGCAGTAATTCTTCCCAAAAACTATGAACTAAAAGGCTTAACTGATTCCAAAAAATTATCTGAGAAAAAAAGAGATTATTACTATGATATTATCAAAAAAGATGCCATTTCCATTGGAATAGGGATAATAGATAATAAAATAATAGATGAAGTAAATATATATGAAGCAACAAAACTTGCAATGAAAGAAGCAATAAAAAATTTAAATCCACAACCAGAAATAGTCTTAACAGATGCAATGAAACTTGATATAGATTTACCACTAGAACCAATAATAAAAGGAGATATAAAAAGCATAACAATCGCAGCATCTTCCGTAATAGCAAAAGTAACAAGAGATAAAATGATGTACGATTTAGACGAAAAATACCCCTTTTATAACTTCAAAAGTAACAAAGGTTATCCTACAAAAGATCATATAAAAGCCATAGAAACACATGGAATCATAAAAGAACACAGAAAAACCTATGCACCTATAAAAAACATGAACTTTAACAAATAAACACATTAACTAAATATAAACATTAAATTTCTTATATACGAACTTTGATAGTTTATATTTTTTATTACTATCAAATTCTAATTCATTCATTTGACACATATTCTATGATGATGTATATTAGACATGAAAGAAAGGAAAATAGTAAATAAACAACAAATATTACTAATTTTATTAAGAGGTGAATCCATGAATAACATTTTAGAAATTAAAAACATATCAAAAAAAATAGGAAAAAAACAAATACTTAATGACATCACATTTGAAATAAAAGAAGGAGAAATATTCGGCTTTGTAGGACCTAATGGAGCAGGAAAAACAACCTTAATAAAAACAATACTAGGACTTTATAAACAAGACAAAGGACAAGTAACTATCGGAGGATATAGTCTAGAAAAAAATTTTGAAAAAGCAATGAGTAAAATCGGAGCAATAATAGAAAATCCAGAAATGTATGACTATTTATCAGGAAAAAACAACTTAAAAATATATGCAAGCATAAGTAATATAAATGATGAAAGTTATATAAATAAAATAATAAAAACAGTCAAACTAGAAAACAGAATAAATAATAAAGTAAAAACTTATTCCCTAGGAATGAGACAAAGACTAGGTCTTGCCCAAGCATTAATATCAAAACCAAAACTATTAATACTAGATGAACCAACAAATGGTCTAGATCCATTAGGAATAAAAGAACTAAGAGAACTCCTAAAAAAAATATCAAAAGAAGATAATATAGCAGTACTAATATCAAGTCATATTCTAAGTGAAATAGAACTAATCTGTGACAGAATAGCAATAATAGACAATGGTTCCCTAGTAGAAATAAAAGATCTAAATAAAAAACAAAAACAAGAAAAATTAACCATAACACTAGAAGTAAAGCAAACAAACGAAGCCAACGACTATTTAAATAAAAATGGCTATGTATCAGAAATAGAAAATCAAAAACTAAAACTAGAACTTCAAAAAGAAGAAATTCCAAAAGTAAACAAACTCCTAGTAGAAAACAATATAAACGTATATGAAATAAAACAAAAAGAAAAAACCCTTGAAGAAGAATTCATAGAAAAAACACAAGGAACAAAAGGACAAATAAGGTAGGTGCTTAAGATGAAAATACTAAATCTAACAAAAGCAGAAGTAATAAAACAAACAAAAAAACTAAGTTTCAAAATATGCTTAATAATTCTATTAGTCCTAGCAATAGGAATCCCAATTCTATTTAAAGTCTTTAATCAAGAAGAACAAAGTACAATTTATACAAAAGAAGACCTAAAAGCCTATCAAGATAATCTAATAGAAAAACCATCAAAAGAAGAAGATAAATTAACAAACGATTTAAACAAAGTAATGATAGATATAATAAACAAATATCTAAATCAAAATAATAAACAAAAACCATCAGAATTTAGGACAAATCTATACGATGATTACTCAAGAGAAAAAATGAATCTAGTACTAATATCATATATGTTAAACTCAAAAATACAAAAATATGATGCAGTAGAAGAAGAATATAATCTAGATACACTAGACAAAAACAATCTAGGAGAAGAAGACCTATTAGAACTACAAAAAGAAAAACAAAAAATAATTAAAAACTTAGAAAACCGAATAAAAGAAAATGACTATACAAAATACTTAAAACAAGAAATAGAAGTCTTAAAGCAAGATAAAACAAATAAAAACAATAATTATATAATAAAAGTTTATCAAAAACTGATCGATCTAAATATAAAAGACGAAAATGATTTCAGAATAGAAGAAGCAAAAAATATAGTAAACTACTATAATCAAAAAGAAACTCCTATGAGTAAAGTAGAGTATAGTAAACAAACTAGCAAAATAAAATATGAAAAATATATAAAAATAACAAAAGACAAAAATAATGAACTAGACAAACAAATAAAAAAATCATGGTATGCTATAAATCATAACATAAATTATAACAAACAAGGAGCAAGAACATCTCTAAATGAAATAGTAAGTAATAACGTAGCATTTCTAAGTTTAATAGTAGTAATAATATCAGGTTCCATAGTAGCATCAGAATTTCAAAAAGGAACCATAAGATTACTAGTAATAAGACCAAACAAAAGATGGAAAATACTTCTTTCAAAATTTCTAACAATAGTACTTCTAACAATAGGATTATCATTAATAACATATCTAGCATCATTCATAACAAATGGAATCTTATATAATTTCAAAGACTATTTTATAAAAGATTTAATAATAAACAAAAACATAGTAAAAGAAACAAGCTATATTTTGCTAAGCATAGGGAAAATGTTTATGCTTTTAATACCGGTTATCTTCTCAGGACTAATAGCATTCTTCTTATCAACAATAACAAGAAACACTGCACTAAGTGTAGGACTTTCAATCTTCTTACAATTAGGATACGGAATAGTTACCATGATACTAGTCTTAATAAGTTTTCCATACTTAAACTTAACATTCTTACCATACCTAGATTACTCACAATTCATAAATCCACTTACATTAACAGATAATTATTATCTATATGAATCATACTATACCTTAAAAACCGCAAATATAGTACTCTTAATATGGGGTGCAATATTATATGGAATAAGCAATATTGTATTTACCAAAAAAGATATAAAAAACTAGCTTTAAACCACAAAAGTTTAAAGCTTTTTAAAATCAAGATAATAACAAATTCTTGACATATAATAAAATATGAGTTATAAATTATTAGACAAGGACGTGAAAAAATGAAAAATCTAGTAATAGTAGAATCTCCAAGTAAAAGCAAAACAATAGAAAAATACCTAGGAAAAGATTACAAAGTAGTATCTTCAAAAGGACATATAAGAGACTTAACCACAACAGGAAAGTTTGGTTTTGGAGTAGATGTAGATAACAACTTTACTCCAAATTATGCTCCAATAAAAGGCAAAAAAAAGACAATAACAGAACTAAAAAAACTAGGTAAAGCATCAGATAAAATATATCTAGCATCCGATCCAGATAGAGAAGGAGAAGCAATAGCATGGCACCTAAAAGACGCCATGGGATTAAAAGACGAGGACTATGACAGAGTAGTATTCAATGAAATAACAAAAGACAAAGTAAAAGAATCATTCAAGCACCCAAGAAAAATAGATGATAACCTAGTAAAATCTCAAGAAACAAGAAGAATTTTAGACAGAATAATAGGATTCAGACTATCAAAACTAATGCAAAGTAAAACCGGAGGAAAAAGTGCAGGAAGAGTCCAATCAGTAGCACTAAAACTAATAGTAGATAGAGAAAGAGAAATAGAAGCATTCATACCAGAAAAATACTATACAATAACAGGAATATTCGAAGATTTCACATCAGAACTTTTTGCTTACAAAAAAGATAATATAGAAATAAAAGAAGAACAAGAAAAAGATAAAATAATGTCTTTATTAAAAAAAGACTTCAAAGTAGAATCCATAGAAAAAAAAGACAAAAATAAAAAAGCAAAAGCCCCATTTACAACCTCAACACTTCAACAAACAGCATCAACAAGATTAAACTTTTCAGGTAAAAAAACAATGTCACTTGCACAAAAACTATATGAAGGTATAGATATAGGAACAGAAACAACAGGACTTATAACTTACATGAGAACAGATTCAATAAGACTAAGCGATGAATTCATCAAAAATACTTACGCTTATATAGAAAAAACATATGGAAAAGATTATGTAGGATACGTAAAACAAACAAAAAACAAAGAAAACGTCCAAGATGCCCACGAAGCAATTCGTCCAACAAATATAAATAATACACCAGAAAAAATAAAAGAATACCTATCAAACGATGAATACAAATTATACGAAATGATCTATTATAGAGCCCTAGCTTCCCTAATGAAAGATGCAAAAGCAAAAACAACAACAATCATACTAGATAACAACGATTACAAATTCAAAACAACAGGAAGTATAATAGACTTTGATGGATACCTAAAAGTATATGATAAGTATGAATCAAGTGAAGATAAAATACTACCATCCCTAGAAGAAACCCAAATCATAACAAGTAATGACATAGAAGCAGAAGAACACTTCACAAAACCAAAACCTAGATATACCGAAGCAAAACTAATAAAAGAACTAGAAGAACTAGGTATAGGAAGGCCATCAACATACGTAAAAATAATAGATACACTAAAAGAAAGAAATTACATAAAACTAGAAGATAAAAAATTCTACCCAACAGAAATAGGAATAGAAACAACAGATAAACTACAAGAATTCTTCAAAAATATAATAAACGTCGAATACACAAGAGACATGGAAGAAGACCTAGATAAAATAGCAGAAGGCACCAAAGTATGGAATAATGTCCTAGACATATTTTATAAAAACTTCGAACCCCTAGTAGAAGAAGCATTCAAAGACATGGAAAAAAAACCCCCAGAAGAAACCGGAGAAACATGTCCAGAATGCGGAAAACCCCTAGTAATAAGAAAAGGAAGATACGGACAGTTCGTAGCATGTTCAAACTATCCAGAATGTAAATACATCAAAAAAGAAGAAAAAAAACAAGTCGAAGTAGCAAAATGTCCAAACTGTGATGGTATGTTAATAGAAAGAAAAACAAAAAAAGGAAAAATCTTCTATGGCTGTAATAACTTTCCAAAATGCAAAACAGCATACTGGGATAAACCATTAAACGAAACATGTCCAAAATGTGGTAGTCTATTACTAGAGACAAAAGACAAAATAAAATGTTCAAACTGTTCCTACACCAAATAAAGCTCTTTAACAAAGAGTTTTTTCTTGATTTATAGTAAACTTCTTGTTACAACTAAAAAAAAATGATATCATATTAATAAGTAGGTGATTCTAACATGAAACTAGATATTATAGTAAACAAATACTTATTAATTTGGCACTTATTATACCAATCATCAGTAAGTGACGACGTACATAATCTAAAACAACAACTATGGATAAAATACAAAAAAGAATACTCACTAGTCCATAAAGACAAAGAAGAAATACTCTTAACCCTAGAGGACTATATTCCAAATGATAATCTAATATATAACTTAATAGAAAACTCACAAGAATACAAAAAAGTAAAACATGAAACCATGAAATACAGAAACAACATATTAGAAATATGGGATAAAAACAGAAAAATTTACACAAAAGAACTAGGACAAATCTTAAAATTCAACCTAAAAAATACCTACAAAATATGCATTATACACCCAAACCTAGATGTCGTAGAAACAGACTTTAAATCAAATACCATAACCATAGGAAAACAAATAATAACAAAAGATAAAGATAATTTTCTAACATATCTAATCTATAAAATAGTAAAACACGAAATACTAAAACTAAAAACAAATGAAAAAGATATACTAGATGTAGTAGTAGAACTAGCTATAACAAACGAACTATATACAAGAATATCAAACAAATCAAAATACAAAATAGGAAAAAAAGAACTAAGAAACCTAAAAGAAAAAATATATCCCTACTGGCTTATGTATCTAGGAGTAAGAGAAGAAGATTTCGATAAATACATGGTAAGAGACAACATTTTCTTCGATAAAACAAAATACAAATACGAAAAAATCCTAAGAACAATAGATATTTATTCCTTTATAGCATTCCTAGTAAAAAACAAAAAAACAATCTTAAAAACAAAACTAGTACCAGTAGAAAAAATAGAAGTATTATAAGGAGGAATCATGGAAGCAAGACTAGAAAAACTACTAAAAAAAATAGGGTACAACGAAGAAATGATCCCTTCATTTAATAAAGCAAAACTAGACAAAATAATAGTAATCGAAGAAAAAAACACCTGGAATATTCACATAAAAAACAAAACAAACTTCAAATACATAGAACTAAAAACATTCCTAGACAAACTAAAAGAATATACAAACAATAAATATACTTACACCCTAGAAATAGAAACAGAAAACGAAGACCTTACCCTATATGAAGATTATTACAAAAACATACTTATTCTCATAAACAATAATAATCTTTTTTTTGACATGTTTAAAGATAGACTAATAAAAGAAGAAGATAACTATTTCATCGAAGTTTACAACAAAGCCGAAGAACTAACACTAAATAAAAAAATAAAATGTATCCAAAATTACTATAAAAACTTTGGTTATAAAACTTTACCAAATATAAAACTAAATGAAGAAAAAGGTATCAAAATAAAAGAAGAAATAAAAGAGCTAAACCAAATAGATAACGAAAAACTAAAAACATTCATAAATCAAAAGCCAGAAGAACCAATCCAAAAACAAAACACCTTCAATAACCAAAATACCTTCAAAAAAGGAACTAACTTTAACAACAAAACCTATACAAGTAAAAGAGGACTATTCGGAGAAGTAAAAGGAAATATTACTAAATTAAACGACATAAACTATGAACTAGATAATATAGTAGTAGAAGTCCAAATATTCGGAATAATCCCCTCAACAAAAAAAGGTTTTAATTCCTTAACCTTAAAAGTAACAGATCTATCAACAAGTATGTATCTAAGAATCTTCGCAAGAAGTGAAGAAGAATACGAAGAATTACTAGGAAAATTTAAAGAAGGAATGTGGTTAAAAGTCGCAGGATACGTAAAAAACAATAACTTCTACAACGACTTTGTAATAAATGCTAGAACAATAGAAATAATAGAAAAAGAAGAAAACATCCCAAAAGACGAAGAAGAAGAAAAAAGAGTAGAACTCCACGCCCATACCACAATGAGTCAAATGGATGGAGTAGTAAGTGTTCAAAATCTAATCAAAAGAGCAATAAAATGGGGACATAAAGCAATAGCAATAACCGATCATAACGCAATTCAAACATACCCAGCAGCTTCTAAATTTAAAAAAGATATAAAAGTTCTATTTGGAGTAGAACTAGCAATGATCGATGATGATTTAGATTTAATCCTAAGAGAAAACGACTCAGACCTATTAGAAAACACATACGTAGTATTCGATTTTGAAACAACAGGATTTAATGCCGGTGGAGGAGACCAAATAATCGAAGTTGGAGCAGTAAAAATAAAAAATGGAGAAATACTAGAAACCTTCGATAGATTAATAAATCCAGGAAGAAAACTAGAAAAACATATTATCGAATTAACACACATAACAGATGAAATGTTAGAAGATTGTCCAACCGAAGAAGAAGTAGTAAAAGAATTTATAAAGTGGACAAAAGACCTACCAATGGTTGCACACAATGCCAAATTTGATGCATCATTCCTAGAGATGGCCTATCAAAAATATAACCTAGGAGAATACAAAAACATGCTCATCGATACATTACAACTATCAAGAGCACTAGAACCAGAATATTCAAGACATAGTCTATCAGCACTAGTAAAAAGATATGATATAGAATTTGACGAAGATGGCCATCACAGAGCAGACTATGATGCCCTTGCAACAGCAAAAATTCTCCATCAAATGCTCCTAAAACTAAAAACAAGAAAAATAGAAAAAGCAAACCAAATAAATGAACTAGTAAGTAAAGATGATATACATAAATTCGGAGAACTATTTCATATAAATATACTGGTTAAAAATCAAACAGGACTAAAAAATCTATTTAAAATAATAAGTTACGCAAACACAAAATATTTATACAAAACACCAAGAATAATAAGAAGTGAAATAGAAAGACTAAGAGAAGGTCTCCTAATAGGAAGTAGTTGTTCAAACAGTGAAATATTTAGACAAGCACGAAGTAAAAGCGAAGAAGAGCTAAGTAACCTAATGAACTTTTACGATTACGTAGAAGTCCAACCACCAGAAGTGTATAGTCATCTAATAGATTTATCAGATTTTAAAAACATGGACGAAGTAAAAGACAATATTAACAAAATAATAAAAGTTGCAGATAAACAAAAGAAACTAATAGTAGCAACCGGAGATGTTCATCATTTAGATAGAAACGATAAAATCTATAGAGAAATAATAGTAAATCAAAAAGTACCAGGGGGAGGAAGACATCCACTTAACAGAAAAGATATAAAAAGTATTCCATCAATGCATTTTAGAACAACCAAAGAAATGCTAGAAGACTTTAATTTTCTAGGACAAGACAAAGCAAAAGAAATAGTAATAACAAACACCAATAAAATAGCAGACGAAATAGAAGAATTTGATATAATACCAGATACAAAAGGAATACCATTCTCACCAAAATTCGAAAATAGTCAAGAAACAATAAGAAACATATGTTACACAAAAGCACATTCCATATATGGAGATCCTTTGCCAGATATAGTAAAAGAAAGACTAGAATCAGAATTAAATGGTATTATAAATGGAGGATTTGACTCAATCTACCTAATATCACAAAAACTAGTAGAAAAAAGTAACAAAGATGGTTACGTCGTAGGATCGCGTGGTTCAGTAGGATCATCTTTCGCCGCAACAATGCTTGGTATTTCCGAAGTAAATCCACTTCCAGCACATTACGTTTGTCCAAATTGTAAAAAAAGCATATTTGAAGATGAAAACAAAAAACCATACGGAAAAGATTATCCAAGTGGATATGACCTCCCAGATAGAGTATGCACATGTGGAACAAAACTAAGAAAAGACGGACAAGATATGCCATTTGCAACATTCCTAGGCTTTAATGCAGACAAAGTACCAGATATAGATCTAAACTTCTCTGGGGATTATCAAGCAAGAGCCCATGACTTTACAAAAGTTCTATTCGGAGAAGATCACGTTTATAGAGCAGGAACACTAGGAACAGTCGCAGAAAAAACAGCATTTGGTTTCGTAAAAGGTTACTATGAAGATAGAGGCATCGAAGGAGTAAGACCTCTAGAAATAGAAAGATTAGCAATGGGCGTAACAGGAGTAAAAAGAACAACAGGACAACATCCAGGAGGAATAGTAGTAGTGCCGGATTACAAAGAGATATTTGACTTTACACCATTTCAGTATCCAGCAGATGATATAAATGCAGAATGGGCAACAACTCACTTTAACTATCATGATATAGAAGATTGTCTATTAAAACTAGATATACTAGGACACGATAACCCAACAATATTTAAAATGTTACACGATTTAACAGGAATAGATCCAGATACAGTACCAATGGACGATAAAGAAGTAATGAGCTTGTTCACCTCAACCAAAGCTCTAGGAGTAACACCAGAACAAATAGGATGCGAAGTAGGATGTGTAGGACTTCCAGAATTCACAAGATTCGTAATAGGAATAGTCTTAGAAACAAAACCAACAACATTCGCAGAACTAGTAAAAATATCTGGACTATCTCATGGTACAGATGTATGGAATGGCAATGCCCAAGATCTAGTAAGAAACGGAACATGTAAATTCAGAGAAACAATAGGATGTCGTGACGATATAATGGTTTACCTAAGTAACAATGGTATAAAACCAATAGATGCTTTCAAAATAATGGAATTAGTACGTAAAGGAAGACAAAAGAAAATGAAAGACAAATGGGATGAATACAAAAAACTCTTAAAAGATGCAAACATCCCAGATTGGTACATAGATTCATGTGACAAAATAAAATATATGTTCCCAAAAGCTCATGCAACAGCATATATTTCAGCAGCATGGAGAATAGCATGGTTCAAAATAAATAGACCAATAGAATACTATGCAACATTCTTTTCAATAAAATGCTTCTCATTCGATTTAGAAGCAATGGAACTAGGATATGACAAAATAAAAGAAAGACTAGGAGAATTAAGACTTAAAAAATTCGGCCTAACAGTAAAAGAACAAGATCTAATAGGAACCCTAGAAGTAGCACTAGAAATGACAGCAAGAGGATTCAAATTTGGAAATGTTGATTTAAATAAATCCCACTCAAAGAACTTCGTAATAGATGAAGATAAAAAAACTCTAATACCACCATTCAGAGCAATAGATGGACTAGGAGACACAGTAGCAAACAACATAATAATAGAAAGAGAAGAAAAAGAATTCATAAGCATAGAACAATTTCAAAAAAGATGTAAAGTATCTACAACACTAATAGAAAAAATGAGACTAATGGGAATACTAAAAAATCTTCCAGAATCAAGTCAATTATCTCTATTTGATATGATGTAATAAAAAAGAAATATCAAACAGAAAACTATCATATTAATAGACAATAATAATGAAATATCTAAATAAGTAGGTATTTCTTTTTTTTCTTAAGAAAAAGTAAAATATTTAAAGTAAATTTTTTTAATTTATATACTTTGTAATGTTTGAGATAAGTATAGTTTATAAAATATAAAAATTGGTA
>OIYG01002402.1_pt1 | contig 11934 bp, 10 predicted proteins | sample 1587861 | NCBI WGS metagenome assembly OIYG01 (sample SAMN03283272) | human gut metagenome | biome: human-associated habitat; material: feces | host: Homo sapiens | place: Peru | collected 2012 | reverse complement strand
CTGGTTCGCAATGACATTGTTCTTTTTGGGCACTTTGCTATTTTGAGACAGCCCCTGCTTCTTTATTTGGGGCAGGAGATTTCCATAATGCGCTCGATGGTCTCATGGAGGGTCCGGCACTGGGCGGTGTCGGCGGCCTTGTAATAGACCTCCTTGCCCTCCCGGCGGCTGACGATGAGCCCGGCGGACCGCAGGACCTTCAGATGGTGGGACACGGCGGGACTGCTCATCTCCATCAGAGACGACAGATTGATGACGCACTCCTCGCAGTGGCACAGCAGCCAGAAGATCTTCAGCCTGCTGGGGTCGTCCAGCTTTTTGAACACGTCCGCAACGGTGGAAAATTCCCCCGTTCCGGGCATTTTTTCCTTTCCACGCTCAAACACCCCGCCATGATTATGGGGCAAGCAGCAATCGCACATTCTCCGGGACCTCCTGTTTGGGCTTAAACTATTGCTTTTCATTATAGTTCAAAACGCCCCCGGATGCAAGGAGAAAATTCCCTTTTGGACTTGCAAAAGGGTGCGAAAGGTCTTACAATAAACCCATCAACTACTCCAGATACAGAAAGGTGATTCCAATGCAGTACGACTTTACCTCTCTCATGGACCGCCACGGGAAGGATGCCATTGCCGTAGACGGTGTCGGCGGCCCCGGTGCACCGGGGGCCCCCAAGGCGGGCTTCGACGTGATTCCCATGTGGGTCGCGGACATGAATTTTCCCACCTGCCCCACCATTCAGCAGGCCATTATCGCCCGGGCACAGCACCCGGCCTTCGGCTATTTTGACCCAACACCGGAATACTACGATTCCATCATCCGCTGGCAGGGCACCCGCAACGGCGTTCAGGGCCTTGCCAAAGAGCACATCGGCTATGAAAACGGGGTTCTCGGCGGCGTTATCAGCGCCCTGAACTGCGTCTGCTCCCGGGGTGACAAGGTGCTCCTCCACAGCCCCACCTACATTGGCTTTACCCATTGCCTGGAAAACAACGGCTATCAGATCATCCACTCTCCCCTGGTAAAAGACGAAGCAAATGTCTGGCGCATGGACTTTGCGGACATGGAGCGCCGCCTGAAGGAGGAGCATATCCATGCCGCCATTCTCTGCAATCCCCACAACCCCTGTGGAAGAGTCTGGGAGAAATGGGAGCTGGAAAAGGCCATGGAGCTGTTCCGGAAGTATGATGTATACGTCATCTCCGATGAGATCTGGTCTGACATCATCCTCGGCACCAATCACCACACCCCCACCCAGTCCGTCAGTGACGATGCCCGTAACCGGGTCTGTGCTTTCTATGCCCCCAGCAAGACCTTCAATCTGGCGGGCCTCATCGGCAGCTATCACATCTGCTACAACAGCTGGTGGCGAGACCGGCTGGAGAAGGAATCCTCCCTGTGCCACTACAATTCCATGAACGTGCTGTCCATGCACGCCCTCATCGGCGCTTATAAGCCCGAGGGCTATGTCTGGACGGACGAGTTGCGCCAGGTATTGACGGGCAACATTGACTTTGCCGTGGACTATATCGAAAAGCACTTCCCCGGCATCAGCGTCAGCAAGCCCCAGGGCACCTATATGCTCTTCGTGGACTGCACCGACTGGTGCGCCGCCCACGGCAAGACCATTGACGACGTGGAGCAGGCCTGCTGGGACGTAGGTGTCGCCATCCAGGACGGCCGGATGTTCCACGGAAGCTGCCACATCCGCATGAACCTGGCCCTCCCCCTCTCCCGCGTCCAGGAGGCCTTCCGCCGGATGGATCGGTACGTTTTCAACGCATAAATACCATTCTTTCAGCCCGCTGCGGTTTCGCAGCGGGCTGTTTTGCGCGAAGCACCCGCAAAGCGCAACCGGCTCGGCGCAATTGGAATAACTCCGCCTGAAACTCCAACTGATTTCGATCCACGCTCCCCCGTGTGGGGGAGCGACGGAAATCCAGTTCGACTTCCGCATCGTAAATTTTATTTCAATCCACGCTCCCCGTGGGGGGAGCGACTTTCAGCCATGAGCCTGCAAATATCGTACGGGGTATTTCAATCCACGCTCCCCGTGTGGGGAGCGACTTATGCCCCCTGTCTGACCCGGAAGATACTTGCCCGATTTCAATCCACGCTCCCCGTGTGGGGAGCGACGAGCTGACGGCCCTGGTGGTGGAGGTTTACGGGCTATTTCAATCCACGCTCCCCGTGTGGGGGGCGACGGAACGCCAGCATCTACGGGGACAACGCCACGGGATTTCAATCCACGCTCCCCGTGTGGGGAGCGACTCCTTACTGGTCGAAGGCCATTGACCTTACCGGTATTTCAATCCACGCTCCCCGTGTGGGGAGCGACAGAGGACATTCGCCGGAAAGATGCAGAAATAAAAATTTCAATCCACGCTCCCCGTGTGGGGAGCGACGGACATCATCGACGCTATGAACTGCGGCTTCCGATTTCAATCCACGCTCCCCGTGTGGGGAGCGACCGCAGACGGCAGCGGGGTGTGAATGGGAGAAAGTATTTCAATCCACGCTCCCCGTGTGGGGAGCGACCGGCGGAAAGCGGCTCCGTGGACGCAGGGGTTCTATTTCAATCCACGCTCCCCGTGTGGGGAGCGACCGGTGCGGGTTATTTAGTCCTCCAGGGTTTTCTGATTTCAATCCACGCTCCCCGTGTGGGGAGCGACAACAGCTAGGACACTTACCACACGGAACAAGCTATTTCAATCCACGCTCCCCGTGTGGGGAGCGACGAGCGAGAGCTTTACCCCGGGGCTGTATCTCCGTATTTCAATCCACGCTCCCCGTGTGGGGAGCGACCAAGGATGATAGCCCATGCGTTATCCTCTGGGCTATTTCAATCCACGCTCCCCGTGTGGGGAGCGACCGTTTCGCCTGTTGCTGCGCCCGGTTCTGCCGTTATTTCAATCCACGCTCCCCGTGTGGGGAGCGACCGGCACCAGCTGCGCATACCAACCGCGAGAAACATTTCAATCCACGCTCCCCGTGTGGGGAGCGACAAGAGGAAGGACAGCTACCGGACCGGAAAGCCGGATTTCAATCCACGCTCCCCGTGTGGGGAGCGACGTAAGCAAGGCGGAACTCATTGATAGTAAAAGCAATTTCAATCCACGCTCCCCGTGTGGGGAGCGACTTTCTGCTAAACGTATTCGTTTTTTACTTTCCGGTATTTCAATCCACGCTCCCCGTGTGGGGAGCGACGTTCCGGGCGACGCTGTATGAGCCGGACGGAGTATTTCAATCCACGCTCCCCGTGTGGGGAGCGACTACAAAGGGTCTTCTGCTGGGCGACCCAATAGACATTTCAATCCACGCTCCCCGTGTGGGGAGCGACCGCAAGATTTCAGGATAGGGCAAATCATATAAGTTATTTCAATCCACGCTCCCCGTGTGGGGAGCGACTTCGCTTTATCTTCAAACAACCAAGCTTCCGAAAATTTCAATCCACGCTCCCCGTGTGGGGAGCGACACCTTTAGCAGCTGTTTGTTGAATGGGCAGTGGAATTTCAATCCACGCTCCCCGTGTGGGGAGCGACGCCTGGGGGCTTTGGCCTTCATGCATTTTGGCATTGGACATTTCAATCCACGCTCCCCGTGTGGGGAGCGACCGTCTGTGGCGTTCTGCGCCGCCCATAGCCAAAATTTCAATCCACGCTCCCCGTGTGGGGAGCGACAGCAAAGATGCACAGATTTTTCTTTTGCATCTTCGGCAAAAAGGGTGTTTTTTTGTGATATTCTCCAAATTGGGCGCCATCTTCAGGGGATCGGCCGAAAAAGGCGGGGGGATTTCCTTTCTAGATCGGTGCGAACCTCCGGGGGGAAATATGGGTGCTTGGCGTTCGCGTTCAGAGAATCAGGGGGTCTTCAGGAGAATAGGCGGTTTTACAGCCAAAGTGTTCTATTTTCTTTTCGTATTGATTGCCAAGGTAGTAAAATCGCAGGCTGTCCTTTTCGGGGTCCATGATAGCCAGGAGCTTTGCCTGCAGGCTGCGGCACTGGGCTGCATCCAGAAGGCATTCAAAGACGGAATTCTGAACTCGCTGGCCGTAGTCCACGCATTTTTTCGCGATCTGGCGCAGGCGCTTTCTGCCGGCTGCGTCCTCGGTGTTTACATCATAGGTAATCAGTACCAGCATACCGTCACTTCCATAAAAAGGGTGGGTAGGCATCCAGGTCTCCCCGGATAAATCTGGCCAGCAGGAGCGCCTGGACATAGGGGATCATGCCCCAGCTCAGCTTTTCGTTCAGATAGGGATGGGTCAGGGTGTCCCGCTTCCGCTCCTGCCAGGTTTTCAGGAATTTCCTCCGCCCGTCATCGGTCAGGAGCACGGCACCGCTGTCCTGGATCTGAAAGTCCTCCGGCTTGACCATTCGGTTGTTGACCAGCGTCAGCACAAACCGGTCCGCCATGCAGGGGCGCAGCTCCTCCATCAGATCCAGCGCCAGGGAGTTCCGGCCCGGGCGGTCCCGGTGGAGGAAGCCCACATAGGCATCCAGGCCGACGCTCTCCAGTGCGCTGGCGCAATCATGGGCCAACAGGCTATAGGCAAAGGACAGCATGGCATTCACACGGTCCAGCGGCGGGCGGCGATTCCGGCCGTGAAAGAAAAAGTCCTCTTTTCGGCTCAGGAGCATATGGTCAAACACGCCGAAATACGCACCGGCCGCAACCCCCTCCAGCCCCCGCAAGGCATCCAGGTCCGTAACGCTCAGCACCGGAGGCAGCAGCTCCCGGATGCTCTGAGCAGCCTCTTCCAAGCCGCACCCCTCCACCCGGGGGCCGTGGTCCCGGCAGGTGCGCTGGATGCTGGCCGCGCTGTTGCTGAGCTTTCCAAAGATCATACACCGGGCAATTTCACAGCTGCGCTGTGCATCGTCAGCAATGCGGTACTGCTCCCGCCGGAGAAGCACATTGCCGCTGCTCTCTCCGCAGGTCCGGGCCAGGAAGCGGCCCCGGGGCGTGCAGAAGGCCAGCCCGATGCCCCGCTCGGCGCAGGCCCCCATCAGCGCCGGAGAGGCCCCGGAATAGGAAAAGCTGACGATTGTTTGCAGCGTGTGCAGCGGATACCGGGCAACCACGTTCTTTTCCCGGTTTGCCAGGACATTTTCCCCCTCCAGAGACAGATAAATGTCCTCCGAGGTGACAAACAGCGTATTCAAAAGCTGCTTCATGGCATCTCCTCCATTGCGGCTCTCAGATAGTCGGACACAGAGCGGCTTTTCATCAGCTTTGGCAGACACAGCTCCTTCAGGGAGCAGGCATTGCAGGATTTCGTGGGTTTCACCTTCGGTGTGTAGCCCCGCTTATAGAGATCGTGCATCTGTCCCAGCAGATCTTCCACCTGTGCCCGCAGCTCCGGCGTAAAGGCCACCTTCTGTCTGTGCCGGGTCTCCCCATAATAAAGCGCCCCTTCCGGGATATCGCAGCACAGCATATCCTCCAGGCACATGGCCTGTCCGCAGAGCTGGAGCGCATCGCCGGTATCCTCCCGGGGCTGGCCCCGCTTGTATTCCACAGGATAGGGCTGCCACAGCCCCTCCCTTCCGGAAAGCGGGACGCCGGTGCTTCCCCGGCGATATTCCAGCACATCGCACTGGCCGGAGACCCCCAGCCGGGCAGAGAACACGCTGACCCCCCGGGTGATCACCAGATCTCCCCGGCTCTCCTGGAACGCGGTGTTGTGGGCGTTTTCATGAAAGATTGCCCCGTCCGTGGTGCGGTAGTTCTCTGCCCACTGGTGCTCGATGTGGATGAGGGCCCATCTCCGCCTGCAAAAGCGAAAATGCTGCAAGCCGGATAGTTGTAAAAAATCCTCCTCGTTATACGCCATCGATAATTTCAGGGTCTAAGCCAGTCAATGGTTCCAAAGAAATGGTGTAGTCTTCTACAGAGGACGGGATAGCCTCTGCATCCTTCTGCGTCACTTTCACAGAGCGATGCACCTTCGCGGAAGAATACTGCCCATCCTTGCAATTGTGCTTCCACCAGAAGAGTTTTACGACCTCCATAGAGCCGTCCGGTCTGGCGGAGGAGGCATCATTGACAAACAGCGTCCGCAGGCATTCCTTGACAATTTCTGCGTCTTCCTCGGTGAAGCCTGTTTTTTCGGCCAGTTGGACATTGATGGAGCCTTTCAGCTCATACAAGCCAAAGCGGACAAAGTGTTTCATTCCCATGGTATCTGATGCGCGGCCACCATCTGTATCATCGCCGTTTACGCTCTTTGTAATTTGGATCGACTCAATCTCAACCGCAGAAATGCTGGTTGCCTGATGTATGGATACCGGTCCCCGAACCCCAACGGATACACCCTTTTCGTCCTTTTCCTCTTTTCCGCCTTTTCCCTTTTTGCCAGATGAGAAAGCAAAGACCTGGCCAAAGCTTCGAACATCCATCCATTTTTCGCAAGCAATTTTTGCATATTCATCCGGATCCTTTATTCCCTTCATTACAGCGTCCGCACGTTTGCTCAGGCTTCCAAAGCCATCGCTGCACCGATCCTGGGACTGTACAAAAATGGGTTGTCCCAAATCCTGCATACGATTGCGAATCTTTCTCTTGATACATACATCGGAAATCTCTCCAAAACCATTCAAGTCTGTGCGGGGGCGGTTGCCATTCAGCGGGTCACCATTACCATTTGCCCGTGTTACAGAAATCAGTGCTACAAAGTCAATTTTGTTCTTAAGGATGCTCATACCTCTTCCTCCTGTTTGTTTTCAGTGTTATTTTGAGATGTATACAAAGCGCTGCGCTGCAAGTAATATCCGATAAAATAGGTATCCTTAAGTGGTTCCTCCCGGGTTCCCTGGGAACAATCAGAGATTTGCGCCACAATTTCACCTATCAGCCGATCGTAGCGTATTCTTGCACCCGGTTTAAGCTTGGGATAATACGCTTTTTTCAGTTGCTCCCAAAGAATTCTGCTGGCATATTGCGGGCGTTTAGAAAAAACGGACTGCATGCGAATCGCATTTGGTTCCCGTGTTTCGTCCGGCCCATAAGTATCTCGCTCTATTTTTTCAAATACTGCAAGTAAACGTCCGTACTGGTAACTGACATCCTTTTTCTCTGGCTCAAGCGCCATTTTCAATTCCTCCTTGTACCAATCAAAATGATATTTTCGAATCACCGCACAGGCGGTGGAAAGCACTTCTTCCCGAACTGCTCGTTCCAGGATTTGCAGATTAGATCCTTTTGCAATAATCGCTTGCACAATATCCGTCGGAATTCTTCCTTTATCAACACGGCAGGCAAGTAACCTCTGCACCTGTTGACGCAATATTCGATCATCCGCCTCCATTCTGGATTGTCCGTTTGAAACGCGTTGTGTTCCATAAGCACAGGCCGCAATCTGATATAAGGGCGGTGATTGAACTCCAAACGGGAAATGCTCCCAACAGCATACCAAATCCCAGTTATAAAGCCGTTCCAGAAAGTCGCCTGCCAGCAGTTCACTATAGTATGTCAGGGATAATCGTCCAGAGGTTGCTGCGTCAAAGGAAGCAACAACTGCATCTGTATTCTCTGGAATGGTTGTCCTCCATCCACGCAATGTCTCGGACAGTGCTTTATGGTAATCGGAATATTTGATCTGCTTTTCCTTGCTTTTTTGCAAAAGGGCTGTATGCGGCTTTGGCAATGTAATTCCTTTGGGATTCCAGCACAGAAACGTCCTTCCACCTATGGAAACGCCTTGGTTTGCTGCCAGCCAACGGAGCGCACTGTGGATTTTTTGCGAAGCCGCATAGCCCATAGTCATTGCCTGGTGCTCATTCGTAAATCGACCACGGTAGGTAAATCCTGTGCTGTCGTTTGCTGATACAAGCTTCGCATTTGCGCAGCCGTTGATATTGATTATCTTCTTGGGGTGCTGGCTCGCCGGCAGCGTATATTCTCCGGATACCATGCAAAATACCGGCTTCTCCTGCTTTGTAGAGGCATAATAGTCGATAAATGAACGAAATAAAGTCCGATCCTTCCAGCATGCAGTAACTTCATCCATTTTTCCGGAATCTACTCGCCAGCAAACCACTTGTTTCCCTTTTTGGGGAGCCAATCCGTCTTTGTCACGAGTGAAAATTCCAAGGCGTTCCATATCCTCCAAAATTGTCCCTTTTTCCACATAACGTGCAACCGCGTGCAGCTTTGGATGACCATAGGGAGAATTTTCCCATTTATGCAGCTGTGTCAAATACGCTTCGTACTTTTGTGGATATTGCGGCGATAAAAACCGAATCTGATCACACAAAGGATGGGCGCAAGAGGTATCTCCCGTACGACCGGCAGACGCTTCCGTAACCGGCATGATAATCGCAGCCTCATCTTTTCCAACCTGTCGGGCATCCAAGAGCTGTCCATCTGCGTTCAGCGTGATCTCAATTTCAGCCTTTGCAATTTGGTGAGATACAGGAACCAGCGGCTCATTTTCTGAACCATAAACCCCACAATATTTTGCCTCTAAGGTGCAGTATGTATCATAGGCCTGCTTCATCAGCCCCATTCAGTCCACCTCCCCGAATTCCCACAAGCCGGAAAAGTTATTCAGCTCAAATGAAAATGGCTTCATTCCCATACTGCGCAGCGGCTTTTGGTAGGGACATTCCTCGGGCTGCAGAAAATGAATAATACCATTTTTCATCACAGGTTTCCAAAACCGTGCAGTCATCTGCCCTTGCGTTTCCGCAGAGTATGCCTCATCCGGGTAGGTAATTCCATGGTACATCAGGCCGAAACTCAATTCCGGCAAGCTGTCATAGGCCCCTGTTCCACTTCCAAATTCGCATGGTTCCACATACCCTTGGCATTCTCGGGTTCCCAGAAAAATATCTCTTCTGCCACCCTTTTCAATCATCCGCTGGGCAATTCGATGATGCTTATTTTCATTTCTATCCGAAACCAAATCAAGGCGATTATCATTCCAGTCAAAGCATGCGCGAACCTGGTAACGGCAGTTTTTCAAATAAGTGTAATATGCCAGATCATTGCCGCCGCTGTACTTAATTGGACGAATTCCTTTGACCTCGGTTTGAATAGGATTCATAATTCGAACATCCATAATTCGCCAAATGAAAGTTGGTTTCCAGTACACAGATGACAGTATGCCCTTCAATGCCTCATAGGTTGGAATTTGATAACTGCACTTTTCTCCGCCAATCCGTAGAATTGGGTCTGAGAACAGGCCATAGTCACCTGTCACCTCAAATTCTACAATGTTTGAATGTTTTGTTTTCAAAATCTACACCTCCTGAAAGCCGGATATTCCATTTGCAATAGAAAATCCGAAATGGTTGTCATAAAAGCCGTCAGACAAAAGGAATACTTCCCCATCGAACAAGGATGTTACCGCTCCAAGCTTCTGAAGCTTCTCGAACTGATACCCATAAACAGAAATGGAATACCCCTTTGCTTGTTGAATCCATTCGTGGATGGATTTCCAATCCTTTTGTCCATACATTTGGGACGCTGCAAGGATCGCTTGCTGCAGTATTCTGCCCTTTCCATAGGGGACTACCAGTTCCACTGTATTTTCATCAAACACTTGGAACAGGTCTCCCGCCAATCGAAACGCCTGTCGCAAGTAATAGTCCTGCGTCCACCGGCAATTTTCATCTGCATACCTTGGATTGTCAGCAAGAAGCTGATAAACAGAGCCATGCTCGTCCACCTGATCATCCTGAAATTCTGAATTCATATCTCCATAGAGCTTATGATAATAAAATGCAATTGCTTGATTTGAAGATAAATCCCCTCCAAACCGTTGCGGATCGTCAGCAAATGCATTAAATAGAGAGGTTGTTGCAATTTGGCCCCGAGCAATATCCTCCAGGCAGCGCAGTTTCTCATCTATACACCGCACAACTCGGACAGATGCAGGCTTCTCTTGCTCAGCATGACGATTGCAGCGCCCAGCTGCCTGAACAATACTATCCATGCCAGCTGAAAGACGTATCACCTGTTGAAAAGAGATATCAACACCAGCCTCTATGACCTGTGTAGAGATACAGACAACCCTTTGTTCCGTTCCTGCATGTAGCCCATCCAATGCGGACTGCAATAATTTCAGTGTTTCGCGCCGATGCTCCATACACATCGCTGCGGAAAGGTGAAAGCAGTCACAGTTGCCAATTTTCAGATTAGAAAAGAGGTAGGCTGCCTCTTTTTTTGTATTGCAGACCACCAAAAGGCTCCTGCAATCCTCCAAAACGTCTGAAATCATCTGCAGCATTTCTTCCAAGCGCATATGACCCGCATTCTGAATTTCTGTCCGTTTAAATACCTCCCACAGTTTTTTATCATAGGGAACCATGTCTATCGGTATCTGGCATAAAGGATGTGTCACATTTTCAAGTTCTGGATAAGTTGCAGAACAAAGAACAATCGTTGCGCCACATACTCTCGAAAGGAAATTCATCGCGAGATTAAATAAAGTCAGCAGCTTTTCAGGTACCGTCTGCACTTCATCAATGACAATAATACTGTTGCAGAGAGAATGGAAGCGCCGAATTGCACTGGTTTTTCCCAAAAAGCACGTATTCAGTAATTGAACCAGGGTCGTAATGATAACAGGTGACTCCCAAGTGTCCGTCAGCAGTTCCAACTCCCGCAGTCGTTCAGAAGTATCCTCCGGCTCAGCCAGATTGGAATGGTGCTCCAAGATCAAGCTGTCGTCACCCACATAGCGACGAATCACCGCCGCGTTCTGATCCAGAATGGATAGCAGTGGAGACGTAAACACAACACGTGCCTTGTTCCATTTTTTAGCATGCGTCAGAGCATAGCGCAAGCTGGCGAGCGTTTTTCCGCCGCCGGTCGGCACATTAAGGCGGTAAATTCCGCCGGGGTTATCTGCGAATTCAGCACAAGTATCGGAAATTGCCTTTCTCGCCACATCAATGGCTCTTTCGTGCGGAAACATATTCAGTTGATCTTCAAGAAATTTCAGTCTGTCTGACCAGATTCCCCGCATATTCTCTGGCCATCGGGGAAATGTATCGCCGTTTAAAAAGGTTGCAGTGTCTCTTCGGTCTCCTTCAATAACTGCAGATAGAATCATCCGTGCAAGCAATCCCATGTAAAAGGCGGTTTCCTGGTCTGCCAATTCATCATCTGGCTGTGTAGATATGGAAGATATCTTCTCAATTGTAGGCCCCATCTCCCGTACAGCAGTTTGGAATCTCGCATCCAGTGTCTTGATATCAACACATTCTTTCAGGAAATTATGAATTGACGCTTCATATCCTATTTTTTCTTTCGTCTGTCGGTGAAAAAAACCGGAATTTCGTGTCGGATCTATGCAGTCAAACAGGCCATGGTGACTGCCTATCGCAAAAGCCAATAGTTCAGCTGTTACCTCAGAAAGCCCCAACTCTTCACCGCTGTGCCATCGATCCAGCAAAAAACGTGCTCCTGCAAAAGTATGATTGACGCTTCCTCGCGCCACATTTCCATCTTTTACTGCAGCAACCAAATAATCGTCAAATTCATCCTTGCACTTTCCAGCATCGTGCAACACTCCGGCAATCCACCCACATTGTGCCAAACCAATGGTTGCAAGTGCACTTGCAGTGAATTCTGCAGTGTTTATGCAATGTTCTCGAACGGTTTGTTCCTCTCCGTCTTCCCGAATATGTGCACGATACATAATTTCACCGCATTCCTTTGTCTATTTTATGTTGATAATATCACATCATGCATTGTTTGTAAACTACATGTCGCAATAACGCACTGAGAATATATTCTGCAAGTATTATCGCACGCAGTATGTCCAATAAATCGGACATACTGTCCTCCACGAAAAATTTTTGCTCTTTCATTTCCACATCCCGCCAAATTTTCTCCATTTCAAAAAAACAGGCCGTCTCGTCAGCAGTGATATGCTCCCCATAGAGTAGACACTCGAAATAACAAAAATTTCGAGGCTACAC
>OIYG01002400.1_pt1 | contig 11946 bp, 4 predicted proteins | sample 1587861 | NCBI WGS metagenome assembly OIYG01 (sample SAMN03283272) | human gut metagenome | biome: human-associated habitat; material: feces | host: Homo sapiens | place: Peru | collected 2012 | reverse complement strand
GAGTCTTCGATAAGATATTGTCTTTCTGCCAGGCTAAGGATGGAAAGATATGGATTGGCAGTAACGGCTACGGTCTGTACTGCTATACCAGCGATAAGAACGGAAAGTTGCAGGTGAAATCATATACCACCAATAACGGACTTGCCAACAACATCGTTAAAGGTATTGTAGAAGATAACCAGGGCATGCTGTGGATAGCTACCGATAACGGACTCTCTATCTTCAATCCTAAGACAGAGGCATTCTGCAGTTTCTCCCGTGAAGACGGTCTGATCAGTTCACAGTTCTATTTCAATGGAGCCATCCGCAATGCCAAGGGCGAGATATTCCTGGGCACCGATATGGGTATGATGGCAGTGAAGGGCGTAAATCGTTCTGTGCATCAGACGGGTAAGCTGTGCTTTACCGAACTTCTGGTAGATAACCAGCCAGTTTTTGCCGGCAGCGATTATCTGGAAGAAGACATCTCCATCGCCAGAAAGTTGCGTATCCATGAGAGTGATAAGTCATTTACCATTCATTTCTCTGCGCTCAATTATGGTAGTGAAACTCAGGGCGTCTATCTCTACAGGATGAAGGGATATGAGAATGACTGGGTACAGCTTCAGCCAGGGCAGCACAGTGTGCGATATTCCACCTTGCCAGCTGGCGACTATGAGTTTGAGGTGAAATATATCCCATCTATCAATTCCGACAAGGAGCAGGTCATCTCTGTAGAAGTAGAGATTACTCCTTATTTCTGGAAGAGCTGGTGGTTTGTATCTATTATATTAATAGGTATCATTGCCTTGCTCCAATATGCTTATGTGCGCCGTCTCAACAAGATGCGCGAAGAGGAAGTAGAGGCTCTGTATCGTCCGATAGAGGCGGCTCTGAAGGAAAGTGATGAACCTGAAAAGCTGCAGAGTCGCATCCAGATGATTCTGCAGAACCAGAAATGTTATCAAGATAGTCAGAAGAAGACCGTCTTAGCAGATAAGGAGGCGTTAGAGAAAAATTCCATTTCTTTTATGGATGAAGTGATGAGTATCATGGAGAAGAATTTCCATAATTCTGAGTTTGGTGTCCAGGATTTGGCTGATACTTTGAGTATGAATCGCAGTGTTCTCAGCAAGAAACTGAATGCTGAGACAGGACTTCCTACCTCTCAGTTTATCCGCAATTACCGTTTGGATATTGCCAGGAAAATGATTACTGACAATGTAGCCAATCGTAATATTACTGAGATTGCTTATCGTGTGGGATTTAACGATCCGAAATATTTTACCCGTTGTTTTACCAAGTGCTACGGAATGTCTCCAACTTCTTTTAGGGATGTACAGGAAGATGAAGGGGCGGAAATAACAGAAGATGAGGGTAAAGATAATAAAAAATAAAGCTATAAAGATAAAAAAATAGGAGTTGCTTGATATAGGTCAAGTAACTCCTATTGTTGTATGTGTGGGGACACAGAGGGTGGACAAGTGCCTTAGCTACCTAAAAAATGCGACTTTTATGTGTTTTGTCCACCTATATTTTTCATTTGTCCACCATGTATGTACTGATTAGTTGTACTTTTGCCACTGATAATTTGTTTTGCGTATGCTTTAAGCCAACGCAAATTACTTCATCCGCAATACTTTAAAAACAGTGAACGGACAAAAGTAATAACAAACTAAAAAATTAGAATTAACAAAATAGTAAACCTAAAAATTGAAAATCAATGAGGAAACAATTATTCTCTATGATGTTATGCCTTGGTGCAGTTGGTGGTGCTTCTGTTGTTGCTCCACTGCCCACAGTGGCTGCTGTTGCACAGAATCAGGTAATCACAGTCAAGGGACAGGTTGTAGATGATCAGGGTGAACCTCTGATTGGCGCAACAGTCAAGACTAAGGATGCCAAGACAGGTGTAGTTACCGACTTGGATGGTAATTTCGAAATCCGTGTAAAGGCTAATGCCACTCTTTTAGTTAGCTATCTTGGCTATAAGGAGCGTGAAATAGCAGTGCGCGGACGTGCCATTATCGAAACTATCCAACTCTCTTCCGACAATCAGGTACTCGATCAGGTTGTAGTAGTGGGTTATGGTACACAGAAAAAGGCAGACCTTACTGGTTCTGTATCTATTGTTAATGCGGAAGAGATGAAGAAAGTATCTAACTCTAACATCTCTACTATGCTTGAAGGTAAAGTTGCCGGTGTCCAGATTACATCAGACGGACAGCCTGGTGCCGATCCAAGTGTACGTATCCGTGGTATCGGATCCTTCGGTAGCACAGCTCCTCTTTATGTCATTGATGGTGTGCCAATGGGTACAACTATCCGTGACTTCTCTCCTAATGATATCGAAACCATTCAGATTCTGAAGGATGCTTCTGCGGGTGCCATCTATGGTTCTCGTGCTGCCAATGGTGTCGTTATCATTACTACCAAGAATGGTAAGAAAGACCAGCCTCTGAAGGTGAACTACTCAGGTTACTTTGGTGTTGACCAGATTCCTGGCGATGTATATGATGTGATGAATGCAGACCAGTATAGCAACTATCTGGGTCAGGCTTGCAAGAATTCAAACACTCAGTTACCTGGTGGTTATAAACTTGGAGAGGATGGCAAATATCATTTCCAGGATGCAACCAATACAGATTGGTTTGATGAGGTATTCAAGACTGGTATCCGCCAAAACCACAACGTAGCTCTCAGCGGTGGTAGTTCACACAGTACTTATAATGTATCTCTCGACTACTATAACCAGAAGGGTACCTTGGAAGGTGCAGGCCCTAACTACGAGCGTTATACAGCCCGTGTGAACAATACTATGGACACCAAGTTCGTGAAGTTCCGTACCAGCTTGGTTTATTCTCACTCTAATCAGGACAACATGGGTCTTTCTAATGCCTCAGAGTATGTTCAGGGTCTTTATGGAGATGTAACCAACGTGCTCCGTGGTACACTTCTGATGCAGCCAACTATCAAGGCTTACGATAACTCAACATGGGTTCTCGACAGTCAGGTGGGTGCAGCCAATGCTTATCGCTATGATGCCTATGGTTATGGCGTTTACTATGACGGCATCCACGGAGATATCTCGGCTTCTAACCCATTGCTGGTCAATAACCTCCTGCAGCGCAATACCTTGGTTGACCGCTTCGTAGGTACCGCTTCTGCCGACGTAGATTTGTTGGGCATGGTAGGTATCAAGAGCAAGAACCATGGTCTTCACTATAATGTAAACCTCTCTTACAGCAAGACAGAGGCAAAGGATAAGACCTGGATTCCTTCCTGGATTCAGAGCAACCGTGTATATCTTGCCAAGGAGAACGAGCGTCTGACCAAGGGTTCACGCAACTACAGCGATGCTTTGGTAGAGAATACTATTACATACGATGGTAAGATTGGTAAGCACAACATCAACCTGCTCGCTGGTATGACCTATGAGGAGGAAAATACTAATCTCCTGACTGGTTGGGGCGTCAACTTCTCAGAACCATACTTCCTACAGCTTCAGAATGCTAAGACTACATACTCTTCTTCTTATGAGTTTAAGCATAGTCTGGCATCTTACATTGGTCGTTTGAACTACAACTATGATGAAAAGTACTTGCTTTCTGCTGTAGTACGTCGAGATGGTAGTTCACGTTTGACCAAGAATATCCGTTGGGCAACCTTCCCATCAGTATCTGTAGGTTGGCGTTTTGATAAGGAAAAGTTCTTCCCTATCAGCCGCGACATTGTCAATATGTTCAAGGTGCGTGCCAGCTATGGTGAACTCGGTAATGAGAACATCGGTGAGTACCAGTATATGGCTACCATGAACCGTAACAATATGACTTATAGTTTTGGAAACAACAAGGTGACAGGCTCTAAGATTGCTACATACGTAAATGAAAACATTGCATGGGAGAAGAAGAAGACTACCAACGTAGGTATCGACTTGGCTATGTTCAATAACCGTTTAGAGTTCACTGCAGAGTGGTATAAGAATAAGTCAGAAGACTTGCTTTATGGTGTACCTGTACCAGAACAGACTGGTGTAGCTAATACTACTGTAACCATGAATGCAGCCTCTATGGAGAATAGTGGTTTCGAGTTCAGTGCTACCTATCGTAACCGTGACCATGCCTTTAAGTATGATATCAGTGCAAACTTGAGCACCTTGAAGAATAAGGTAACCTCTCTCGGATTTGGTACAAAATCTTATATTACCGGTGCTTATGCAACATACGTAGGTCAGGAGATTGGTCAGTTCTATGGATGGGTATATAAGGGAATCGCACGTACCCAGGATGATTTGGACAACAATGCTGTTCAGCAGGGTGCCAACATCGGTGACTGCCTCTATGAGGATATCTCTGGTCCTGATGGAACTCCTGATGGCGTAATCGATGCTTACGACCAGACTGTATTGGGTAGTGGTCTTCCTAAGGTAAACTTCGGTTTGAGCACCCACATGGAGTATAAGGGATTCGACCTCAATATCTCTACTTACGGAGTATTGAATTATCACGTAACTGATGATATCTATAATAGCTTGAACTCTTGCTATGGCTATGGCAACAAGGATGTTGCAATGCTTGATGCCAATCGCTGGTCAGAGGATGGTTCTACCTATCTCTCTAATGTTCCTCGCACATATGCAGCCAACAACGCTACATTGGGTTGGAATGACCTCTTCAGCTCTCGCAAGATTCAGAATGCTGCTTATTGGAAGATTGCCAACGTAGAGTTGGGTTACAACTTCCCAGATAAGTGGTTTGGAGGCTATGTAAGTGGTGTACGTCTCTACGTATCTGCACAGAATCTCTACACTTTCACAGGTTACAAGGGATATAATGTAGATTACGCTGGTGGTACCTTTACTCCAGGTTATAACTTCTGCTCTTTCCCAAGTGCCAGAACATTCATGTGTGGACTCCATTTCACATTCTAATAGAATGAGAAGAGAAAACTATAAGAATCATTATTATTTAAAGAATATTTGATATGAAACTATATAAATTATCATTAGCTCTGTTCCTTGGTCTCGGTACAATGGCGATGACATCGTGCGAAGACAAGTTGGATGTGACAAATCCTAATGAGCAGACAACTGGTACATTCGGCTTTACTTCTGACGACTTGGAAGAGTGCGTCATAGCCGCTTACCATGACCTCCGTATGGAGGGTTCCACTGGCCGTGTAGGTTATACCATAGATGCAGTTCGTGGCGATGAAGTTTGGAATTCATCACAGGTTTGGTATATGCCATTCGATGATATGAATGACCCTGTAACAGATGGAATTTCATTCTGGCCTTGGCGAGAGTATTACTATGCCATTAATGTATGTAACTTTATCCTTTCCCGTACATCTGGCGATGATGCTCAACTCAGCGAAAATATGAAGCGCATTAAGGGACAGGCTCTCTTTATCCGTGGTTTCGCTTATTATAATCTGGTAGGTTATTATAAGGATGTACCATTGATTACTGACTATTCTACCTATTCTTCACTGGATGGTCTTTATGGTGCCAATAATACAAGCGATGAGGTATTGGATCAGGTAGAGAAAGACTTGAAGGAGGCTATGGAGTTGCTTCCTAACCGTCAGGCTGGTGGCGAGTGGGCAAAGGGACGTGCTACTTGTGGTGCAGCTGCAGGTTACTATGCACGTACTTTGATGTTCCGTCACAAGTATAGCGAGGCTTTGGACGTACTCAAGGATATCATCGGTGGTACTAAGTATGGTAAGTACAAGTTGATGGCTAATTATGGCGACAACTTCCGCGAGGGCTCTGCATACGAGAATAATGATGAGAGTCTCTTCGAGGTACAGTATCTGGATTATGGTACTCAGGGAGTTGACGATGAGTGGACTCCTGTTAATGTAAGTCCTAATGCTACACAGGGTCATGCTGTAGAGTCTAACTTTGCTCCTGGTGACTTCGGTGGATGGGCAGACCTTTCTGCGTCACCATGGTTGTATAACCTCTTCAAGGAGGAGCGTACTACTGCAGGTAAGCTCGATCCACGTCTCTACTGGACTCTCGGTACATACGAGAAAGAGTGGGAAGGCTTTGAAAATGGCAACGTAGCTTATACCAAGAAGATTACAGCTACTGATACACTCAGAACCAACAATAACTATGGTGGTATTCCAATTGCCAAGTGGACCAATATGCGTACTGGACTTTACTCATCTGTTGCAACCGGTCTTCGTTGTGGTATCAATCTCCGTATGATGCGTTACTCAGACGTTTTGCTTCGTGCTGCTGAGTGTGAGAATGAGGTTAATGGACCTACAGAGCAGGCTATCAAGTGGATTAATGAAGTTCGTCAGCGTGCGGGTTTGGCAGATTTGAAACTTGCAGACTTTGATACAAAGGATAAACTCTTCGAGCAAATCGCCAATGTAGAGCGCCCTAAGGAGTTCGGCTGTGAGAATGGTCGTGGTATGGATTTGATCCGTTGGGGATTCTTCTATGACAATGGACGTCTGGATCAGCTGAAGGAGCATGGAACATTCTATAAGAACAAGACCATTGATGTAAAGACTCCTGTTACTTATGCTCAGACAAAGACAGATCCAGAGAATGTAAAGTGCTCATACGATACCTATTCACCAGGTCATGAGTTCTTACCAATTTTCCAGACACTCTTGAACAATAACCCTAACTTGAAGGGAAATTCTGCTAATGATGGTATAGACAACTCAACCGATTTCTTTGGAAGAGGTTGGACCGTTCATCCTGTAGTAGATTTGAGCAAGTAACAATATACATGATCATATAAAATAGAATAAACAATATGAAACACCTAAATAAATTAGCATCTGTATTCTGTGTGGCAGCCATGGGCTTGACTGCACTGACAGGATGCGAGGGAAGTGACATGTTTAGTGTCAATGGACCTGATTGGCTTTCTGAAAAGATAGATTCGATCGCCAATAGCAACAAGGGTACTGTGCCTACCATCTCGCCAACTACCCTTGGTGCAACTGATAATAGCGATGCCTGGTGGACTTCTCACCTGGATGCTGATATCAAGATTGAAAGTAATAAGTCTTATTCAACGACATTTACCAACTATACTTCTGGCGGTAACAACTGGAACAACTATGTGGTAGTGCTTCGTAAGGCTGATAAGACAGAGTATGCCGTGATGCGTTCTGATGATTATTGTTGGGGTGATGCTGTTGGTGGAAATGGTGGTCCTCTTATTACTCACAGCAACTCTGCATCAGATGATTGGGGAGGTTGGTTGGCTCAGATGAATGGTGCCAAGGTAACCGTAACCGTAACCAACTATGGTGACAATACAGCAGATGTTGTAGCTGAGGTTACCGGTACTGAAGGACTGACTTCTACCCAGAAATATCTGGGTATTCCAGTTGAGAGTGCAGACCTCTATCTTGACTTCACAACCGATGGCTGTCACTATGTATTCGACAAGGCAGAGATGGATGTGGCTGATGTAAAGGATCAGCAGCCAGAGTCTATGGAATTGATTGATGTTCCTGCCGAGGTTGACAAGGGTACTTCCGTGAAGGATTTCACTTCTACATTGAAGGCAAAGGTTACTTACGCTGATGGCGCTGTCAAGGAAGTGGCTGCCAGTGACCTTGAATTCATCGTAGTTCCTGATATGGAGACTGTAGGCGAAAAGTATGTTGTTGCAACATTGAACAAGACCCTTTTGGGCAAGGCTGCTGATAAGACCATCAGTGCCAATGCTAAGTTCAGCGTTGTAGCAGGTATCAAGAGCATCACCGTAACCAAGGCTCCTGAACATACCAATTACTACTTCTTCAACTCTTCTGCTTTTGCAGGTGCAGATCGTACTTTGGCTTTCGATCCTACGGGTATGGAGGTTACTGCCAAGTATGTAGAAGGCGAGGATGCTGTTCTCGACAACTCTAAGTTGACATTCTCTGCTATCCCTGCTACTGCGGGTAAGCACGAGGTGACTATCACAACAGAGAATGGTCGCAAGACTACTGTTGAGGTAAATGTGGCTGAGTCCAAACTCGTTGCAGCTAATCCAACTCCTTCTGTGGTTGGTGCTACTGATAATTCTTCTGCATTCTGGACAGAATTCTCTGATGATATCAAGATTCCTGCAGGACAGACTTTGGAGTACGGTTTCACAAACTATACAGATGCAGCTGCTAATTGGCACAACTTCTGTGTAATCCTGCGCCAGGCATCTTTGACAGAATATGTGGTAGTTCGTGCAGATAACTATGGTTGGACTTACGATAACGCAGGGCCTTATGGATACAAGGATTGTACACCTTCAGGTGGACAGGCTGATTGGGCTGCATGGTTGGCTGCCATGAATGGAGCTAAGTGTAAGGTCTATATTACCAATAACAACAATAGTAGAGCTGATATCCAGATGACTATGTTGGGTAATGATGGCGTAACATATACTCAGTCTTACTTGGGTATCTCTGGTATTGATGTTAATGACCTTCAGAGTGCACTTACTGTCGAAAATGCGCATGTCGTATTTAATTCTGCAGCTTCTGCTCGTAAGCACTATTCACGTGCTCATCGCAGATAAAAGTATTCTGAAATAGTATAAAAGGCATGACTTATGTGAAAACACGTTTCCACGTAGGTCTGCCTTTTTGCTTGAATTTCAAGGCTTTCTTAGTCTTAGAATAAAAACAATCAATTAACAAGTATCATACATGAAGAAATTAATACTCTCTATGTTGGGTCTTGCTGCCATCGGCGCAACTGCCCAGACGCAGGTTGTCGATAACGACCTGACGAATGCTTATACATCGAGATCATATGGTAAGCGTGTCACCTGTCACGACCCATCCATCGTGGTAGATGACATTACCAACCCTAGCTCGCCTACCTATTATATATATGGCTCTCACCTGGGTAGAGGCAAGACTACTGCTGCCAAAAACTACCAGGAATGGTCCACATTCAAGGTGGGCGAGGAGGCAACAAGCAATGTAAACAGTCTCTTTGCCAATAAGCAGGGCACCTCGGTAAACTATGCCAATGCTTATGCTTCTCATCTCATCACCGAGGTGAAGAACTGCAAGGGCGAAACCGTGAAGTTCGGTAACTTCAATGCTCATGGCTGGCAGTATAAGGGATATAATGTGGCAGGCAACCAGTGGGCACCAGACATCGTATATAACAAAACCATGAAGAAATGGTGCATGTATATGAGTCTGAATGGAGACAAATGGTGCTCTTCTATCGTATGCTTTGTTTCAGACAACATCGAAGGACCTTGGACTTATCAGGGACCTGTAGTATTCTCCGGTTTCCAGGGTACATACGCTCACAACTCATATGCTGCAGCGGATGATTGGAAGCATACCGACTTTGCTATTGCTACTGGCGAAACCGCTCTTCCTACCCGTTATAAGGTAGGCGATAAATGGGGAACTTATTGGCCTAACTGTATTGACCCATGCGTCTTCTATGATGACAACGACAACCTCTGGATGAGCTATGGCTCATGGTCAGGTGGTATCTTTATGATTAAGTTGGATAAGACCAACGGTCTCCGCGACTATAGCTATACCTTCCCTTACGAGGTGAATGGCAAGACCACCACTCCGGGTGCTGCCAATGCCAACTGTACCAGCGATCCTTACTTCGGCAAGAAGATTGCGGGTGGATATTACGTATCGGGTGAGGCAAGCTATATTCAGAAGATTGGCAAGTACTACTTCCTCTTCATGAGTTATGGCGGATTGACCAGCGATGGCGGTTACCAGATGCGAATCTTCCGTTCTGAGAATCCAGACGGACCTTTCGTAGATTGCTATGGCACATCGGCACTCTTCAAGAGTTATAAGATGAACTATAGTTCTACCACTGCCGACAACCGTGGCGTATTGCTCTTTGGCGGTTACCAGTGGGATGCCATGAGCGGTGCTGAGTTAGCACAGGGTCACAACTCTGCGTTCGTTGATAAGCAGAACCGTTCTTTCGTGGTTTATCACACCCGTTTCAGCAATGGTGGCGAAGGTCATCAGGTGCGTGTTCATCAGCTCTTCCTCAACGATGAGGGCTGGTTGATGGCAGCTCCATTCGAGTTTGATGGTGAGACCATCACCGATGCAGCTATCGCTTCCAAGGCGTCTATCGCAGATGCCGATATCGCAGGCGACTATCAGTTCATGCGTCATCAGTATGGTCAGAACACCAAAGCAAAGGCTTTCGAGACTCCTGTAAACATCACCCTCCATGCCGATGGAACCATCACCGGTGCAGAAAAGGGAACCTGGAAGCGCACGGCGGGTACTGATTACATCCACCTGACCATCAACAACGTGGTTTATCGTGGTGTATTGGTGAAGCAGACCATCGACTATACCAATATCCCAGCCATCGCCATCTCTGCTCTCTCTTCATCAAGCGGTAGTCTGACTATGGGACAGAACAACTTCACCTATCAGCAGGAGGTTTGGGCTGTGAAGGCTGATGCCAAGGCTGCCATTAAGTACACCCTCAGCAAGATGACATTGCCATTCTCTGACGGTGCCACTTTGAATGCGGCTCCTTCTTTGCCAGCTCAGGGCAAGATGGGTGCGAAGATTTCATGGAAGTCAAGCGATACCTCTATCCTGACCGATGACGGCAAGGTGAAGGGCAAGGGCAAGGTAACCATGACCATGACCATCAGCAAGGATGAGTATGAGTATGTAAAGGATTATACCCTGAATATCGATGCTGATGCTGAGGAAAGTACTCCGGTTTATTATCCTGTGTCTGAACAGAAGAATACAACTTCTGCATGGTGGACCAATTTCTCGGCAGATTATAAGTTGCAGGCTGGTAAGAAGGCTCAGTTTAAGTTCTATAACTATAGTAATGCCACAAACAACTGGTGCAACTGGGCATTGTATGGTGCCAACAAGACACATGGTGTGACTGGCTATACCGAGTATTTCGGTATCCGTTGTGATAATTGGAACAATACCACCAATTCTAACACTGGGTGTGTAAGCAATTATGTTTGGGATACCTTCAAGAATGATATGAACGGGTCTTTGGTTGAAATGACTGTGGAGTATGCTGCTAATGGTGTCTTCAAGATGACAGCCACAATCACAACTACCAGCAAGAAGGTATATAACTACTCATTCTCAACCACCATCGCCAGCAAGCCTAGCCAGCTTAACCTGTTCTTCGTAAACGAAGGCTCTTACATCGATGGCTCAAGCCTTGTAGATACAGGCATTGCAAGCCCTATCATCTTCCAGAAGAAGACGGATGGCAAGTGGTACAACCTGGCTGGTCAGCAGGTAGACAAGAGCTACAAGGGTGTAGTTGTTGTAAACGGCAGAAAATTCGTGAACAAGTAAATCTCTTATATTTGAATTATATAAAAGATCAAATGAAGATATCTAAAATTCTATTGGGAGCAGCAATGATCATTGCTGCTCCTGTTGTTAAAGAGGGTGGCGAAATGAAGGCGGCTGTTAACGGAAATGCCGAAATGAAGGCGCAGCTGGCTTCCCAGACCCCCCTTGTAGTGGATACACCGATGGTACACGACCCCGTGATGGCGTATGAGAATGGCAAGTACTATCTCTACTGCACAGGTCATGGCATCACGCAGATGACATCCACTGACCGCAAGCATTGGATTTTAAGTAGGGAAGGCGTGCTGAAGAATCAGGAAATTCCCGCTTGGACTCATGATAGTGTGCCGGGCTTTGAAACCCATATCTGGGCTCCGGATGTTATCCGTTTCAAGAACAAATGGTATTTGGCTTATTCCTGTTCCACCTTTGGCAAGAACACATCTGCCATCGGTTTGCTCAGCAATACCTCCTTATCTGATAAGGATGGATGGAAGGACGAAGGCTGCCTCGTTGCCTCTAAGGGTGATAGAGACAACTGGAATGCCATCGATCCGAATTTCATCGTTGATGAGAAGGGAAATCCATGGCTTACCTGGGGCTCTTTCTGGGATGGCATCCAGATGATCAAGCTGGATAAGA
>OIYG01002386.1_pt1 | contig 12006 bp, 9 predicted proteins | sample 1587861 | NCBI WGS metagenome assembly OIYG01 (sample SAMN03283272) | human gut metagenome | biome: human-associated habitat; material: feces | host: Homo sapiens | place: Peru | collected 2012 | reverse complement strand
TCATGGACCTGACCCAGATCGCCGATGTCCGTGACCGGCTCATCCGGAACCTGTCCAAGGGCTACCGGCAGCGGGTGGGCATTGCCCAGGCCATTCTGGGGGACCCGGACATCATCATCCTGGACGAGCCCACCGTAGGTCTGGACCCCAGGCAGATCACGGAGATCCGGGAGCTGATCCAAAAGCTGGGGGAGAACAAAACCGTTATCCTTTCCAGCCATATCCTGGGGGAAGTCCAGGCGGTGTGCGAACGCCTTCTGATCCTTTCCAAGGGGAAGCTGGTGGCCTGTGACACCCCGGCCAATCTGGAAAAGCAGATGTCCTCTGCCTCCGCCCTGGAGATCGATGTCTGCGCCTCCGCAGAGCAGGCGGAAAAACTTCTCTCCAGGCTCCCCAATGTTCAAAGCTGCAAGAGCAAGGGCACCGCTGACCGGTGCCAGATCCGGCTGGAAACGGAGAAGGAGCACCTGGAGGACCTTTCCAAGGCCGTCTTTTTTGCCCTGGCGGAGGCCGGGACTCCCCTTCTCGCCATGACACCTACAAAGGCCAGCCTGGAGGACATCTTCCTGGAGCTGACGGAGGGAAAGGAGCCAGAGGCATGAAAAGCATATATCTGCACGAGGTGAGCTCCGCTTTTACGGGGTTCAGCGCCTACGTATTCGGGGCCTTTCTGCTGCTCTTCGGCGGCATTTATACCCTGGCCTATAATCTTGATCTCCACGTAGCGGAATTCCAATACGTGCTGCAAAACATGAGCTTCCTCTTTATTTTCATCATCCCCGTGGTGACCATGCGGGTCTGGGCAGAGGAGCGGCGGCAGAGGACGGAGCAGCTGCTCTATGCCCTGCCCCTGACCATGACCCAGGTGGTGATGGGGAAATATCTGGCTCTGCTGACCCAGTTGGCAGTGCCTGTGGGCCTCCTCGGCCTGTATCCCCTGGCCCTCAGTGCCTACGGAAATGTGCCCCTGGGGGCAGCCTACAGCGCCCTGTGCGGATTCTTCTTTCTGGGCGCGGCGCTTTTGGCCATCGGCCTGCTGATTTCCTGCCTGACAGAGAGCCAGGCAGCGGCAGCGGGGCTGTGCTTCGTGGTGATGCTCCTGAACTACTTCCTGGTAAGCCTGGCAGAGCTGGTCCCGGGCACCGCGGCTGCCTCCCTGGCGGCCTTCGGCGCGGTGAGCCTGGCCATGGGCGGCATTCTCTACGGCATGACGAAAAACGGCGTGTTCTCCGCCGTGGTCTCTATGCTGCTGTTGGCGACCAACCTGGGTGTCTACGCCTGGAAGCCCAGCGTGTACGAGGGGCTGTTTGCCTCTGTCATCCGGCAGCTGTCCCTGTTTTCCCGGTTTACGGTCTTTGTCACCGGTGTGTTCGACTGGACGGCCATTGTGTATGATGTGACCGTCATTGGGGCCGTGCTTGTGTTTGCCATTCAAATTCTGGAGAAAAGGCGGTGGAGCGAATGAAAATGCCTGATTTTTCCGGTTTCCGCAGCCGGTCCTTCCGGGCTGGGGGCTACAGCCTGTTGGTCTGTGCCCTGGCCGTAGCCATTGCCATTGCCGTGAACCTGCTGGCGGGCGCTCTGCCCGAAAGCCTTACCAAGCAGGACGTGACCAAGCAAAAGCTCTTTACCCTGTCCGCCCAGAGTGAAAATCTGGTGTCCTCTCTTGACGAGGACATCACGGTCTACTGGGTGGTCCAGGCTGGGCAGGAGGATGCCAACATTGAGCAGCTCCTTTCCCAGTACGAAAGCCGGAGCACGAACCTGAAGGTAGTGGTCCGGGACCCGGATGTGTATCCGGATTTTCTGAGCCAGTATGATGTGTCGGAGACCTACAACAACTCTCTGGTGGTGGTTTCTGCCCAGCGGTATCGGTATCTGAGCTATTATGACATCTACACCTATGACGCGTCCAGCTACTATACCACCGGCCAGTATACAACTCAGTTCGCCGGGGAGCAGGTCCTCACCGGGGCCATTGCCTATGTGACCAGCGACAGCCTGCCCCTGATCTATCTGACCACCGGCCACGGAGAGGCGACTCTGAGCACCCAGTTCGCCGATGCCGTCAGCAAGGCCAACCTGGAAACCAAAACCCTCTCCCTTTTGACGGTGGAAGCCATTCCCGAGGATGCCGGTGCCCTGTTCATCAATGCTCCGGATACGGACTTTACTCAGGAGGAGATCGATATTCTGGCTGCCTATCTGGAAAACGGCGGCAACCTTCTCTATATCTCCCAGCCTCCCAAAAAGCAGGCCCCGGAGAAGCTGGAGGCTCTGCTTGCCTCCTACGGCATTACCTCCAACCCCGGCATTGTCCTGGAGGGCAACGGCAACTACTACGCCCTGTCTACCCCCTACTATCTGATGCCGGACATGGAGTCCCACGCCATTACCAATCCCCTCATTGACGGCAACTACTACTGTATGCTTCCCGTGGCCCAGGGCCTGACCGTAGCCACGGACCAGCCGGAGAATGTCTCCGCCACAGCCCTGCTGACCACCTCCTCCCGGGCCTACTCCAAGCTGGCGGGCTACCAGCTCACCACCTACGAAAAAGAGGATGGGGACATTGCCGGTCCCTTCGCTCTGGCCGCCCAGTCCACCAAAACCCTGGATGACGGATTGGAAAGCCGCCTGGTATGGATCGGCTCCACCGGCATTACCGACGACGATGCCAACGCCCGGGTCTCCGGAGGCAACCAGGATCTGTTCCTTAACGCCCTGGATTGGCTCTGTGACCAGGAGCAGAGCGTCACCATCCACGCCAAGACCCTGGGCACCAACTACCTGACCATGTCCGATGCCACCGCCAACATTCTGAGCATCGTGGTTCTGGCGGTGATCCCGGGGACCCTGCTGGCCCTGGGCATTGTCCTGAACGTGCGGAGGAAACGCAGATGAAGAGAAGAAAGACACTGCTCTGGATGGGGGCCCTGCTGGCTGCCCTGCTGGCTGCCTTTGCGGCGGTCTCACAGATCCAGCCCAAGACCTCCTCAGGGGAAGAAAATAGCGCCCAGAGCCTGGGAAAAGCGGATCTGACAGCCTTCACCGTCACCTACGAGCAGCCTATGACCTTCGTCAAAACCGAGACGGGCTGGGCCTACCAGGCGGATGACAGCTTCCCGCTGGACCAGGACAAGGCCCAGGCCATGGCACAGGTGCTGGAAACCCTGAGCGCCGATAAGACCATCGACTCCCCCAGCACCGACAAGACCTACGGACTGGATGCCCCCAAGTGTACCGTCACCTTCGGAAATAAGACCCTGAAAATCGGCAGCGATGCCGCCATGGACGGGGGCCGTTATTTCTCCCTGGGGGATGGAAAGGTTTATATCACCAGCGCTGACATTTTGAGCCCCTTCCAGTATTCCATGCTGGACCTGGTGGAGCTCCAGGAGGCCCCCATGATGGAAAACCTGTCCCAGGTGACCCTGGAGCGAAAAGACGGCGGCACCCTGGTCCTGAGGGACCGGCAGGGAGAAAATCTCAGCTACTCCCAGGACTATATCTGGTTCTATGGCGACAGACCCCTGGACACGGAGAACACCGAAGCGCTGATCCGCCACGGCACCGACATGACCTGGGAGGGCTGCGCCGACTACAACGCCGCAGACCCAAGCGCCTATGGCTTCGACGATCCCACCCTGCGCCTCACCGTCCGCTACGGCACCGGCACCTATACCCTGGAAGTGGGAGACGCCCTGTCCGGCCAGTATTATGCCCGAATGAATGACTCGAGGATCATCTACTGGATGGATGCCACCGATGTCAATGCCCTGCTGCAGGCGGACCCGGCAGACCTTTACCCCAACGAGGTCCTGCTGATGGACTGGGATACGGTTTCCTCCGTCACAGTCCAGCTCGCCGGAGAAACCTGGCGCTTCACCTCCGCTACCCGGGACAAGGTATCCACCGAGGCCGGAGAAACGGTGGAAGCGGGTGAACAGGAGACCTATTGGCTGCTGAACGGCAGCGAGGTATCCCTTGGGGATGTGCTGACCTCCGTCACCGCCATGACCCCCGCCGGCTCCGCCCTGGGGAAAAGCCCCACCAGAGCCAAGGACCTGGAGCTGACCGTCAGCCGGGAAGGAAAAGAGGACGTAATCCTCTGCTTCTACCGGGACACGGCCAGCCAGTCCCTGGTGACCTTGAACGGGGAATCCACGGTTTGTGTAAACCGAACCGATGTAGTGACCCTCTGCGAAGCCATTACCGCCATCGTCCTGGCGGAATAAAAGCAAGCCGTCCCCGGCTACACCGCCCTGCCAAGCAGGAAGCGCGGTGCAGCCGGGGACGGCTCATTTGTTCTTTATGACGCAAGGAGCTGTGCGTAGTATCCATCCAAAAATTCCAGGCGGTCCCGGATAAAGTCCTCCAGTGGCCGTGGGCTGCTGACATACAGTCCCCAACGGTCATAGTCCCGCTCCATAGCGCCACTGGCGGCTATCTGGCCGGAAAGGCCTTCCAGAGTGGAAAGCAGGTGCTCTTCGGCAAAGACGCTCTGCCGGAGCTGGAACCACCGGGCGGCAACCACCTGATCCAAATCACTGTGAGCGGCCTGGACCTTCTCATAGTCCGCCCGATTCAGGGTTGTGTGGATGCTCTCTTCATAGTTGTAGGCAAAATCCTTCACCAGTCCCATAGACATATCCGTGTCCCAAAGGATCAGCTGCAGCTCGTAGTCCCCATCCCTGGGGCTGAGCAGATAGAAAATATTCCGGAACAGGGAATTGTCCTGCATATAGCCGAACTGGACAAAGAGGCTTACATCCGCGTAATTGCGCAGGTTGACAGACTGCCCGAATCGGTTTTTCTGGAGGTCCAGCCACAAATCATAGGTCTGCTCATCCGTCAGCTTGGAGTAGATAATGCTGTAGCCCTCCGGCTGATTGAGCCTGCTCATAGAGCCGCCCTCCCCCTTTAAGAGGATCTGGTCCGGCTCCAGATTCAGGTACTTCCGGTCTATCCTGCGCTGGAGGAGATACAGCCCCCGGTAGCGGCCGTTCATGACGATTTCACAGTAGTTTCCGGTAGACATCCGCACATCCCAGTCGTTTTCCTGAGCCAGCTCGTTCCATAGGGTCATCAGCAGATTCTCCTTCACCTTAAAGTCATCCAGGCTCATGGGGTTCAGGATCCAATCGTCATCGGAGCCCATGCCCAGCAGCTCCATATTCCGCTTGGTGCCGTCGGATTTCTGCAATGTCAGCTTGATGCTCTTTTTGGGCATAACAGTAGCCGTTCCGCCCCGAAGGTTCCAGCGAACAGGGGTAGACTTGACGGTGTATCCCTCCAGCTCCGGGTCATTGGGTGTCCAGGCCCGGAAGGTACCGTAGGCATAGACGCCCTTTTCCTGAAGCTCCGTATGATCCGGATCCTCAATGGAGAACACCGGCAGCGTGGTAAATATCACCCGGTAGCGCATAAAGCTGTCTCCGGAACGCACCAATAGGGCAAAGGGATGATTTTCGGCTGCCGCCGAGGCCAGATCCTCAAAAAGCGGATCCTCCAGGAAATACATTCTGGTCCCGGGGAAGGAGCAGGTAAGCCGTCCCTGGAGATCGGTGAAGGAGGTACCCTCCGAAATGCTCTGGGAGATATAGATGGTAGAGCTCTCCACATCCATAGGGGCCTTCTCTCCCGAGAAAAAGAGAGACTCGCTGTAATCATAATATTCATAGCCCTCCTCCGCCGGACTTGCCGCCAGGAAGGGGACCCCCAGGCAGGTATATTGCTGCCGCCAGGTAAACCGGAAAATAGATCCCAGCAGCACCGCCAGGGAAACCAGGAAAAAAGCTCTGGCAATGGGGCGTCGTTTTGACATAGTCTTTCCCCCTTACTGTACTTACTCTTTACAAAATAGCCGAAGATTGTGAACAGACTATGAATAGCCAAAAATCGCTTCTTCCGATTTGTCCTGAGCGTACAAAAAATCCCCAAAATCTCAAAGATTCTGGGGATTATAAGTGGTACGCCGGAAGGGACTCGAACCCCCGACCTACTGATTCGTAGTCAGTCACTCTATCCAACTGAGCTACCGGCGCATACGTTCGCTGAACGCTTAGATATAGTAGCACAGAGGATTTCATTTGTCAAGCATTTTTTGGCAAAAGTCTGGAATTATTTTTTCCTTTGGCAAATCAGTACCAGTGCCGTTCCGCTTCCCAGGAGGACCAGCAGGAACAGGGCCACGGTCCACTTGGGCGGGGTTTGCGCCCCGGGCGCGTCCGGGGGCTGGGTGGTTGTGGGGTCGGTGGTGGGTGCGGTCTGCTGCTGGCGGGCGAGGGCTTCGGCGGCAAGACGTTCCTCCTCCAGGCGTTTGCGCTCCTCTTCCAGGCGTTTTTGCTCCTCCGCCTGGGCCTCCTGCTGGGCATAGTTTGTAAGGTTTTCAAAGAAATCCTGTTTTTCCACATCCGGGCCCACGGTGGAGCGGTAGAGTCCAAAAAGGCAGGGGCTATACTTGGGGATATCCGCCGCCCGGTCCACGCCGCTCATGTACCAGGCGAAATCCTGATACTGGCTTTCGTGGCAGGGAAAGCCCTTTTCCTTGGTAACCTGGAAGGCGGTCATCCCGCCGAAACGCTCCAAAGGCCTGTCCCAATCCATGGTAATCTGATTTTCCTCGTACAGGTGGAGATAGAGCTTGGGGGTCTCCCAAACGCCCCAGCTCTCGGCGGACTCCGGGAACTGTTCCTCATCCCCGGCAATCGCCACCGCCTGGGTCAGAAGGTCCGCGTAGAGCATATGGGCCCCGTGGCCGTATTCGCCGTTCAGGTCGTGGCCCACCGCCACCAGGGGGCAAAACCTGCGCAGATTCTCCACAACATATCCCAGAAGTTCTTCCTGCGGCACGCCCATATACTGATAGAGACTGATGGAATCCTTTTCACTCCGGGAGTAGTAGTCAGCGAAGGAGCCGAACACCGGATAGTTCCGCACCCCCACCGCCCACAGGCCGTTCAGGGCCTCGTGGCAGCGCAGATTGGGATTTTCCGAAAGATTTCTGTGGTTGGTCAGGTAAACCACCTGAACCCGGTATTGAAGCTCCCCGGCATAGTAGGGCAGAATCCCCGCGAAAAACAGCTGCTCGTCGTCGGCATGGGTGGAAAAGAGCACCAAATCCGCCCCGTTCTCCACAGGGGCGGACCAGGTCTGCACCCAGTCCGGCACCTGACCCCGGGTGAACATGCTGATTTCCAGCAGCGGTGCGGGGCCATTGTCAAAGGAGAAGGTGACCTTTTGGGGACAAACGCCAAAGAGGCTTTCCAAATCCAGATAGGTATGGAGAAAATTCTCCTGCCCCACGGTTTTCGTCTCACCGGAGGCCTGGTCCGTCACCGTAAAGGGGCCATACTCCGTATCAAAAATCAGGTAGGCAGAGCCAAAGCCCTCCGGGTATTCCAGGGTCAGGCTGGCGTTTTCCCCGGACTTGTGGCCGGAGGTTCGGTTGCCGTCAAAAAGGCTCCCAACCCTTCCAAAGCCCTGGCTTTCCGTCACCAAATTCACGCTGCTCACGTCCCGGGCCTCCTCCGCCCAGGAGCACACCGTCAGGCAGGCAAGCAGGGCCAGGGCGGTGATGATTTTCAACAGAATCTTCATGTCTTGTCTCCTCTTTCTCCGCTGCCCGGCGGCACGCCGGGCAGGAATCATCCTTGATGGCATTATACCATGTCTTCTCCCGCATTGTAAAGCCATGGACGCTTCACGTCGGTTGCTTGCGTTACAATTCTTGGAACAAATTCCGGAATACGCCGTAGGGGCGGCTATCCAGCCGCCCGTCAATTGACGGAATTGAGTGTTTTATACGAACCGCTCACTTTCGATACGTTTCGGGCGGCTGATAGCCGCCCCTGCTGGCATTCATCGAATTGTAGGCCGTGCACTTGACAAATGGCGTATGATAAATATAGAAAGATGGAAAGGAAATGCCCATGGAATCCAAAGCTCTTCCCCGGGAGCTTCCGGCGCTGCTGGAGCCCTGGTACGAAGCCAACCGCCGTATCCTCCCCTGGCGGGAGGACCGGAACCCCTACCACATCTGGGTATCGGAGATTATGCTCCAGCAGACCCGGGTGGAGGCCGTCAAGGGATATTATACCCGTTTTTTACAGGCCCTTCCCCAACTTCGGGACCTGGCGGAATGTGACGATGCCCCGCTGCACAAGCTCTGGGAAGGCCTTGGCTACTACAGCCGGGTGCGGAATCTGAAAAAGGCCGCTCAGGTGGTGATGGACACCTACGGCGGCCACTTCCCCACAAGCTATGAAGACGTGCTGGCCCTGCCCGGCATCGGGCCCTATACCGCGGGGGCCATCTGCTCCATTGCCTACGATTTGCCCACCCCGGCGGTGGACGGAAACGTCCTGCGGCTGGTTGCCCGGCTTTGGGACGATGCCACCCCCATTGACACCCCGGAAATGAAAAACCGGGTTACCCAGGCCCTGGCGGAAATCTATCCCGTCCAGGCAGGCCTCTTTACCCAGTCCCTGATGGAGTTGGGGGCAACCCTGTGCGGCCCCAACCGTCCGCCGGAGTGCGGCAGCTGTCCCTGTCAAAAAATCTGCCTGGGCTGTGCCCATGGGACCGCGGCTGCCCTTCCCAAAAAGAGCCCCAAGCGGGAGAAGCGACTGGAAGAGAAGACGGTGTTCATTCTGGAATGCGACGGGCGCTATGCCCTGCGCCGCCGCCCGGAACGGGGGCTTCTGGCAGGGCTGTGGGAATTTCCCAACGTCCCGGGCAAGCAGCCGCCGGAGGCGGCCATATCCCAGCTCACAGCCTGGAATCTCCACCCAAAGGAGCTGGAACGCAGCGTTTCCAGAAAGCATATCTTCACCCATATCATCTGGGATATGGAGGGCATCTACGCGCAGGTTTCCCGGGAGGCCCCGGAGTTTACCTGGATGACCCCAGCGGAAATCGAATCCGGCGCGGCGCTTCCTACGGCGTTCCGCCTGTTCTGGGAGGAAACGGACCATGTTTGACTATCATATGCACTCCATCGTCTCCTTCGACGGCCATGACCGGTGCGAAGCCCTGGCCCGGGCCGCGGCGGACAGAGGATTAACAGAAATCTGCTTTACGGACCACGTGGATTTTGACCCGCTCTCCCCGGTGCAGACCATGGTGTTTGACGTAAACACCTACAACCGGGAATACGACAATCTGGAGGTCCCGGGGCTGAAAATCCGCAAGGGCATGGAATTTGGCCTGACCGACGGGAACGAATCCCTGCTTTTGCAGAGGCTCAGCCAGCGGCACTACGATTTTGTGCTGGGAAGCGTCCACTTTGTAAACGGCCTGGATGTCTATTTTAAGGAGTACTGGGAAGATAAAATTCCCTTTGATGCCCAGCGTCTGTTTCTGGAAACCACCCTGCGGCAGGTGCGGGAGCATCAGGATTTTGACGTTCTGGCCCATCTGACCTTCCTTATGAAGTCCCCCTACAATCCCGTCCGGGCACCTCTTTCCTACGATGCCCACCGGGAGGTATTGGACGAGATTCTTTTGACGCTGGCCCAAAAGGGCAAGGGTCTGGAAATGAACACCAGCGGCGTGGACCGCAGTGTGGGATTTTTGCCCACCATCGACTTTTTCCGCCGCTTCAAGGAGCTGGGCGGCGAGATTGTCACCGTTGGCTCGGATGCCCACCGCTCTGAGCGGGTCGGGCAATACTGCCCGGAGGCGGCCAAAATGCTTGGCGAAATTTACGGCTATGTCTGCACCTTCCAGGACCGCAAGCCCATCTTCCACAAAATTGGCTGAGCCCTTCGGCACTTTTCACAAGCTGTCCACCGTCTATGTCCGATTGCGCACAGCATACATATTTTGGCAGAATCCTTGACATAGGGCTGCTTTTAAACTATACTAATATACTAGATTACTAGGGAAATAGTCCGGGTTCTCCGGGCTTCCTTTCCGCAGGAGGAAACACGCTATGGTGATCAAATGGGACCTGACCATCCCCCAGCTCTCCGGCGACCAGGTGCGCCGGGGCTATGTCTATCTGCCGGAAAGCTACGATGAAGATCCGGACCGTCGATACCCCGTCATGTATTTTTTTGACGGACACAACGTATTCTTCGACGAGGATGCCACCTTTGGCACCTCCTGGGGCATGAACGACTATATGGAAGAATCCCACAAGGAGCTGATTCTCGTAGGCATCGAGTGCAACCGCGAGGGCAACGGACGTTTGGAGGAGTACTCCCCCTTCACCTTTGAAAATTCGGAGCTGGGCCGCATCAAGGGCCGGGGCAAACAATATATGCACTGGCTGATCAAGGAGCTGAAGCCCTATATTGACGAAACCTATCGCACCCTGCCGGACAGGGAGAACACCCTGATTGCGGGCTCCTCCATGGGCGGGCTTATGGCGCTCTACGCCGTGACCACCTTTAACCAGGTCTTCCAGCGGGCCGCCTGCCTGAGCCCCAGCCTGTGGGTTTCCCCCGGGAAAATTCTGGAGCTCATCGCCCGGGCCCATACCCGCCGGGACACCTGCATCTACCTGGACTACGGTGCCGGGGAGATGTTCAACCACACCTCCAACGCCGAGGCTCTTTTCTCCACCAGCCATCTTCTGATGACCAAGCGGGTGAATCTGACCTTCCGCATCGTCCCCGACGGCACCCACTGCGAGGCCAGCTGGGCAAAGCAGGTGCCCATTTTTATGGACTGCCTGGGGGTATAAAACAGAGAACAAACGGAGTGTATCATATGGAAGTACGTTATTTTAAGCACTACAGCAGCAATTTGAACCGGGATATGGAGTTCAAGGTCTATGGCTCCTACGGAAAGCCCGTACTTTTCTTCCCCTGCCAGGGCGGGCGGTTCTTTGACTTTGAGGGAAACAATATGCCCAAGACCTGGTCCCCCTGGATTGAAAATGGCAAGTGCACCGTCTACTGCGCCGACTCCATCGACAACGAGGCCTGGGCCTCCCTGGGGGCGGACAACCGCTGGCGCATCGAAAACCACGAGCGGTGGTATCACTACATCGTCGATGAGCTGGTGCCCTACATCAAGCATTTAAGCGGAGAGCGCAACGGCTTTGACCAGGGAATCATGACCTTCGGCTGCTCCATGGGGGCCATGCACGCGGCCAACCTCTATTACCGCCGCCCGGACCTGTTTGACAGCTGCTTTGCCATCTCCGGCCTGTACGACAACAAGGAGTTCTTTGGGGACTACTGCGATGACCTGGTGTACAACAACTGCCCCGTTCTGTACCTGAATAACCTCCCCTGGGACCACCCCTATATGAAGCTGTACAACAGCCAGAAGTCCCTGATTGTGGTAGGCCAGGGTGCCTGGGAGGATGTGCTTCTGGAATCCACCCGCCGTCTGGACGAGGTCTGCTGCCGCAAGGGCATCCACACCCGGTTTGAGTACTGGGGGTACGACGTAAACCACGACTGGCCCTGGTGGCACAAGATGGTTGAGACCTACCTTCCCTGGCTGCTGGGATAAGAAGAAAATTTTTTTGTAGGGGCCGATGCCCACATCGGCCCGAAAGGTACATACGTAAATTTACGAATCAAAGAGAAAGAAGCAGATAGATTATGAAAAACTTTATTTTCATCTCCCCCAATTTTCCAATGACCTATTGGAAATTCTGCGCGGAGCTGAAAAAGAACGGCATGCGGGTCTTAGGCATCGGTGACAGCCCCTATGAGAACCTGCTGCAGCAGCTGCGGGACAGCCTGGACGAATACTACAAGGTATCCAGCCTGGAAAACTACGACGAGGTCTTTAAGGCCGTGGCCTTCTTCACCTTTAAGTACGGCAAAATCGACTGGCTGGAATCCAATAACGAATACTGGCTCATGCGGGATGCCCAGCTGCGCACGGAATTCAACATCACCACCGGGCCCAAAATCCAGGACATGCGGAAAATCAAGTTCAAGTCCGCCATGAAGGAATACTACGCCAAGGCAGGGCTGCCCACAGCCAGATGGCACATTGTGGAGGGGCTGGAGGACGGCCTGGAATTCGCCCACACGG
>OIYG01002381.1_pt1 | contig 12025 bp, 9 predicted proteins | sample 1587861 | NCBI WGS metagenome assembly OIYG01 (sample SAMN03283272) | human gut metagenome | biome: human-associated habitat; material: feces | host: Homo sapiens | place: Peru | collected 2012 | reverse complement strand
ATACTGTCCGTCACCACATTTCTCCATGTTCACGATGGCTTTCACATCGCCTGTCTTCACCTCCATGACGATGGCCACGCCCCAGTTGCCGTTGACGTCGGGCTCGCGTAGCTCCTGCAGCAGTGCTCGCTCGGCGAGGTCCTGTATGCCAACATCGATGGTTGTCACGATGTCGGCGCCGTCGACGGCTGGCTCGTCAATGATGTCGAGGAACGAGCGCAGCACCTTGCGGCGGTGCTTTATGCCTTTCTTTCCGCGCAGCACCGAGTCGTAATATTGCTCCAGACCGCAACGTGCCGTGTCCTTGCCTTTGTACATGTCGCCCAGTGTGCGCTCGGCGAGAGAGCCATAGGCATGCTTTCGCGCGTTGTTGTCTTCGGTGTAGAATCCGCTCTTGTATTTGTTGCCTATGTTGAAGATAGGCAGCAGGCGCACGTCGGCATAGGTGTTATAGTTGACACGCGCCGGCCAGATCTGCCAGTGGCGGCTCATCTTCTTGCGTCCCTCCTCCAGATGCTCTTTAAACTTCGCCGCGGGCATCTCCGGGAAGATGGCGTTCAGACCGGCGGCTATAGAATCGACCTTCTTTGGCCACAGCGTGTCCGTCTTTGAGTCGTGCATGGCCTGGAAGTCGATGAACAGCTTATATTCGGGCAGTGACGACACCATGAGCTGTCCGTCGCAACTGAGGATGTTGCCTCGTGCGGGCTGAATGGGCAGACTGTCAAACTTGACGCGCTTGGCCACCGCCATCCAGTAGTCGCGCTGTGCGGTCATCATGTATGTTGCCTTTCCGAGCATGACCAATGTGGCTAACGTTATTACGATGGCCAAGCAGCTGAAACGCTGTGGGGTTTTTTTATGATCAAACTTACTGCTACTCACTTTTTTTTCAACTTTAAAATTCCTTTTCTTTGTCCTAATTGGTAACTCTGCGTTGTCTTTATTCCTCCTTCGGCACCGTTATGATGTATGGCGGTTGCGAGGCGATGTGGAGCGTGCTGTCCTGACAGGCCCTTAGCATGTCGAGCACACGGCTCTCGCGGCTCTTCTCTGTCAGCTCGCTGGTGCTTGAAAGTGCTCTGAACTTAGCGTCTGTCAGCTCCTTCGTCAGCTTGTTTATCTTCACGAGATTGCGTTGGCAGGCGTAACGGTTGGAGATGTAGATGAAGACGAAGAACGTGATGAGGAAGAACACGCCAATCTGGTTTCTCACAACCTTGGCGTTGAGCATGTCGCCGTTGATGATGCTCCTCAGGTTTGTTGCCGCGTTGGGCTTGCTGTCGCCCTCGGTGGCACGCTCCTTCACCATCTCGGCGAACGACTTCAGCGGTCCTGTCTCGTTGTCGTCGTCTTGTGGTTTGTCGCTGTCTTGTGGCTTGTTGCCGTCCTTCTCTTTCTTTGGAACAGCTGGCTTTTGGGCGTTAGAGTCATGGCCCTTGCTGTCGTGGCCCTTGCTGTTGTCACGGTCTTTGCTTGCAGAGCTTGCGCCGCCGCTCGTTCCAGCACCGCCTTTAGCGTCAGCGCTGCCGCTTGTTCCAGCGTTGCCATTTGCCGTTTTGCTCTGCTGTCCCTCTTCAGGTGCAGGGTCGTCATATCCGGCCATGGCGGCTTTCAGCAGAGCCTCCAGCTGTTTGTCGTGTTGATTGTTGTCTTTGTGTGGTGTCATTTTTTTTCTGCTATTCTAAGTTTCGCGCTTCTGCTGCGCGGGTTTCTTTGTTGTTCGTCCTCAGAAGGAACGATAACCTTGTTGTTGACCAAGGTGAACGGCGAGTTTGTGCGCCCGAAGAAGTCTTGTTCTGTCTTGCCCTCCGCGTTGCCTGTCTTCATGACGTTCTTCACGATGCGGTCTTCGAGCGAGTGGTATGTTATGACGCTCAGTCGGCCGCCAGGCGCCAACAGTTCGGTGGCAGCAGCGAGCATCTGCTTCAGCGCCGTCATCTCGTGGTTCACTTCTATGCGCAACGCCTGAAAGAGCTTTGCCATCTCCTTCTTCTCGCGTTCGCGTCGGAAGAGCGGCTCCACGGCTTTCATAAACTGCTGCGTGGTGGCTATGGGCTCTGCTGTGCGTGCCTTGGCGAGCGCGGCAGCTATGCGTCGCGAGTTTTTCAGTTCGCCGTAGAGATAGAACACGTCGGCAAGCTGCTCCTCGCTGTATGTGTTGACGATGTCGGCGGCTGTCTTGCCGGCGCGTTTGTTCATGCGCATGTCGAGGGGAGCGTCGAAGCGGAAAGAGAATCCGCGTTCGGCATCGTCAAAATGGTGTGACGACACGCCGAGGTCGGCGAGCAACCCGTCAATGTGGTCGATGTCATAATAGCGCATCCAGTTTTTCAGATACCTGAAATTGCTGCGCACGAAGGTGAAGCCGTCGCATCCCTCGGGCACATTGCGCTCTGCGTCGGCATCCTGGTCAAAACTGAAGAGGCGTGCCGTGGGGTCTAAGCGTCGCAGGATCTCGCGCGAGTGGCCACCGCCGCCAAATGTGACGTCCACATACACGCCACCGGGCTTCAGACATAGAGCGTCGATGCTTTCGTTAAGGAGCACTGGCACATGATAGCCATCGGCTGTAACAATTTTTTCGGTATCTTTGTTTGTCATTTTTTTTCGTTGTTGTCGGTTTTCATTACTGCCTGTATGGCCTTCGCAAACTCGTCGGGCTGCATGAACGGTTTGTCTGTGCCGTCATAGGGCCACAGCTCAATGCAGTCGTCCATGCCTATGACCTTGACGCTTCGCTCTATGCCCGTCATCTGTTGGTAACGGCGCGGTATGAGGATGCGGCCCATCGAGTCGGGCTGCTGCACCTCCACGTCTGCCACAAACTGTCGGAACATCATCTGCTGTTGCGGGTCCCAGCGGTTCAGGCGTGACCGCATGGTGTCGACGAGGCATGACCATGTGCTCTCGGGGTAGATCACAAGACAAGGCTGAAAATCGTCCTTGCGCAGCACCACACGTTCCTCGCCCAGTTCTTGCAGAACTTTGCGGAACACGGCGGGCACTATTGTGCGCCCTTTGGTGTCTACTTTGGCTTCTATCGTACCTATAAATCTCATGCGTACCTTAATAAGAGCAATTAGTGCCCAAAGTTACATAAAATCCTCCACTTTCTGCCACTTTTCACCACAAATTTTGTTTTATGCTTCAATTTTCTGATTTTGCTCTGTTCGTGCGTCAGAAAAGTCTTTGGCTTCTCTTTGCTCACATTGTGCCTCAAAACGTTACAAAGGCAATAAAAAAGCATATTTTTTCTTGATTTTCTACAATATTAGAAAAAGAAATGTTATTTTTGCATCACATTTACACAAACATGAGTGAATCAATAGAGAAAACCATAGATATAGACAAAATTTTGGCTGGCAAGATGGGCGCAAAGGTCAAGTATGTGCCGCGCTTTCTTGTTAAATGGCTAAAGCACATCATCCATCAGGATGAGGTGAACCGCTTCCTGTGGGAGAGCCGCAACTTGTCGGGCACAGAGTGGCTCAGCGAGTGTGTGCGCTATCTTAAGATGGACGTTGAGATTGTGGGTGAGGAGAACCTGCCCGACAAGAACGACGGCCGCCTTTACACCTTCGTGTCGAACCACCCGTTGGGAGGACAGGATGGCGTGTGTCTCGGCTCCATCATCGGACGCCACTATGACGGTCGTTTCCGCTACCTCGTCAACGACCTGTTGCTCAACCTGCCGGGTCTCAAGCCCGTGAGCATCGGCATCAACAAGACAGGACGCAACAGTCGCGACTTCCCGCGCATGGTTGAGGCAGGCTTCAAGAGCGACTGTCACATGCTCATGTTCCCCGCCGGTCTGAACAGCCGTAAGCAGAAAGACGGGTCCATACACGACATTCCGTGGAAGAAGACGTTTGTGAAGAAAAGCGTTGAGTGTCAGCGCGATGTGGTGCCTATCCACTTCAGTGGCAGCAACTCGAAACGCTTCTATCGCATAGCCGCTTTCAGCGACCGTTTCCTGCCGTTCAACCTCGCCATGATGTTCCTCGTTGACGAGATGTACCGTAACGTCGGAAAACATTTCACCATTCACATCGGCAAGCCCATTCCCTGGCAGACCTTCGACAAGAGTCGCACGGCGCAGCAGTGGGCACAGTGGGTGGAGGACCGCGTGTATGATTTGCCAAGAGAGAACGGCAAGTCTGAAAAACAATAATTTGACAGCATAGACATAAAATCGGAAAAAAAGTTCTGGATTTTTTGAAAACCATAAGAGAAAACAGAGAGAGATGGAAGAGCCAATAATCGAACCAGTGAGTAAGGAGCTGCTTAAGAGTGAACTGACGCCCGAACGGCAACTGCGAATGACCAACAAGAGTCATAACGAGATTTATGTGGTGACCGCCCACAACGCGCCCAACGTGATGCGCGAGATTGGACGTCTTCGCGAGATCGCTTTCCGCGAGGCGGGAGGCGGCACAGGCAAGTCGATGGACATCGACGAGTTTGATACATGCGACAACTGCTACAAGCAGCTCATCGTGTGGAACCCTGAGGCAGAGGAGATTATCGGCGGCTACCGTTACCTCTTAGGCACCGATTGGGAGATGGACACCAACGGTCAGCCCAAGCTGGCAACAAGCCACATGTTCCATTTTTCTGACAAGTTTCTGACCGACTACATGCCCTACACCATTGAGCTTGGACGTTCGTTCGTGTCGTTGCCCTATCAGAGCTCGCGCATGGGAGCCAAGAGCCTGTTCGCCCTCGACAACCTGTGGGACGGTTTGGGAGCGCTCACCGTCATCAAGCCTAACGTCAAATATTTCTTCGGAAAGATGACGATGTATCCTTCATACATTCGTCGTGGTCGCGACATGATTCTCTATTTCCTCAAGAAACATTTTGATGACAAGGAAAACCTCGTCATTCCTCTCAAGCCTCTTAAGATAGAGACGCCTGAGGAGGAGCTGCGCGAACTGTTCTGTGAGGACAGCTTCAAGGACGATTATCGCATCCTTAACCGCGAGGTGCGCAAGCTGGGTTATAACATCCCGCCGTTGGTGAACGCCTACATGGGTCTCTCACCCACGATGAAGCTCTTCGGCACCGCCATCAACTATGGATTTGGTGACGTCGAGGAGACGGGCATCCTCATCGCTGTCGACGAGATTCTCGACGAGAAGCGTGTGCGACATATCGACTCGTTCATTAAAGAACACCCTGAAGCTCTGAAAATTACGAGTGGGGCGAATAATGTTATTTACAAGGAAAAAGAGTAAAAAGGCATAACAGAAAATATAACCTTCTGTTCATGAAATGGCCGCAGCTGTTCAAAGTTGCGGCCATTTTTGTGTTTATGGCATAACTGTTTGGCTCTATCTGTTTTATAGGCTATCTTTGCAGAAAATAATTTGCCTCTTTGTAATTTGTAAAGCAGAAATAAAAATCCTAAAAAACACAATTCTATGACATTTAAAAGATTAGCTTCGGCCATAGCTCTCGCTGCCATGATGCTGGCATCAACAGGCAAGGCCAATGGTCAAACTCCGCGACCAGAGTATCCGCGCCCGCAGTTTGAACGTTCAGAGTGGATGAACCTCAACGGAACATGGACTTATTCTTTCGATTTCGGCAAGACAGGGGAACAGAAGGGATGGAAAAACTCAAAGGGCTTTGACGGCCACATAACAGTGCCCTTCTGTCCAGAAAGTTCGCTCTCGGGTGTACACCACACCGACTTCATCAACAGCATCTGGTATCAGCGTCAACTTAATATCCCGTCAGTTTGGAGCGGAAAGAAAATAATGCTTAACTTCGGGGCTGTTGATTATGAGGCCCACATCTATGTGGACGGACAGCTCGCCATGCAGCACAAAGGCACAGGATCATCCTTTAGTTGCGACATCACGCGCTATGTAAAGCCTGGCCACACCCATAACCTTGTGGTTCAGGTGAATGACAACCTGCGTAGCGGCATGCAGCCTGGCGGCAAGCAGTGTTTTAACCTCCACTCAGAGGGATGTATGTATACTCGCGTCACTGGTATCTGGCAGACGGTGTGGATGGAAGCCGTTGATGAGGAGGGCCTAAAGAGTGTGTTTGCCACGCCAGATATTGACCAACAGCAGCTCGTCATACGCCCACAGTTCTATGGCCAGAACGCTGCCAATAAACTCGTTGTCACGTTGTATGACGGCAAGAAAGAGGTGGCGCGTAAGAGTGTGCCGTGTGGCGATGGCTCTGTGGTGGTGCTGCCCGTCAAGGGCATGAAGCTGTGGAGCCCAGAGAGTCCGTTCCTTTATGGCCTCAAATATCAGGTAGTGAAAGACGGCAAGGTCGTTGACGAAGTAAGCTCATATGCTGGCATGCGCAAGGTGCATCTTCATGACGGCTATTTCTATCTCAACAACAAACCTTACTATCAACGTCTTGTGCTCGATCAAGGCTATTATCCCGACGGCATCTGGACAGCTCCCTCAGACGAGGCTCTGAAGAAGGACATAGAGATGGCAAAGGCTGTTGGCTTTAACGGGGCACGCCTTCACCAGAAGAGCTTTGAGGAGCGCTACTATTATTGGGCCGACAAGCTCGGATACTTGACATGGGGCGAGAGCGCCAGTTGGGGACTGAATATCAACAACGAGGAAGCTTGCCGCAACTTCATATCAGAATGGGCTGAGCTGGTGGAGCGTGACCGCAACCACCCGTCGCTTGTTACATGGACACCGCTCAACGAAACTTGGAACGCTGAGAACACAGGCGTCTACACGCGTTTTGTGCAGAACCTTTATGACATGACAAAGGCCATTGACGGCACACGCCCTGTAAACGATGCCAGTGGCGACTCACATATAAAAACCGACATATGGAGCGTGCACAATTATTGCCGTACGCCTAAGGAGTTTAAACGCGATTTTGCCCTTGAGCCTGGTAAGGAGCCATATCGCAACATGCGTGGCGACCATTGGCAGTGGCTCGCTAAGTATGAGGGCCAGCCTTACATGCTCGACGAGTGGGGTGGCCTGGGCTATGTGGTGCCTGAGAAACGTCATGGCAACGACACATGGGGCTATGGCGGCATGATTAAGGATGCCGAGGAGTTCTACCGCATACTTCGCAGTGAGGTGGAGTCGATCAAGGCATTAAAGCATATCACAGGTTTCTGTTACACGCAGATTACGGATGTGGAGCAAGAGCAAAATGGCATCTATAACTATGACCGCACTCCTAAGTTCGACACAAACCGCATAAAGGAGATTTTCGAACTCATTCCTTCAAACATTGAGGAGAATAAAAAGTAAAAAAGCTTTTTAAAGGTAAAAAAGTAAAAAGGCTTTTTAAAGGTAAAAAAGTAAAAAGGTAAAAAGGTAAAAAGGTAAAAAAGGGCTGACGCCGTTGGAAGAGAAAAACGTCAGCCTTTTTTTACCTTTTTTCCTTTAAACGGCTATATGATTTTTCACTTTTCCCTTCCAACGGCGTCAGCCCTTTTTTACCTTTTTACCTTTAAAAATCCTTTAAACGGCTATATGATTTTTCACTTTTCGCTTTTCACTTTTCCCTTCCAACGGCGTCAGCCCTTTTTTACCTTTTTACCTTTTAAAAAATCCTTTAAACGGCGTTCATGATGAGCCATGTCAGATAAGCAAGGTAGACGATGGTGAGCACGGCACCTTCCCAGCGTTTCACCTTATAGGTCGTGCGGCAGAAGAACCACATGAGCAGCATGCTGGCGAGCATCATGATGAGGTCGAGTGTGGTTATGCCAGCTATGTGCATGGGCTTGACAAGGCCCGTTATGCCGATGATCATGAGGATGTTAAACACGTTGGAGCCTATCACGTTGCCTATGGCTATGTCGCTGTTGCCCTTCTTTGCCGACACCATACTGGTGGCGAGTTCTGGCAGCGAGGTGCCACCTGCCACGATGGTCAAGCCAATCACAGCATCCGACACACCGAGGCTGGATGCCACGAACGAGGCGTTGTCGACAAACATGTTGGAGCCGGCGATGAGGCACAACAGACCGACAACGAGCATTACGACCGCTTTAAGCATAGATGCTACAGATGCTTCAGGAGCAGAGGGCTGAGACGTAGATGCTTCAGAAACCGAGGCCGATGCTGCAGCCGCTGTTGCCATTGCTGCGCCCATTGTCGCCACGGTTGCTGCGTGTTCATCTGTTGTTTTCGCATATTTCAGCGTCACAAACATGAAGAGACAAAAGCCGGCGAAGAACACGGCAGCATCAACTCTTCCTATCGCTCCATCGAGGCAGAAGAGGAGCATAAGCAGAGAAGCCACCACAGCAAACGGGATGTCGCGTTTCACGCTCGACCGTTTCACCATGATGGGTGCCACCAGGGCAGAGCAGCCCACAATGAGCAGCGTGTTAAGGGTGTTTGAGCCCACCACGTTACCCACGGCAAGGTCGGGCGTGCCTTTCAGCGCCGACACCATGCTCACGCAAAACTCAGGCATCGATGTGCCCATGGCCACGATTGTCAGTCCGATGACCATCTGACTGACACCGAAGCGTGTCGCGATGTTCACCGCACCATCGGTAAGCCAGTCGGCTCCTTTCAATACAATAATCACTCCAAGCACCAACAGCACGATGTTTATCGCCATGCTGTCGGTGCACATTGTTTGTAGAAGTTGTGTTGTCATAAAAATAAATTTAAAGCCCCACCAACCTATCCGCTTTGCGGCTTAGAAATGTTGATTTTTGAATTTTGAATGTTGAATTGTCGGCTTTCAGCCGATGTCGAATTTTCGAATTTTGATTTTTCCTTTTTAAAAGGCTATCGAATTCTTCACTCATCACTCTTCGTTCTTCACTTTAAAGAGGCTATAGGATATTTCCCTTTTCGTTTTTCCCTTTTCTCTTATATCGGCGTCAGCCCTTTTTTCCCTTTTTACCTTTTTACTTTTTTACCTTTAAACGATCGGCAGCGAGGTGCCATTGATCTTTTGGTAGAAGTCGAGGGCGAAGATGTCGGTCATGCCACTAATGAAGTCGATGACCGCCATGATGCGCGTCTCAAGGTCCTCGCTTTCGATGTCATACTGGCTGCTGAAGCGGCGTATGAGCTGTTTCGAGTGGTAGTTGTCGGGACGGCAGGCGGCGTCGACGAGCGTCTCCATGAGCGTCTCCATGATCTTGTAACCGCTCAGCTCCACGTCGAGCACCGGCTTGCTGTTGTATATCTTCCTCACGCTCAGCTTCTGACAGCGTCGGTAGGCATCGCGCACCTCGGGCGTTATGTGGTCGATGAGGCTGCCCTCGAACGTGCCGTCCAGAATCTCCTCTTCGTGGTCGCAGAACGCCTTGGCACACTCGTTCTCAAGCTTGCCAATGACGCATGCACGCATATACACAATCTCCTCGTTCTCATCGCTCACGCCCTCATCCTTGGCACGCTGCTGAATGTTTTGGCGCGTCTCCTCGTCGAAGAACGACAGAAACAGGTCGGCGGTCTCTTCATAGCTAAGAATCTTCAGCTTGTGCGAGTCCTCGATGTCCATGATTTCATAGCAAATGTCATCGGCAGCCTCCACCAGATAGACCAGCGGGTGACGGGCGTAGCGTAGCGGCTCACCCTCGGCAGAGAGACGGCGTATGCCCAGTTCTGTGGCAATGCGCACAAAGCTCTCGCGCTCCGTGCAGAAGAAGCCAAACTTGCCGTGCGTGCCTGCCCAGTGGCTCTCGAACGGATATTTCACGATGCTCGCCAGCATGGCGTAGGTCATCACGAACCCGCCCTCGCGGCGTCCGTGAAAACGGTGCGTGAGCAGACGGAAGGCGTTGGCGTTGCCTTCAAAGTGTATGAGGTCGTTCCAGAAGTCGGGCGACAGATGCGTCTGCAGCTTTTGGCCCGCCCCCTCGCGGAAGAACGCCTGTATGGCCTTCTCTCCACTGTGTCCGAATGGCGGGTTGCCCATGTCGTGTGCCAGACAGGCCGTGCTCACAATGGTGCCGAGCTCCTCAAACAGCGTTCCAGCCAACTCGGGGCGTCGCTGCTTGATCACGCGGGCTGTGTCGTTGCCTAACGACATGCCCACGCTCGCCACCTCCAGCGAGTGGGTGAGGCGGTTATGCACAAAGATGCTGCCCGGCAGCGGAAACACCTGTGTCTTGTTCTGCATGCGGCGGAATGGCGCCGAGAAGATCAAGCGGTCATAGTCGCGCTTAAACTCGGAGCGGTCGTCATGGCGCAGGCGGTGACGTTCCTCCTGTCCAAACCGTTTGTTAGATATGAGCTGGTTCCATTTCATAGCGGCAAAGTTAATAAAAAAATGAGAAACGACCCATAAAAAACAAAAATGTAACAAAACAATCTCTTTATATGCCTTGAAAACCACGTCTTTATCTTCTTGTCCTTAACCTTCATCTACTTGCCCTTAACCTTCATCTTCTTGTCCTTAACCTTCATCTTCATCTTCTTCATTTCCTTTTTCCTCATCTTCTCAATCTTTAAATTTCTTTTCCCTATCCTCATCTTCTTTGTTGTTTTTTTATAAAACTTGCGCAAACGTATCTAAAAACACCCGTTAGCGCAGATTATCCGTTTTAAACTTGCGCAAACGTATCTAAAAACACCTGTTAGCGCAGATTATCCGTTTTAAACTTGCGCAAATAGCCTCTCCATCATCCCCTTCAACCATTTTTAGCACAAAAAATGAAGCAATGTGGATAATAATCAGTATTTTTGCATCTTAAATACGCAAGAAAAAATGACAATGACAGATATTACCGAAGTGAAAGTAATCAACCGCAGCCATCACCCCCTGCCACAGTATGCAACGCCGCTAAGCGCCGGCATGGATCTGCGTGCCAACATCGACGCGCCCATAACCCTTCGCCCGCTTGAGCGCTGCCTCATACCCACAGGCCTCTTTATAGCGCTGCCCCCAGGCTATGAGGCACAGGTGCGCCCCCGCAGCGGACTGGCTCTGAAGAAGGGCATCACCGTGCTCAACTCGCCTGGCACCATCGATGCCGACTATCGTGGCGAACTGATGGTGCTGCTGGTGAACCTCTCGTCAGACAATTTTGTGGTTAACGACGGCGAACGCATAGCCCAGATGGTGGTGGCACGCCATGCACAGGTGCAGTTTGTCCCCGTCACAGAGCTCGACAGCACCGAGCGCGGCGAGGGAGGCTACGGCCACACGGGAGTAAAATGAACCCCATAACACAAACGACAATGCGACATATCCATTTCAACCATACACCCCTCGTCTTTGTGGCCCTGATCATGGCCTTGGTCTTCGGACCAGCGCTGGCAGGCAACCTGCCTTTCATGAAGGACAACCACAAGGACAAAAAGACCACCATTTTTGAGGCAAAGGAGCAGGGTAATACCTGCGCCTTTGCCGATAGTCTCTCGCGCAACGACAGCCGACGCTACGACTATTTCTTTCTTGAGGCCGTGCGACAGCAGAACGCGGGCAACCTTGATGCCGCCTTCGACCTGCTGAACCATTGCATAAGCATCAACCCCAAGGCGGCGGAGGCCTATTATCTCGCAGCGCTCTATTATTCGGAGCTCAACAACGACACCATGGCGCTCAACTATCTGCAGAAGGCAGCAACGCTCAGTCCGGCAAACGACACATACCAAGAGCAGGTGGCGCAATATTTTATCGGAACAAACAGCTACGCCAAGGCCATTGAAGCCTACGAGCGTCTATATAAGCACCACCGCGACCGCAGCGACATACTCAGCGTGCTCACACAGCTCTACCGTCACGAGAAAGACTATGACAACATGCTGCGCTGTCTGGAGCTGATGGAGGAGGTCGACGGCTCTAGCGAGGAGCTGACGCTGGCAAAGATGAACGTCTATGAGCTGAAGGGCGACAGAAAGATGGCGCTCAAGCAGCTGCGCTCGCTCGTCGACAGCCACCCCAACGAGCCCAACTATAAGGTCATGCTTGGCAACTGGCTCCTTCAGAACGACCGTAAGAACGATGCCTACAAGCTGTTCACGGCTGCCGTGGAGGCAGATCCCGAGAGCGAGTATGCCCTCACGTCGCTTTACGACTATTACAGACAGGCGGG
>OIYG01002380.1_pt1 | contig 12029 bp, 10 predicted proteins | sample 1587861 | NCBI WGS metagenome assembly OIYG01 (sample SAMN03283272) | human gut metagenome | biome: human-associated habitat; material: feces | host: Homo sapiens | place: Peru | collected 2012 | reverse complement strand
GTAAAGCAACAGGATATCCAATCGCAAAAATCTGTAGATACGGGACACACTCCAGCCACTTATCTGTCAAGAGTAGTGATACCAGCGGTTCAGCAACAGCTGCAAGGCCAACCATCATCGGAAACAGCAGAAAACTAGATAGTCTCACAGTTTTAGAAACCATCTTCGTAACACTACTTACCGAATCCTGTTTTTGCGAATAGACGGGAAGAAGCACAGTTTGTATTGTACCGTTGACACTTTCCATAACCGCTTGTGGGAACTGTTTTCCACGATTAAAAAAGCCAAGCGCTTCTGATGAATATATTTGACCAATGAGCAAACTTCTAATATCCAAGAACAAAGCAACAATAAAATTTGACGCAAAGACTTTTGCCCCAAATGGTAAGAGACGCCGCAGGCTTTGAATAGACAGCTTGCCTTGTGGTATCCACCGAACGATGCAATATGTTATAAAGCATGTTGCCGTTTGATTTACCAACTGCTGGATAACTAACGCCCATGCACCAAAACCTGCAACTGCCAAACCAATACCAACTGCAGCTGCAATTAACGCAGACAGAAAGCTTGATACCGTTAAAGCTTTAAAACGTAAATCTCTAGTTATATAAGCAACTTGAATAGAATTGAATGCCCCAGGAAAAAGAACAATGGCCATCACGCGCAAAAGACTACATAATTCCACAGAATGATAGCATCTTCCAATAAATGGTGCCGTCACATATATCACAAAATACAATATCGTTGCAATAAATTCGGAAAATGCAAGAATTGTGAGGTAATCATCTCCATCGACATTTTTTCTTTGAATAAGTGCAGTATTAAATCCACCCTGAACAAATGTTGTAGCTAGTGCGATAAAAATCGTCACAATCGACACTGTTCCATAATCTGAAGGGGTAAGAAGTCTTGCAAGTAAAAGTGTTACCAGAAAGTTTGTTCCTTGTACAGATATTCGTTCAAAAAACTTCCAACCAAACGCAGTTGTTACCCTTTTTTCCATATTTCTAAGTCCTTTAAATCAAAAAGTCGTTAACAGTTTTTTTGAATTGAGATATGCCACAACGATATACATCATACACAAATAGTATCCAATGCTCATCATAGATTCAACCTGAAAGGCTGTCATAAGTGAAATTAGCATACCTAAATTAATATATTCAACTGATTGCTCTATTTTATTTTTTGCTTGTCCAGAAAAAGCGTAATATATTGTATATAGACCCAGGCCAAGGCCGATGATGCCATAATACAGCGCAGTATTTAGATAATAGCAATGTGCATGATTCACCCCATATCCAAGAATGCTAACGGCTCTAGAAGTGTTCATTGCACCGTATCCAATCCATGGTGATTTCAAAACAGCATTAAGCGCATTATTCCATATACGTACTCTTTGAGAAAAAGTGATGTCTTTTTTTAATATTCCAACGATTAAAAAAGAAAATTTTTCTTGCATGTGAAATAAAACAATTATAGCACAGAGAATCATCTCAACAAGAATGATTGCCTTTACTGAAAACGAAGGAATTCTTTTTTTCTTCCACAAATATACTAGTAGTAATCCTAAAGTGATACAAAGCAATCCCGTAGCAGTCCAGACTTTTATCATTGATAAGTATTCGCATAATAGAACGAACACTAGCCAGCTCTTTGCTTCTTTTGATGGATACAACTCATTATTCAACAAACATAAAAATGCAGCTTCTAGATAGAAAACAAACCACGCTGTTCTATAACTCAAGAAGAAATTCATTGTATACATAGAAGAAGCATACATTCCATTCGGAAACAGAAAAACGGTCAAAGTATTAATGACAACATAGCTACCAAGCAATAAACTTCCACCTTTAAAAAAAGCTTTTGGGCTTTGTCTTAATGCAAGATAAGTAAATATGCTAATACCAAATACGTTTAATGTCGAGCCCCAGTCTGTATATGATGTTCCATTCATCAATGATGACAGAATTTTCCACACTTCATTGCAAGCGATCAGCCCTAACACTATTGAAGCTTTATTTACCGGTATTGCACTTTTTATCAGTAATAAACCGCATATAAAACAAAGTAAAATCCGCATAATATCAAATAGCGAATCAATAACTCCTAGAGATGATATTCCTGACAATACTCCCGGTTTAAATAGAAACATCATTGAAAAGAATACAAACCATTTGTTATGAAATGCCTTCATACTCTCCTCCTAATGCCTCTATATATTTTGTGTACAACTTTTGACACTCAATTGCAATATCATACCCACTGTTCTGAATCAATTTTAAAGTATTTTCTCTATGGCTTATATCTGTTGCTAAAATTGTATCTGCCCATTGCTTTGCAGAGGCATTTCGAGGAAGATATGTAAACAATTTTTCGGAGATGCACGCTTCTTGCGGTACTACTTCGGCTGTAGCAAATGTTTTTAGACCTGCCGCTTGAGCTTCAACGTATACGATTCCTAGCCCTTCAAATCGAGACGGCAACATGAAAACATCCATTGCTTGAAGCAAATCCGGTACATCTGTGCGTAATCCCAAGAATAAAACGTCTTCCTGCAGCCCTTTTGCATTCACAAGGTTATGAACGTCCTCTTCAAGTTCTCCCTGTCCTATAAACATTAGTACTGCTTGTGGTCTAACTTCTTTTATTTTTTCAAAAATCTCAACTGTAAATAGTGGATTCTTCTGATAGGATAGACGTCCTACCACACCCACAACATACTGGTCTAATAGATTGAACTGTTTTCTGATTTGTACCCGCTTTTCTGGATCAAATACATATTTTTCTGCATCAATAGCATTATTTAGCACCGTATAAGGGTTATTTCCGAATAAATGATCTCCAGCATCTTTGGAGCATGCCAAGCGCAATGTAGCAAATCGATTCAGCATTTTACGGAATAATTTATAATACGGTTTCGCTGCCGCGCCGGTCATATATGCCATATGGGCATGGCAGATTCGTATTTTTACCCCACATATTTTAGCAATCCACAAATATAAAAACGACCATTCTTCAAAGTGAACATGTACGGCATCATATTGCCCCTGCCGAATAAGATGATACATCTCCATAATGTTTTTTAGAAGGTTTTTCTTCTTGGGGGTCACATAAAACGTGTGAAATCCAGCATTTTCAAATTTTTCTTGTAAAAGATGCGGTTTTCCGATGCTTTCTCCGACAATATCAAATTCAATACCTGGCATTGGTTGGTTTGTGCAATAATTAGCGATGACAAATCCCACTCCGCCGCCATTAAATCCATATGTTATATGCAGAATTTTCATAAAATAGTACTCAATCTTTTTTATTTTTTGACAATACTTCTGACTTTTTTAGGAACGTACTGTCGTATGATTTCTTGAACATTAAGTGGCACTTTCATATTTTGCTTTACAAATGCATCTATCGTTTTCTTCTTGAAGTCTCTGTAAAAAGTCTTTCTCTGGATAGGCTTTGGAGAGCTATATACTAATCCACTGTTATGCGCTTTCATAAACTCATAGTTGGACGGGAGCAATTCTACTTCTCCTTTGATTCTGTCCAGAATTATACGACCTTTTTCGGTATTGATAAGCAATAAATTTACGCCACATACATTATTGAACTCTGGATGATGAATGGAGATTCCCCAAAAGTCACCCACTGTAATATCTGCACACCGCTGCGAACAGCAATACTGACAGGTGTAACAACTTTCCCGCAGAGAATACCCTTTTAAATAAGCATACATATAAGGATCTAGGCGTTCTCTTCGGTATATAACTCGGTCAGAAAGTTCCAGTTTATCGATTTGTGCCCACCCTTCCTTTTCTTTATTACGGAAAGACCAATGCACAATTTTGCTCTTTAGTTTTTTTGCAAGCCACACTCTATATCGATCAAACAGTTCTTGACTAGGAACACCATGGCACACAACTTCGACCGTATACAGGTTCTTGTGTTCTTTTCCCAGATACGCATACAATCCGGCAACTTGGCACGGTGTACCACTAAACAGTACTATCTTATTACGTTGTAAGTATTCTCTAACCTGCTCATAAACGGTTCCTGTATTTGCCTGAACATACTTACTGCCCTGCAACTTATAAAGATTTTCTGGCTTCTCGATAGCGCAGGTTCTGACGATTCCATCGTCCGTCATCTCTACCCCAAAGACAACCCCACCATCCTTTAAAATATTCGTAGCTATGACCGCAAAAACACCACCGCTCGTACTTCTTTCTATAATTGTCTTTTCTTTTGCATACGCTGCGTAGGTATTTATCGGCTCATTCTTGATAACAGGGTTAAGCTGTGGACACGCCTTCTCGCATAAGTCGCAACCAATGCACAATTCCATATTAACCGCAGGAACCAGAAATCCTTCTTCATTCATAACAACATCAATGCATTTTTTGGGACACTTTTGCACACATGAAAAGCATCCCGTACATTTAGTCTTTTCCAGTTTATCAATCATTTGAATTGCATGCCCCTTCACACTCATGCAGCGCCTGTTCAAACCACTGCCTAGAGCTTTCTGCTAATTTTTCCATCCGGTTATCTGAAATCTGAAAACGACTACTTCTAATTGTATCAGTATTTGCTTTTTTCCCCGGTACGATTAGTCTGTCACCCATTTCCACTGCTTGAAGCAACGAATGAATGCGACTATTTTGTCCCCGCTTGTCTCCATCTTTAAAGCGTTGCAATACGTTGAATTGTTTATGGTATCGAATCGAAAACAGTGTACAATGAAATGAGTCGGTCAGTACATACTCTGCATTTTCTATAAGTCCAAGCCATTCACAGGGTCCTACCGGTTTTTTGATTGTTCCATCTCTATTGAAGTCTGCTGCTACCATAGGAAGCATAAGAATCTTCAGATTTTTTTCTGTTGCAATTTCTTCTGCTGTTTTCAAATATTTTGGATCTGCACTAAGAAAATAGCAAAACAGGTATTTTTTCTCTTGTTCAACTGAAATAGAAAGCGCTCTCCAATGCTCCATAGTTACCAACATTGTAGGATCTACCGTTACCTCCGCATGCTGGCCTGTTAAATCGTATACAATTTCTGCCCCGCGTTTTTCTCTGACCGAGAGATATCGGAATTGAGAAATCGCTTTCTGGATTCGTTTGCGATTGTTGCTTGGCACATTCTCAACACCAAAACTCGGAGCATAAGCAATTTTTCTATAACGATCCTTCACGAATTCAAGGTAATAATATGGATCATAAAAGTAGGGGTTCCATATCTGGTCGCTTCCGCAGACAAACACAGCATCACTGCCACATACTTTTGCAATTTCTGACGCAGTAGAGCACAATGGAGTAATCTGCATATTTTTCTCACGAAAATCATCAAAAATCGTAAGATTATTTATTTTACTGGATGCTCCATTTTTCTTCATGAAAAACTCATTAATCTTATACTGGAGCGTCTCCTTCAAGCTATGATTGATAAACTTTAGCTTCCACAAATCTGCCTTTGTCGGCTTATAATTCAATATGCTACTCTCATATCCTATATCCGTGATAATGTGCTGCAGCGCATATGCCTGTAGCACACTGCCGTAATTATTGCCTCTATACCATGTTTGCGTATATACTTTCATCGTCAGTTCCCGTTTCTTTTTAGATTTCCATAAAGCCCAATTAGCTTCTCTACATAATCAGATGCGCAAAATAGCTTTTTAGCGTTTTCCACAGCCTGCTCTGCCATTCGATGGTAATCTTTATCGCTCAGATTTATAATCCGTTCAATATCTTCCGCCAAAGCTGCTTCGTCTTTCATCGGGCAAACAAAACCAGTCTCTCCATCAATGATATTTTCAGGCAAACCACCTGCGTCCGTCACAATAACCGGCTTTCCCATGGCTTGGGCCTCGCACGCTGTATATCCGCTTGCTTCATACCACTCAGAAGGAACTACCACGCAAGCACTCTCTCTTACACAGCGCCAAAGTGCCTCGCCACTTTTGAATCCTGCCAAGGTAACTCTGTCCTCCAGACCCAGCCGGTGCACTTCCTGTCGAATCGTTTCTTCCTCTGGACCAGTCCCGATGATTACTAGCGGAACTTTTTGTATTTTTTTCATTGCTCGCACCAACGTTAGGATTCCCTTTTCTCGAGATAAGCGCCCGTAATAAAGAACATATTCTCCTCTTGTGCCCTGCACTGAGTAAACTGTCTGCGCCGGAAGAAAATTTTTCATGTGAACGATAGGGGACCTTGTCAAACCAGATTCTTGCATTTTTCTCTTATAAAATTCAGAAGGCGTGATAAACAAATCAATTTTATTATACAAACTGCTCTGTTTGTTGAATTCACTCTCCAGTGCAGCCATCATACACTTTGCACGAGATTCTTTAAAGCACACTCGCTTTATGCAATTTAAGTAATTGCCGTGCAGACAATCCTCACAAATTTCTCCATGATCTAACATTACATGATTCGGACATATACAATTAAGGTCGTGCATTGTAAAAACAACGGGAAGATCATATTTTTTTGCAGCATCCACAATAGAAGCTGTAAGTACTCGATGAAAAAGATTGATATGAACAATGTCCGGTTTTTCTTTTTCAATCAATGCGGAAATTTTGTTTTTTGCCTCGAAGGAATATACCATGTGAAGTGCCGCTTTTATCTTCTGTGTCAATGTCAGATTTCCGTTAAACTCAACATTGCTCACAAAATATTCACTCTGTTTGCAGGCGAGATTTTTTTCATCCTGCATTGCGAAAAAAATAACTTCGTGCCCTGCCTTTTGCAGCAGCTCCGCCAATCCAAAAAAGTAAGTTTCCGATCCACCATGCATATTGAAATATTTGTTTACCAGTAAAATCCTCATGCAGCTTCTCCTTGTCAGCGATTGCGCAGCATTTGTGTCACTTTCCATAGCGGCTTATATAATCTCATTGAAATCAATACTTTGACGATCTGCAGCTTTATTTGATTTGTATGGGCAATATTTTCATTTAAGTTTTCTTCAATAGGTACAGAATTCAACTTTTCAAAAAACTTTTCTCTTTTATCATTTTCGTTCATTGGCTTCACAAGGGGAGGATTGTTTATACAAACCTTTTCAATAGGGTACTCTTTCGTATACATTGCATCAGCAACTTTTTCAACCCAATCTTTTCCCTTTTTCGTGTTTACAATCAATGCAGAAAGTCCTTGATTATCGCTTTTCTGAAGAAGATAATTTTCTGCCTTCCAAAGATCTCCAATAATTATATCCGCACAGCCGTTATCGCCTTTGAACTCACAGTGATAGCAACTCTGGCGACATGTCAATCCCTGAAGCATACCCAAAACATAAGGGTTTTCCTTGTAGCTTAATTCTCTATGCTTTTTTCCAGATTCTGTTGTTATAACATAGTACGGAAGTGACCAACCGACTGGATCCTTGCTGCGGAAATTTACGGCACTAATTTTTTCGCCATACTCTTTAGCTTTTGCATCACGATATCTTTCCCAGACACCGGGCGTAGGTGTACCTTCGCAAATCAAAGATACCTTTAATAAGTTCTCTGGATTTCCAGTAACTGCTTGGCAAGCAGCACATTGACAGGGCGTTCCGCAAAACATAACTGGTTTTCCTATTTTCAGCAGTTCCCTAATTTCTGCAAGACATCTGCCGATATCACTTTGCACATATTTGGAATTCCGCATCCGTTCAATATCTATGGTTTTATTGGAAACGATGTGGACTGCATCCATCTTCTCATTCCAAACACAACCGCATACATAACCATCCTGTCGCAAGACTTCCTTTGCAAGCAAAAAAAACATTCCACCAGAGGCAGATTCTTTACGCTCTACTTTATCCAGTTCATATGCAGCATAGCACCCTTCCCCGGCAAGGATACTATGATATCTGTCTGTATGCTGATGGATACAAACTTGATCGCACTTTCCGCAATTAATACATTGTGCTTGATCAATTTTAGGAATACAACTACCATCCATCGTCTGTACCATCTGAATTGCGGACCGTGGGCAAGCGTTCACGCACGCGCTACAGCCATAGCAATATTTCATCAACTCAAAATCAAGCATAACCCCTCCACAGCTCATTATAATAGCTGCACTATTTCACATACTCCGGTTTGAACGTCCAGACCATTCCACAGAGGCTTCAAATCACCACACTCCTATCCGACCATATAGTGGTGCCTCACGGAACCTTCAAATCGTCCTACAACTTTCGCCGGGCAACCAACAGCCACACTACCGCTGGGAATATCACGGGTGACCCCACTGCCAGCACCAATAATTACATTATCACCAATGGCCACATCATACAGAATAATGGAACGACCACCAATGAATACATTGTTGCCAATCGTTACCCCCCCGACGAATGTTGCACTTTTGAGACCCTTCTATGTTGTTTATCATTACAGCCATGATATCATGGTTAAGAATTGCTACATCCGTTGCAATGTTCACATTATTCCCCAGAAAAACCAACTGCGGCTCACTGGGAAGTTTGTGGGGTTCGTACCAACAGTTTTCGCCAATCGCGCCAAATATACCACTGTCCTTTAGGACTTTTGCCCGTGAGCTGCCATTTCCACAGAGTAACAGACGTAGAAGAATCATCCTTCGCCGCAAAGTGAAACGCCAAAAATGCAATTTAGAGCGAATACTCATTTTTTATTCATCCTCTGCTTCAAATTCCGTGCCAGCGGATATATCTTTGTGTGAACAAAAGAAATACTGCTCACCATCAGACTCTCTGGCATAATACTAGTGACAACGCTCAACATCTTTTGCGGGACAGTCCGATCATCTGGCATCATGGGGGTTTCCTTCCACGGACTTTTTGCCTTGTATTCCAGATATGTTTTTGCATAGGGATGCTTGCATCCTACAACCCAAGGACGTATGCTCATCCGAAAACAAGATTGAAAGTGAACAATTGCAGGATTCTTTACCGCTTCCTGATATTGCATAGGATCTCCGGGAACGGGAGGTTTGCGGAGCTTGATAAGATTCTTATAATCAAACGCAAAAAAAACCGTCATGCAATTATACTTGGGATGCAGAATCCCAGAGCGGCCTAGCTTACTTAAGACGCCATTCTGCACTCCTTGATCTACAAATGTGATATCTCCTTGGTTTTCTCGAATGTACTGAAGGAACATATCCTCCACTTTGTTTTTGCGCCATGCCTCCAAATCAATCAAAAGAACGCCATTGTTGATATAGTTATCCTCCGGTTTGAGTCCTAAGTTCGTACGATATGCAGCTCCACGACAGTCATCCACACCGTACAGCCATTTATCCTCCATATCCATTTCCCACAACGGAGATAAATCTTGCATCACCAGCGTATCGCAATCGATAAACAGTACCTTTTTTACAGTTTCTGGTAGCATAGATGGTAAAAACAATCGATAAAAAGTGCTGATGTTCCAACGTCCTACGTTGATTTCTGTATCTGACCGATTTTCAATATCTGGGTGCTTTAAATAGGTCAATGTCCGACCAAAGGAAGCCGTCATGCCTTCCAGCTTCTGCTTATTTATTTTGGAAATGTTATTATCAATCAAATATAAATTAAGTTCTTTGACATTTCGATTGTGTTCCAGCAAAGATAATATGGAAATGCCCGCAATCTCGCAATAACTATCGCTGGAAGAATAAACAATATTCATTCTATTCTCCGTTATTACTCATGGATTTTCTTTGTGTACTCTTCAAAGCTCATCAGATTCAAATCTTTTTCGCTGATGATCAGATTTTCTTTCCCGCCAATCAGCTCAAAAGGCCACTCGATACCAATATCCGGGTCATTATACATAATACCGGAGTCGCCTTCACCATAGAAAACTTCGGCGCATTTATAGCTGACTACAGAATCCTCAATGACTAGATATCCATGGCCAAAGAACTGCGGCACCAGTAGCATATTGGTGTTTTCGCCTGTCAGGTGGAAACCACGCCACTGGCCAAAAGTGGGAGAATCCGGGCGCAGATCAACGATAACATCATAAACATGACCAGAAATACAGCGCACTAGCTTAGCCTGCTGCTTCACCAGCTGAAAGTGGGTTGCCCGGATAACGCCGCGCTTAGAGATCGTGTAGAATACTTCCTTCAGATCATGGTCAATCCCATTTGCCTTGAACGTATCCACATTGTAGTCCTTGATCAGGCCACCCCGGTTATCCGTTGCATAGAAAGGCTTGATCAAATAGGCACCTTTCAGATCAAGTTCCTGAAAATCAAATTTTTGTACCATTATGCTTCACCTCTGATATAGTCAGCCGTCATTTTAATACCTTCTGCAAAAGGAATCCGATTGATATAGCCCGTATCTTTTTCCACTTTTTTCAAATCGAACTGGCTGTAGGAAATGTCTACGCCCTTAAAGGGGATGTCTCCCAGTCCGATTTCTGCTGTCGGGTCCACAATATCCCGCATTTCCAACAGAAACTCCCGCAAAGGCTTGGGTTCACCGGAGCCAATATAGTACCGGTTAAATGCCTTGCCCTTTTCTGCTACTGCAATAATAGAATTGATTGCATCGGTGATATAGATAAAGTCATAAGTCTGATAGCCTGCAGTGAAAGAGCAGTGTTCCTTGTGCACCAGCTTGTTGATAGAAGTGTAGATCATCCGGGCGGATTTTTCGCCAACGCCGTAGATATTCGTGATAATGACAGGGATAAACTCTACGCCATTCAATTTTGCAACCGTCTCACCCATTAGATGAGCAGCAAGTTTGCCTGTGCCATAAATATAACCACCGGCAGGTTCAATATCATCCGACTGGAGGTATTCATAGGTTTCCATCTCATTGATACTGGAAGCATAAACCACACGCTTGCAGCCGACTTCAGCACAGAGTTTGATATAATCACAAGCCAGCTTTACATTGTTCAACTGAACTGCATAGTCTGCACGCGCCGGGCCAGAAGTCCCAGCCCATGCCAGATGGAAGAAGCACATGTAATCCTCCGCGGGGATCTCCTTTGCCAGTTCCGAAACTTCCTTATTCAGCACGCTTACACAAGTAACCCGATCATCATTTGCCAAAACATCATCAAAACGAATGTCTAAAGCTACCACATGATAGCCTTTTTCCAGCAACGCATTCACCAAAGTTTTGCCAATAAAACCGTTGGCACCGGTAACGATCACATTTTTCATATTATTCTCCCACCGACAAAAAAGCAGCAATTTCTTTATCCATGCATCCGCGAATATCTCCGCCTTCTACCCAGCACTTGCTCCATTCTACGACCATCTCAATCGCCGTATCGAGGTTCCAATGGGGTTTCCAGCCAAAAGTGGTCTTCAACTTGGAACAATCCAGTTTCAAGAAGTTTGCTTCGTGGGGGCCACCGTCATACCGATTGACCCACTTCATGCCTTCGCCCCATTTGCTCACAAACAAATCAACCAGTGCCCCTGTCTGGAAGCAGTCAACATCGTCAGGACCCACATTATAATAGCCTGCATATTTAATATCCTGATACTGCATTGCAGCAATCATTAGATAGGCATACAGCGGCTCCAGAACGTGCTGATACGGACGGGTCGAGAACGGATTTCTTACTACAATATCTTCATGCTTGATTGCAGCACGGATGCAATCCGGAATAATGCGATCATTCGCAAAATCGCCACCGCCGATCACATTGCCTGCGCGAGCAGTAGAAATCGCAACATGGCCGTCGTTAAAAAAGCTATTTTTATAGGTGTGTGTGACCAACTCAGAGCAGGATTTGGAATTGGAATACGGATCATAGCCATCAAGCTCTTCATTCTCCCGATAACCCCAAGCCCATTCTTTGTTCAGATAAACCTTGTCAGTTGTCACATTCAGGAAAGATTTCACGCAGCTGTTATTGCGCACACATTCCAGAATATTCACTGTGCCCATTACATTCGTTTCATATGTATAGGCAGGATCTTTATAGCTATCACGAACGATGGGCTGTGCCGCCAAATGCAACACAATTTCCGGCTGAGCTGCATCAAAAGCGGTCTTTAATGCTTTGTAATCGCGGATATCGCCAATCACAGAA
>OIYG01002378.1_pt1 | contig 12045 bp, 16 predicted proteins | sample 1587861 | NCBI WGS metagenome assembly OIYG01 (sample SAMN03283272) | human gut metagenome | biome: human-associated habitat; material: feces | host: Homo sapiens | place: Peru | collected 2012 | reverse complement strand
ATTTTCTGGATTGCCACGACAATCTTACGATTGTCTTGGATTTTGGCAGGTCGGACGGCTCAACGCAGTCCTCCCAAGGACGTGTTTGCTACGCAGCACACTAGCCAAAATCCGCGTCTCGCAATGACGTGAAAAGTGTCAAATACCCGCCAAAATCCAAGACCGCGAAGTGACGAAGTAATCCGGTAATTATAATCAATATTTGAGTACCTATTACTAAGCCTAATCGCAAGGTATTAGTTGTCTAAAAATCCTTGTTAAACCTTGACATGAAGAGACCCTGAAACAAGTTCAGGGTGACTTTTTTGTTTGGTTATTGTGTTGTTTTTAGAATGACGAACTATTCAGTAGGTTCACCAAATAGTCATGCTGAACTAGATTCAGCATCTCTTCCAAAGTCAAAATAAAACAAATGGTTTGTTCCCTAAAGTTTTGTTTTATTTGTTATTTATCCTCCCCTTCGAAATCATAGATTTCGGTTCCCCTGCCAGCGGGGAACATTGTTTTACAATAATTTTAGAGAGAAATCCTTGTTAACCTTGACATGAAGAGACCCTGAAATACCGAGTAGGAACAGAAAATTACGTTTCGAGTTCCTCTCAACTCATTTTCTAGTCAATTCAGGGTGACCTTTTGTTTGCTAATTTGTCGGTTGGGCATACTTGCCCAAGGTGTGCAATGCCGGTTCTGTTATTGAGAAATAGGAACCTATGACTAAATATTTCCTGTTGAGCTGTTGCGGTCGTCTTCAAGTTGTTTAATATCAATATTTGCCCCGTCGTCTTCAACGTAATTATTAATTGTTCTCGGAGCATCAATTTCAACGTTTACATCAGCATCGACAATTTCAATATCCGCTTTATCAAATTCTTTCGTTTTGCCGTCTTCCATTTTTACTGCGACTTTCCCGCTCATAAATTGAAGGTAACAAACCTTGCCCAAGCCTTCAGTTGTCATTACAGCAGTTCCTATAGGTGGCATTCCTTTTGCCGCATCAATATAGTTTGAATATTCATAGGTCAGGCAACACAACAATCTGCCACAGGTTCCCGAGATTTTGCCGGGAGCTATCGGCATTCCTTGATCTTTCGCCAATTTTACGTTAATTGTTGCGAATTTTCTCAAGAAGCTTGAACAGCAGAAAGGTTGTCCGCAAATTCCGACACCTTCCAAAATTGAGGTTTCGTCCCTAACTCCGATGTGTCGCAAGTCTATTCTTACTCTTGTAAAGGCTTGTGTTAAATCCTTCAGCAAAGCTCTGAAATCGACTCTTTCCGGAGCGGTATAATAAAATGTTATTTTTCTGCGGTCAAAAGTTATTCGGCATTGTACCAAATTCATTGCAAGACCGTGTTGTTTCACAAACGCTTGGCACTTGAAAAAGGCTTCTACCTCTTCTTTTTTGATATCATCAAGTGTTTGCAAATCTCTTTGTGACATTACTCGAACAAGTGGGAAAGGTTCGGGTTTGTTTTTTGCTTTTTCCCAAATCTTTTCGATTTCTGGGTTTACAAGAAAAACTTTTAACGCTTCCTCGCCCTTCTCCGTTCTTGCAATAACCATTTGTCCCGATTCCAATTTTACATTTTCAGGAACTTTCAACGGATAATATGTATTTTTAAGGTATCTTACCGCAAATTTCATGAGACGTATCTTTCTTCTTCTTTCAGTTTTCTATTCATAAGTTTTGAAAGCAATTCTTGCGGGGTAATGTCCGTGTAAACCGCTTCATAGATTGCGTTTGAAACAGGAACTTCAATGCCTAATTTCTGAGCAAGTTCGCAAATCGCTTTTGAGGTTTTAACACCTTCTGCAACAGATCCGAGTTCTGCCAATATATCGTTGATTTTTTTACCTTTGGCAAGCATTGAGCCTACCGTGTAGTTTCTTGACATCGGTGATGAACATGTTGCAATCAAGTCGCCCATGCCTGACAAGCCGTACAAGGTTGAAGGGTTTGCCCCTAACTGAATACTAACACGCACGATTTCAGCCATTCCTCGAGTTAAAAGTGAACCGGAGCAATTATCGCCCAAACCCATTGTGTGAGCAAAGCCTGACGCAATCGCAATTACGTTTTTCAAACTTCCGCCAAGTTCAACACCGATAACGTCAGTGTTTGTGTAAAGTCTGAATTTGCTCGGAACATTTAGTGCCTGTTGTACAAATTTAGCAGTTTCCAAGTCCTCACAAGCAATACACGCTGCAGTCGGTTTTCCTTGCAGCACTTCTTTTGCCAAGGTCGGACCTGACAAAATTGCAAGTCTTTGGTTAGGCAAAACGTCTTTTATAACTTCTGACATTCTCATCAAGGACGGAAGTTCGATACCTTTGGAAGCATTGACCAAGATTTGGTCATTTTTTATCCCTGCTGATTTTAAGTGTTCACAAACATCACGAGTTCCTGAGGTTGCAATAACCGACAAGATAATCTCCGCACCTTCAATCGCTTTACTCATGTTTGAAGTTATTTCGATTTTGTCTGCAAGTTGAACCTCAAGCGGCTTTGAACAGTGTTTATTTTCAAGCAAATCTTGTGATAAATCCTGTTCTCTGCCCCATACAGTCACGTTTTCAAAATTATCGGTTAACAACCACGCTAAAGTTAACCCCCAACATCCTGCTCCAAGAACTGTTAATTTCATTATCTTTTTATCCTCCTAGGCTGTGACTTCTTCTGCTCTGATTAGTTTGCGAAGAACTCCGCCGTGCTTTTTTAATTCCAATCTTGCTGTGTCAGTGTCTAATTTCATTTTTATCATAATAATTGCGGTTTTGATTTCCCAGTTGCATTTTAGTAAGTTTGCAAGGGCTTCACTGCAATTAACTTCTGCGATTTGTGAAACTATCCTGATGGCTCTGTCTTTTAGTTTTTCGTTAGATGCTTTCAAGTCTATCATAAAGTTTTCGTAAGTTTTTCCAATTTTTATCATAGAACCTGTTGAAAGCATGTTCAAAATCATTTTTTGTGCTGTTCCGGCTTTCAATCTGCTTGAACCCGTGATAACTTCAGGTCCGACTTCCGCACAAATTACATGACCTGCTTCTTGTGCAATTCGACCTTGTGAGTTACAAGTTACTGCGATTGTTGCACAACCGATTTCGTCCGCTTTTTCAAGAACGCCTAACAAATATTTAGGATTTCCGCTTGCAGAAATTACTACGCAAACGTCTTTTCCCGTCAAAACTTCGGCATCTTTTTTGCCTGCTTCAAAGTTATCCTCAGCACCTTCAACAGCGGTCAATAACGCACCGGCACCGCCTGCGATAATACCTTGAACCATAGTTCTGTCAACGCTGAAGGTCGGTGGGCATTCCGAAGCATCAAGAATACCAAGTCTGCCTGAAGTTCCGGCTCCAAAATAGAATAATTTTCCGCCTTTTAAAAATGCTTTTGCAATGGTATCAATAGCGGTTGCAATGTTTGGTGCTTCGTCAGCAACTACTTGAGCCACTATTTGGTCTTCTTCGTTCATTTTGCGAACCATGTCAATCGTAGATAATAAGTCTATGTCTTTTGTGTTTTCGTTTCTGTACTCTGTGATTGCTTCTGTCATACCTAACTCCTTTACCTTTTATATAAACACTACCAAATTTGTCGTATTATTTTCGGGTGAAATTTATTATAATTTCATCAAATTAGACATCTCAATAGCGGTTCTTGCCGCATCAGAACCTTTGTTACCTGCTTTTGTTCCTGCTCTTTCGATTGCCTGTTCTATATTATCGGTTGTCAAAACTCCGAAAATTACGGGAACTTGGGTTTGAAGGCTTACTTGTGCAACACCTTTTGAAACTTCCGCTGAAACGTAGTCAAAGTGAGGGGTTGAACCTTTTATAACCGCACCCAAAGTAATAATTGCATTATATTTACCTGTTTTGGCATATTTTAAGGCTGTAATCGGAATTTCAAACGCTCCGGGAACCTTTACAACATCAATATTATCAGGATTTAGCCCGTGTCTTTCCAATTCGTCAATCGCACCTGCCAATAATTTAGATCCGATAAAATCGTTAAATCTTGAAAGAATTATACAAAATCTGTCGCTTTCCGTTGTTGTAAGATGTCCTTCTATAATTTTCATATCCTGCCTGCTCCTTTACATATCCTATATGCTATATTTTACAATATTAACGGTTAATTTACAATAACACCGCTGAAAATCTTATAAAAAATATATAATGCAACGAGGACAAGAAGAGCTCCGCTGAATTTTAAAATTCCTTCGGAAACTTTATAAACGTTTTTGCCTGTTTTGAGTTTAGACGTCAAAAAGCCCGCAATGATTAGGATTAAGCCTTGTCCTATTGAAAATAAAAATAACATGATGACTGCTTGGCTGACTTTAGCGGAAATTGACGCAAACCCCATTATGCTCGCCAAAATTGGTGTGGAACAAGGTGTTCCGATTAGAGCGAAAACCGCACCCAACAGTAACGGGTACAGGATTTCATTATTAAAATTGTTTTGCGGAATTTCTTTTATGATGACAGGTAATTCAAAATCAATCACATCAAGAATTTTTAACCCCATTATCAAAATAATTGAGGCTACAATTAGCGTAAAATAAGGGTTCCCGACAAATAGTTTACCAGTAAACGCACAAATTCCACCAATTACTGCGAAAACAATGCCGCTGCCGATTACAAATATAATCATTTGCAACAAGGTTTTTAACGGATTTTCTTTTGAATATCCGCCAACGTAACCGATAATTAGCGGTAACATTGATAATGAGCAGGGAGAAATTGACGAAATTAACCCTCCTAAAAATGCCGCTCCGAATAATATATATATGCTTGTTTGTGAGTTAAAAAGTTCTGTAAGGTTTTCCATTAGCGGAGCTCCTTGATGTATTGTTCCATTTGTTCTTTCGGTAATGCAGATTCAATTCTTGAGGCTTGTGTTCCGTCAGAATTTAACATGATAATTGTCGGAACCATTTGAACATTATATTTTTTGATAAGTTTATTTTTCATGTCATCACGACTATCTACGATAATTTCGGTATAAATAACCTCATCTTCATATTGCGGCATAAGTTCTTTGAATACTTTTTCAACCTCTTTACATTCAGAACACATTGTAGAAGAAAATTTGATAATTTGCGGTTTTCCGCTTGCTAATGCGATATCAGACGTACTTTTACTTTTGGTAATTCCGAAAAACGCAAGTACGGGCAAAATCAATATTGCTAAAATTGTAAAAAGTGACTTCTTATTCATTTTTCTCTCCTTTATCTAAACTTATATCATATTCTTTCAAACAAGTTAAGTTTTTGTATTCCCCAAGAGGATTAGTTCTTAACACTGTACTCTTTTGAATATTGTTTTAATTGCTTTACAAATTCAGGATTTTTTCTGTTATTTATTGCAGTTTCAACTTGTGAGCGAATTTCTTTTTTTATTTTAGGGAACTCTGATTTTTGTTTTAGAGTAGGTTTGTGGTCAAAGGCTTCTATGCCGTGATAACATGCCCAAATTGGCGAAGTTCGTTTCGGATGGCTTTCATCCCAGTCTAAAGATTTTTGAAAAATATCTATGCTAAAATTCACATCTGTAACTTTTGACGACATGTAATTTATAGTATCTATCGCCAATAACGGGTATCCCGCAAGTTGAGACCTAGAAGTTTCATCATTGCACATCATGACATCTTCATAAGCCCTTAACTTTCCAATGTAATACCAAAGAACAGCTTTGTCTTTATCTGTTTTATATATGTGGTCAGCAAGTATCATATAGAAAATCGGCGGGAATTTCTCAGGATATTTTTCTATGTATTTAACCAAATCATCTAATTCAATTGATGTCAAATTTGTATACAAAGAATAAGCTTCTCCAAATTCCTTTTTTTGCAAAAGTTCAGCTATTCTTACCACTGAAGAAGCAGGCTTACTTGAGATTTTTGAACCTCCACAAAATAACATTGTAAACATTAATAATGTTAATAAAATTTTCTTTTGTGACATTTGTTTTCTCCTACCCTTTTATTGCACCCCACGCTTTAACATCGCCTCGTTCATACCTAATCAAATAATATCCACCTTTTTCTTCGTCATTTACATATTCCATTGAGGCTTCCTGATAAATATCTTGATCCGGATTGACCGGTGGCATACCTTCTTTTGCACGTTTTTTATTTGTTTTTGCAATTTCTTTTTCTTCTTTTTTTTGTTTTTTCAGCGATTTATTGTCGTGAACCTGTGTTTCTTTTGATGTGTCTATTTCAACGCTAATCACGGGGATTAATGCAATCGCAATTTTTGATTGAATTAATATCAAAAAATCTTTTTCATCTGTCAGTGCAAGTTCGTAATGTCCTGCGGGGATTACATGCCCCATTCCGTCCGTAATTTCATCAACAATGGATAAAGTCGGATAAGACGATTCCCGCAATCCGTATTTGTAAACCGAATCCGTACCGAATAAAAGCCCTGAGGTTTCTTGTGGAGCTTGCGGATATGCACGGGTTTCCGAGTGCATCATTATATTTTCAACATAAACTCCTTCAAGCATTTAAACCCTTTCCAAAAGTTTTTTTATATGCCCTTTGATATAGTTAAAATCCTTGTTTAATGCTCTTGTTGAACCTACAAAAATTAAAGATAAATGCTGTTGTGATGTTCCGAGTTGATTGTCTTTTAATAAAAGTCTGTAACTCTCACGCATAAGGCGTTTTAGGCGATTTCTTCTGACTGCTCTTTTGTGAACCTTTTTGCTAACAACAAAACCGACTTTTGTCGGTATTTCTTCTGTTTTTTTTCTCCCCGCAAACAAAGTTACTCCGCCCGAATGGGTGGAGTTCTTAACTTTATAAGTGGCTTTGAAAGCCGAACGTTTTTTTAACCTGTACTGTTTTGGTAACATTGTCACCTCAAATAATATGTGCAATCGCTGGTTTGCTACAAAATAGCACGCTCAAACACAAATTAAGCACGGTTTTTAGCAGTGATAGCAACTTTATGACGACCACGAGCTCTACGTCTGTTGATAACTTCTCTACCGCCCGGAGTTGACATTCTTGCTCTGAATCCGCTTACGTTTTGTCTTTTTCTTTTAGTTCCTTCTAGTGTACGTCTCATTTTTTTATTTCCTTTTACTATTTATTGTCGTATAATAAAGATGTTATAGTAAAAAAACTAATTAGTCAACAAATAAGAAAGGAAAAGGTTAAATATTATGAAGTTAAATATCGGTTTTATCGGTTGCGGAAAAATGGCAAGTGCAATAATAAACGGCGTTTTGTGCTCTAAAAACAAAGATTTGTATAATATTAAGGGTGCTGAAATTAATGACGAAGTTGCAGCCTCAGCATCAAAAAGATTAGGAATCGAAGTAACTTCAAACAGCAAGGAGTTAGTTAAAGCTTCAGATATTATATTTATAGCAACAAAACCAAACAATGTGGCAGAAGTTTTAGAAAATATTAAAGAAGCAGTTACAAAAGACAAGTTGATTGTTTCAATCGCTGCGGGAGTTTGCACTTCAAAAATCGAAAATATTATAAATAATGCAAGAGTTGTAAGAATTATGCCAAACACTCCTGCTTTGGTTAATTTAGGAATGTTTGGAATTTGCGAAGGTTCTTTGGCAACAAATGAAGACGTTTTACAGGTTGAAAATATTTTGAATGTTTTGGGCAAATGTATCAAGGTTGAAGAAAATCAAATGGATATAGTGACGGCGATTTCAGGCTCAGGACCTGCGTTTTTCTATCAGGTAATTGAAGATATGGCAAGAGCGGGCGAAAAATTGGGCTTAGATTATGAAAAATCTTTGATTTTGGCTACACAAACCGCTTTAGGCTCTGCTCAAATGGTGTTTGAACGTGGCGAAACTCCTGTTCAAACCTTGATTGATAATGTTGCAACAAAAGGCGGTTGCACATTTGTCGGAATTTCCGAGATGAAGGAACAAAATTCAACAAAACTTTTCTATGACGTAATCGACAAAACCGCTCAAAAGGCAAATGCGTTGGGTAAATAATTGTAAAATATTGTAAACTGAAGGTCGTGAGGGTAGCAAAATCATATCTTCACGACTTTTAATTATTCTCGAAAAACATTAATAAAAGGAGACTTATAAATGATTACAACAAATTACACAGCAAATAACCAGCCGACTTTTGGTTCCTTTAAGTTACACGCCGACGCAAAAGATATTTTGAAAAATAAATTAAAAACTCCTGAATTATTAAACAAATTTAATGAATTAGCAGCTCAAGCAGGAAAGCAAGAAACAGATATTATTGTTTCATCAAACAACGGTTCAAGATTAAGTGCTAACGTTGGTGACGGGGTATGGAAAACTCAAGGTATCTTTCAAAAACCGTTAGCCTTTTTAGAAAAAATGATAAAAAGAGCCGATGAATTTAAAAAGAAAGATGCATTTGAAAAATCAGTAAATGACACAATTGACAACATGTAAATTCAATTGTAAAAAATAAATAATAAGAAGGAAATAGAGAATGATTACTAATAATTACCCTATAAATAATGCAACCCCAAGTTTTGGAGCGTTTTTATTCTTAGGAAATTCAGATAAAGTTTTGAAAAATTACGGTCCAAAAACAATGAAAAAATTTGAAAATTTAAACAATTTAGAAAAAAGAAACTTCAGATCTATTGAAATTGACCACGATGGCGGAGGTTTTATTGCAAATTATGACGGGCAATGGATAAGGCAAAAATTTTATCAATCCCCGATAAAGTTTTTCAAAAAGATTATTGAGGATGCAAATTTTTCCGCCGAGAAAAGAGAAATGGCTGAACTTGCCGAAGCAATTAAAAAACTTGAAAGAAAAGACTAAAAGAAAAGACCGCTCAGTGCGGTCTTTATAATTAAAATTCCTAAATTCCTTAAATTGTTTCCTTGTTTTTCCTAAATTTCCAACGATTATCGTTTTTTATGCTATAAAATTAGTTCCAAATCTGTTTGCTCCGTGGAAGAAAGATTGTTTCATCATTTGTGATAAGGTTTTCTTAACCACTCTTTTATCGTTCAATTCAACTTCTTTTAGTGATTTTGATGTATCTTTATAAGCAGATGAAACTGCATCAGAAAATAATAGCATTGTTGCCATATCTTTGTCCTCTCTTTATCTTATTTATTTCTTTTTCTTTATTTAACTCTTACATATATATAAAAACATCACTTAAAAAATTATTGACTTTTTATATTCAATTTATATCACTTTTGTTACATAAGTTTACAATATGCTCAATTTATTAAAGTTTATCCATAAGTATGCCGATTATAAGTTTGTACGATTGAAAGGAATATGTTGAACGATGGGTATATCGGCATCACAAGCAAGACTATTAACAATTACTGCCAGACTGACTTCTAACGAGTATGAATCTCAACAAATTTCTAATGCAAAAATGAGATTGGCAACTCAATCAGAAGCTGCAAGCAGTGAATATATTGCAGCATTAAATTCAACACAACTTCAATTTATGACTTACAATGCTAAAGGTGAAGCCGTTACAGCACCTTTGACTGCAAGCGTACTTTATCAATATTCCGACTTGAAAAATCAATATGCACTTGTTAATACAAGCGGTCAAGTTTTAATTAGCAACGGTGATGCAGAAAACTTTGAAAGAGCATCTAACCTTGATGCATTTTTGGAAAGTTACGGAATTACAAAAGAATTCAAATCTAACGCTTTGGCTGAAAATTTTGACAAATTGTCAAAATTATCTGATGAAGGCGGGGTGGCTGATTACTATAACGAATGGGAAGCCGCAATCAACGAATTGAAATCTACAGGCATGTATGAAAATGAAAACGGTGATATGATTACCGCAAATGATGATGATTATTATGCAGAGAAAAAAGATGCGTTCTCATCATACACAACAGCAATGGAAGCCTATGATAACGCATTAATCAAATATAATATGCAACTTTATGATGATGCAGATTTGGAACCGTTTTTGAACTCTTTGGCTGAGGCAAAAACAAATTACGCAAATTATGCAACTTATGATCAATACATAAAATCAAAACTTGCTTATGTATCTGAAACTGATGCAAACGGCAATACTTCAAAACATTTTTCCGAATTATACAAAAATGCTGAAAAATACTATGCCGTATTGTCGGATTTCCAAGCAGAAGCGGATAATTTAGGTTGCAAAACCACAGAAGATACTTACGCATATTCAGATGCTACTAAGGCTCAATGGTACACAAATCTTTGGTACAGATTGAACGGTTCGTCAACCGAAAAATCAGCACAAGGAAGTTATGGAACAAATTATGCGGTATTGGATAACAAACTTGCAACAAGCACTCAATGGGTACAAGATGCCTTAACTCAAGGTGCAATTTCACTTGAGCGAGCAACTTATACAAATGCGTCAAACAAAGAAAATGACCCTGATAATCCGTTTAACCTGACCTTAAACGGTATCAGTTGGAGTTCCGCAATTTATTCTAATTGTTCAGATTTCACCCAAGCCGATAACGATTCAGCCGTAGCAAAAGCAGAAGCCGAATATACAAGAAAAACAAACGAAATTGATGCAAAAGATACAAAATATGAAAACAAAATAAAAGCTTTGGACACCGAACACAATACCTTACAAACAGAATACGAGGCAGTCCAAACGGCAATGAGTAAAAACATTGACCGATCATTCAAAACCTTTAACGGTTAAAACTAATTGATAATGACTTATAAATATTTTCCCCTACAATTTTTACATTCCCTCCATTTTATAGTATGATAAATACCAGATTTGGAGGTTTTTATTATGCGTACAATTACACTAATCAATGGTGATGGGATAGGTCCTGAAATTTCTGAAAGTGTTGTTCAAATTATAAAGGCAAGCGGGCTTGAAATAAATTGGGAAATTCAAACCGCAGGAGCAGATGTTATAGAAAAAGAAGGAACACCGCTTCCTCAAAGAGTTTTAGAGTCTGTTAAAAGAAACAAAATTGCATTGAAAGCACCTGTTACAACGCCTATCGGTAAAGGTTTTCGCTCAGTGAATGTGCAATTAAGAAAATCTCTTGATTTGTTTGCAAATTTAAGACCTTGTAAAAATCTTCCGGGGGTTGAAACTCGATTTGATAATGTTGATTTGGTCGTGGTTCGAGAAAATACCGAGGATTTGTACGCAGGAGTTGAGGAACAGATTGACGAAAACACGGCTCATAGTATCAAAATTATTACAAGAAAAGCCTCTGAAAGAATTTGTAAATTCGCATTTGATTATGCCGTTGTAAATGGCAGGCATGAGGTGTGCGTAGTTACAAAGGCAAATATTATGAAATTGTCTGACGGATTGTTTTTAGACTCTTATCGAAGGGTGGCAAAAGATTATCCGCAGATTAAAACCCGTGAAATTCTTGTGGATAACTTGTGCATGCAACTTGTTCAAGACCCGTCAAGATTTGATGTTTTGGTGTTGCCTAATTTGTACGGTGATATAGTTTCTGATTTGACGGCGGGGCTGATTGGCGGACTTGGCGTGGCTCAGGGGGCAAATATCGGTGAAGATTGTGCAGTGTTTGAACCTGTACACGGTTCCGCACCTGATATAAAAGGTCAAAATAAAGCAAATCCTACAGCTTTGCTACTGTCGGCTATCGAAATGTTGAAGTATATCAAAGAATTTGAGTATGCTGAAAAGATAGAAAAAGCACTGTTTAAAACCTTGTCAGAAGGTCACAAAACCTCGGATATTGGCGGCACTTTGACCACTACCGAGTTTACTCAAAAGATTATCGAGAATTTGTAAAAAATATCAAACCAATTTTGTTTTAGTATAACCCTATTTGGTGTGTGTTTAGAATGTCAACCACTTGCAAATCTTACTAATAGTCATTCCGGACTCCGATCCGGAATCTGTTTCTATGAGGGAAAAGAACGAATTTAAAACAAATTCTGAATAACAAGAAAATTAGATGCTCATTGCATTCACAAAATTTTCTAAGTTTTCAGAATGACGAAAGCTTTGTTAGTCTCACCCAAAGGTCACCCTGAACTCGTTTCAGGGTCTCTTCATTTCAAGGTATATACGGGAT
>OIYG01002371.1_pt1 | contig 12067 bp, 11 predicted proteins | sample 1587861 | NCBI WGS metagenome assembly OIYG01 (sample SAMN03283272) | human gut metagenome | biome: human-associated habitat; material: feces | host: Homo sapiens | place: Peru | collected 2012 | reverse complement strand
TATGTATCTTTTGCAAATAAAACATGGAGAATAGTTCGTATCAATGGTGATGGAACAATAAGATTAGTATTAGATGATGTTGCAAAAGATTCAAGTGGAAATGCAATAAATACTAAATTTAATACAAACTCTAACGATAATGCATATGTTGGATATATGTATGGAACCGCAGGAAGTACAACATATGATGCAACACACAAGAATATTAATGATAGTACAATAAAAACAGTGGTAGATAAATGGTATGAAGATAATTTAAAAACAAATTATGCAAACTATTTAGCAGATACATTATTTTGTAATGATAAAACTTTAGCATCAAGTGGTATAGGTGGAGTAACAACTCAATTAGGTTATGGAAAAAATACAACATATTATGCATCAACAGAAAGATTATACTATAGTACAGGAACAACAGATATAACAACTGCAAAACCAACATTTAAATGTGCAGAAAGTGCAACAAATGATTATTCTAGGTTTACAGTAGATGTTGCAACACTTTCAAATGGAAATAAAACAAATGGTAATTTAAAATATCCAGTAGGACTGTTAACACCGGATGAAGTATCGTTTGCTGGTGTTTATAAATATGGACAAACAAACAAATCATATTATTTATATAATTCATCTATAACTTCTAATTTGTGTTATTCGTCTCCGAGCTACTATGATGGTTCGGGTGCGTTTGGGTGGACCGTTGTTGGGCCGTATGGTATCGTCATGAGCGGCCGCGTCGACACCGCTTTCGCTTTCCGTCCTAGTATCAATTTAAAGGCGAATGTACTTATAAACGGTGGAGATGGATCTAAATCAAATCCATACACTGTAAAATTAAGTTAGAAAGTAGCAATACTTTCTTTTTTTTGATATAATTAATTTTGTTGAAAGGGTTATACTATGAAATTAAGTAAAATTGAAGAATATAAGATATTAGATACTAGTGATGGTATGAAATTAGAAAGTTGGAATGGAATTAAACTTTTAAGACCTGATCCAGAAATTATTTGGAAAGATAAAGATAAAACGTTATGGAGTAACGTTGATGCTAAATATGTTAGAAGTAATAAAGGTGGAGGAGAATGGCAAATATTTAATAAAAATATGCCTAGTACATTTCAAATACATTATGATGATTTAACTTTTAACCTTAAACTTATGGGATTTAAACATACAGGTTTATTTCCTGAACAAGCATATAATTGGACTATGTTAAAACATATTATAAATGGTAAAAAAAATATAAAAGTATTAAACTTATTTGCTTATACTGGTGCTGCTAGTGTTGCTGCATTATCTAGTGGTGCAAGTGTAGTACATGTAGATTCATCACGCGGGATGGTTGACTGGGCTAAAGAAAATGTAAAGTCAAGTAATTTAAGTGATAAATCTATTAGATTTATTGTTGATGATGTAGTTAAATTTGTTGAAAGAGAAATAAGACGTGGTAATAAATATGATATTATACTAATGGATCCTCCATCATTTGGAAGAGGTGCTAATAAAGAAGTTTGGAATATAGAAACAGATTTATATAATTTAGTAGAAAAATGTACAATGCTATTAAGTGATAATCCATTATTATTTTTAATTAATTCATACACAACAGGATTATCCATGACAGTATTAGAAAATATATTAAGATTAACTGTTGGTAAAAAGTATGATGGCTTTATAACCAGTGATGAATTAGGAATAAAAGAAGAATATAGTGATATAATACTTCCATGTGGTATATATGCTCGATGGGAGAAAGAAAAATATTGAATATTATAAAAAATAAATATATAATTAATATGTGAGGTGTGATATGGGAAAATTTTGTACTAATTGTGGTCAAGAATTAGATGATAATGCAACATTTTGTTATAGTTGCGGTAAAAAACTAAATGAAACTACTGAAAAAGTAGAAGAAAAAGAAACTAAAAATACGAAAGAAAATAATCATAGTGGTGTTTCAGTAACAACACAAAAAAGTAAAATTGCTGCTGGATTATTTGGAATCTTCTTAGGTGGATTAGGAATACATAATTTCTACTTAGGTTATAATAGTAAAGGTCTTGCACAACTTCTTATTTCAGTATTATCATGTGGAATATTATCATTTGTAAGTGGTATATGGGGTTTTATAGAAGGAATATTAATACTTACTGGTTCAATTAATACTGATAGTGAAGGCAATCCTTTAAGTGAATAAAAAAATAATAAATATTTTAGTGATAAGTGGGATAATACTTCTACTTATCATTTTATTTTTTAAACCAGTTTGTTTATTTAAACATATATTTAAAATTCCATGTCCCATGTGTGGTATAACAAGAGGAATAAAATGTATTTTAAAATTTAAAATTATAGAATCTTTCAAATACAATATATTATCGATACCAGTATTTATATCAATAATCTTATTCCATATAGTTTATATAATATCAGTTGTTTTAAAAAAAGAATATATATATTGTTATTATAATTATTTTGTGTTACACTATAAAACAATTGTTGTTATATTAATTATAAATTGGGTAATTAACATGATTAAAGGAGTGTAAATATGAACATACTGATAACCGAATTATTATGTTTCGCTTTTATTGTTCAAAAAAGAGATAAAGATTTACAAAATAGAAATTCAATAAATAAAATAAAGGAAACACCATCATTTGAAAATAAAAATTATATGATGCTAGAAAACAAATTTAAAAAATATCTTGTAAATTTTATTGAAACTCTACAAAACAATTTTGATGCTGAAGATTTATCATTTCTTTTTAATAATATTTCATCATTAAAATTAAAAGTATTAGAAAATAATAAGCTACGTAGTATATTATTTCCTAATGAAGCCGCTTATTATGACATATCTAAAAATTGTATTGTGTTTGGAAAAGAAAAATATATTGAAATGTCAATATATCATGAATTATTTCATATGGCAAGTACTGTATATACAAAAGAAAGTAAATTTAGTGGATTTTCACAGTCAATTGAAAAATTATTAAATCATTTTGGTGTAGGATTTACCGAAGGCTATACAGATTTATTAGCTAATCGTTATTTTAATATAACAATTGAATATGATATTGAAGCAGAAATAGCAAAACAAATTGAGAATATTGTTGGAAGAAAAGTTATGGAAAAATTATATTTAAGAGCCGATTTGAAATCTTTAGTATCTGAACTATCTGAATATTCATCTTTAGAAGAAATAAATGATTTTATAAATAATGTTGATATGATATATTTAAATAAGTTTGTAAATAAAAATAAAGTATTGATGAGTTTAACAGCAAACAAAATACTAGGCTTTATTTATAATATTTCTATGAATAAATTAAAAAAAGATAATATATCCAATGAAATACTGACAAAAAATTTAATTGAAACTCAACTTAAATACTTAGCTATTTTATTTGAAAAGCATGGTATAAAGTGTTGGAATTCAAATGAAATTAATAATCTTAATCAAGAGAAGGTAAAAAAATTAAATAATGTAAAATTAATGTCTTTTTATTAAATAATTGATAAACATATTTTAAATATGTTTTTTTTATGATATTATTTAAATAAGGTGGAATAATGAAAAGTAGATTTAAAAATATGGATAAATTTTTATTTTTATTAATGATTATATATACAATACTAGGTTTAGTAATGGTTTTTAGTGCTTCTAGTATGACTGCCGTATTACAATATGGTAGAAGTGAATCATACTTTTTTATAAGACAATTAATATTTGTTATTTTAGCATATATAGCCGGTTTTGTAATACTTTTTATTCCAAATGGACTAATTAGACAATTAAAAAAAACATATAAATTAATTGCATATGCTGCAATAGGATTATTAATTATAACATTAACTTGTACCAAACCAATTAATGGTGCAAATAGTTGGCTAAAAATTGGCAAAATAACTATTCAACCTTCAGAATTTGTTAAAACAATGACAATATGTTTTATTGCATTTGCTTTTAATAATCCTAAAAAAAGTTTTTATAAATTCAAATATTTAATGCCTTTTGTGTATGCAATAATATGTGCAATTTTAATTGCAATGCAACCTGATTTAGGTACTGCAATGATACTTACTATTACTTGTTTCTTTATGTTTTTAAGTTTACCAATAAAAGATGATAAATATGCTAAATTAAAAATATTAGCAGGTGCAGGTGCAGTTATATGTGCATGTATGTTTTTTATGGGAAGTGATTTATTAAAAAATGTTTTAACGAAAGAACAATTAAGTCGTTTAACATATCATAATCCATGTACGAGATATAGTGAAAAAACAGGATATCAAGTATGTAACGGTTATATTGCAATAAATAATGGAGGATTATTTGGCGTAGGGCTTGGTAATAGTAAACAAAAATATTTATACTTACCAGAAGCTTATACAGATTTTATATTTCCAATAGTTGTTGAAGAATTAGGAAGTCTTGCTGGTTCTTTAATAATAGTAGGTTATTTAATAATGCTACTTAGAATAATATTAATTGCAAGAAAAAGTGAGACACTAACGGGTTCTTTATTAGCATATGGGACTGCTACATTAATAATGGCACATCTTTTGGTAAATTTAATGGGAGTTTTAGCAATCATACCATTAACTGGAGTACCATTACCATTCTTAAGTAATGGTGGAAGCTTTGCATTTAACTTAATAGTACTATTATTTATTACTCTAAGAGTTAGTATAGAAAATAAAAATATTAGATTAAAAAAAGAAATAAATAATTTATAGAAAGAAAGGAATGATTATTTTATGAAAATATTAGTAACAGGAGGAACAGGGTATATAGGAAGTCATACTTGTGTAGAATTATTAAACGCAGGTTATGAAATAGTTGTATTAGATAATTTATCTAATTCTAAAGTAGAAGTAGTTGATAAAATTAAAAAAATTACGGGAAAAGATTTTAAGTTTTATGAACAAGATTTATGTAATGAAGAAAAATTAGATTCTTTATTTAAAAATGAAAATATAGATGCAGTAATACATTTTGCTGGATTAAAAGCAGTAGGAGAAAGCGTAGAAAAACCAATATTATATTATCAAAATAATTTAGATAGTACTTTGACTTTATGTAAGATTATGAATAAATATAATGTTAAAAAAATAGTATTTTCTTCTAGTGCAACAGTATATGGAAGTCAAGATATTTTACCAATTAAAGAAACTGCTAGCCTAAGTACAACAAATCCATATGGATCAACAAAATTATTTATAGAATATATTTTGGATGATATTTATAATAGTGATAATGAATGGAGTATAATTAAATTAAGATATTTTAATCCAGTAGGAGCACATGAATCAGGTTTAATCGGTGAAGATCCAAATGGTATACCTAATAATTTAATGCCATATGTTAGTAAAGTAGCAATTGGTGAATTACCTAATTTAAACGTATTTGGAAATGATTATAATACTAAAGATGGTACAGGAGTAAGAGATTATATTCATGTAGTTGATTTAGCTAAAGGGCATATTAAAGCGTTAGAATATATTGATAAAAATAAAGGTAGTATAGCTGTTAACTTAGGTACTGGTATAGGTTATAGTGTACTAGATATTGTAAATGCATATGAAAAAGAAAATAATGTTAAAATACCATATAAAATAGTTAAAAGACGTGAAGGAGATATAGCAGAATGTTATGCTGATCCAGAAAAAGCATTGACTTTACTTAAATGGAAAGCAGAAAAAAATCTAAATGATATGGTAAAAAGTGCATATGATTTTATTATAAATAATAAAAAGTAAAATTTAAATTGCAACGATAAAAAATATATAGTAGAATGTATTTAAGATAGAAAAGTAATTTTGTATCTTAAATATTTTAATTTACGATTCATAAAAAAGATGAACTCAAGACTGTATAACTTCTTTTTCGACCTCGAAATTTTGTTCGGGGGGGGGGGCTATAAGAAGTAAGAATATATAGTCTTTTTTGTGTATTAAAAAATGACAATTAATTAAAATGAAATAATAAAAAATGTAATATAATTTTAAAATTTATTGCATTTTTTTTAAGTTTTGATAAGTTTAATAATTAATTGAAGTATTTAAAATTATATGCGTGTATTTTAAAATTAAAGAAATAACATATTATGAATTTATAATTGTTCTTCTTTTAATTCGACAAATCTTTTATACATTTTATTATATTATAGATAACCATAAAAAATTATTAAAAAATATATTTAAAAAAACACAACTGCACTTTTATATGATATTATATTAGTTAGGAGATTAATGTTATGGAATATATTATAAAGAGTAATTCTTATAGATTATTAAAAAAAGAATTAGATAAATTAACTAAAGATATAGATAAAGAAAATATTAATTATTTTGATATGGATGTTGATAGTATAAAAGATATATTAGATAATGCTAATTATGTTTCTCTATTTGATGATAAAAAATGTATTGTAGTATATAATTCTAATATTTTTGGTACTAAGTTTGAATATAAAAATGAATTAGAAATATTAGAAAAATATTTAAATAATCCAAATGATAATACTACGATTATATTTTTAACAGATAATATTTCTAAAAGTAAGAAATGTGTTAAACTTATTAATAGTAAAGGAAATGTTTTTGAATTAAATAAACCTACTGGAGATAATTTAAAAAAAGAAATTATTAATTATTTAAAAGATTTTAATTTTAAAATTGAAAATAAAGCATTAGATTTATTAATTAAAAGATTAGATAATAATTATGATTATATATTAAATGAATTAGATAAGATTATGATTATAAAAGAAGATTATTTAATAAATGTTGAAGATATAAATAAATATAGTGTAAATATAGAAGAAGTTGATTTATTTAAGTTTGTAGATTTAGTTATTAAGAAAAAAATAGAAGAGTGTTTAGAAGAATTAAAAATTATAGTCGAAAATAATATTGAACCTGCAATAATTTTAAGTATGATTGCTGGTCAATATAGATTAATTTATAGTACTAAAAATTTAATTAAACAAGGATTAAGTGAAAAAACAATTGCTGATGAATTAGACGTACATCCTTATAGAATTAAATTAGCACATGATAATAGTTATAATTATAGTAATATAGAGTTAAAAGATAAAATACTTAGTATAGGTGAATTAGATAGAAAAATAAAGACTGGTGAATTAGATAAATATAATGCATTGAAAATATTTATTATAAATTTATGATTTAATGTTTGTTAGTTAGGTGGTGATGTTGTGAATTATATAAAGGGAAAATTTAAACAATCTATATATAAAAGTGATGTTGGATATAATGTTGGATTATTTAAAATAAGTGAAACTAATGATCCAGAAATGGAAGACTTTATAAAAAAAACAATTACTTTTACTGGATATTTTGATACATTAAATACAGATGATGTTTATATGATGTATGGTAGTTTAGTATATCATGATAGATATGGATATCAATATAGTGTTGCAACTTATGAAAAAGTAGTTCCTACTGGAAAAGATGCTATTGTTGAATTTTTAACTAGTTCTTTAATAAAGGGTTGTGGAGAAAAAACTGCAGAGAAAATAGTTGATATACTAGGAGATAATGCAATAGAAAAAATAAAAGAAGATAAAACATCATTAGATTTAATCCCTAAACTATCTGATACTAAAAAAACAAGTATATATAATTCAATACTTAAATATTATCAATCTAATGAAACAATAATTAAATTAAAAGAATATGGTTTTAGTATAAAAGATAGTATGAAGTTAATTAATATATATGGTAATGGAATACTTAATATAGTAGAAAATAATATATATAGCTTAATAGATGATATAGACTTTAAAACATTAGATAAAATATATTTAGGAATACATAAAGAAACTACTAATTTAAGAATTTTAGCTTGTATTGTTGAAGTAATGAAAAGAATTACATTTAATACTGGAGATACATATTCTTATAAAGATGAGATTATAAAAAGTTTATATGATGAATTTAATATTAATATAAATAGTGATGAATATTTTAGTATGTTATCTAATGAAAATAAGATAGTTATTATTGATAATAAATATTATTTGAAAGAGTATTATGATGCAGAATGTGATATAGTTAAGAAATTAAATGCAATAAATAATAACAAAATAAATATAGAAAAGAATTTAGATAAGTATTTAGAAAAAATAGAAAATGATTTTGAAATAAACTATAATGAAGAACAAAAGAATGCTATTAAAAGTATTTTTGATAGTAATATAGTTATTATTACTGGTGGACCTGGTACTGGTAAAACAACTATTATAAAGGGTATATTAGAGTTATATAAAAGAGTGTTTAAATATTCTAATGATGGCATGAATATGAGAGTTTCATTAATAGCACCTACTGGTAGAGCAAGTAAAAGAATGAGTGAAACTACTAAATATGGTGCTAGTACAATACATAGATATTTAAAATGGAATAAAGAAACTAATACATTTAGTATGAATGAATTTAATAAAACTAATGAAGAATTAATTATAGTAGATGAAACTAGTATGATAGATACCGTACTTTTTGATAGTTTACTCAAAGCTATTAGAAAGAATGTTAAATTAGTTCTAGTGGGTGATGAACATCAATTACCTAGTGTTTCTCCTGGACTTATATTAAATGATTTAATAAATGCTAATAAATTTAAACATATAAAATTAAATAATATTTATAGACAAAGTAATAATTCTTATATACCTATACTTGCTAAAGAAATAAAAAATAAAAGTTTAACAGATTATTTAGATAAGAAAGATGATTATAATTTTATAGAATGTAATACTAGAAGTATAAAAGATCTAATAGTTGATATTGCTAATAAGTCTTTGAAAAAAGGATTAGATGAGAATAGTTTACAAATACTTGCACCTATGTATAAAGGTGAGATCGGTATAGATAATTTAAATGTTATACTTCAAAATATATTTAATCCACATAGTAATCATTTAAAAGAAGTTGTTATTGGGACTATAATATATAGAGTTAATGATAAGGTATTAAATTTAGTAAATGATGTAGATAAAGGAATATATAATGGGGATATTGGTTTTATATATGATATAGATATTAATAGTAAGAGTGATTTTATTAAAGTTAATTTTGATAATAATATTGTTTCTTTTAAAAGAGAAGAGTTAATAAGTATAAAACATGCTTATGCTATTACTATACATAAGGCACAAGGTAGTGAATTTGATAATGTTATTATGCCTATTAGTAAGACATATAATAAGATGTTATATAATAAATTAATATATACTGGAGTATCACGTGCTAAAAATAGTTTAGTTATTATAGGTAGTAGTGAAGCTTTTAAATATTCTGTTAGTAATGATTATAGTGAAGTAAGAAAAACTTCTTTAGTTGATATGTTTATGAATAAAAAATAAATAAGTTAGCATAATAGTACTAAAGGAGAGATTAATATATGAAAGCATTTGGAAAAACTATGATTACTATGGGAGTAATGGCTGGTCTTGGCACTGGTGCTTACTTTTATTTAAAAAATAATAAAAAAGCTTTAAATCAAATTAAAATGACTTATAATTATGAAAAATAAAATATACTAAGGAAAGTTAGTGTATTTTTTAGAAAATTAAGAAATTATATATGTATAAAAATATAGAAAAAAGTGTTGACAAAATATTATTTGATATGTTACTATTTAATTGCATAAGTGATATTACTTATGTATAAAAAAAGCGGTGTACCCAGCCATTAAATTGGGAGTTGAAAAAGCGGTGTACCCAGCCATTAAATTGGGAGTTGAAAAAGCGGTGAACCCAACCATTAATTGGGAGTTGAAAAAGCGGTGAACCCAACCATTAATTGGGAGTTGAAAAAGTGATTAGAGACTTAACTCTAATCTTTTGTTGTTTTTAGAGGAAAAACTAAATTTGAAAAATGGAGGGTTTAAAGTGATAAGAAATTTAAAATTAGTAAAAGTTAATACTAAATATTGTGATTATTTGAGAAAATTTGATAAGAGAGTAGCATATAATAAATATTCTAAAGAATTAAGACCATTTGTAGGAATATTATTTACAATAGATGAATGTCTATATTTTGCACCTTTGTCTAGTCCTAAAAAGAAACATTTAAAAATGAAAAATAGTATAGATTTTTATAAGATAGATGGTGGCAAGTTAGGTGCAGTTAATTTCAATAATATGATACCTGTTAAAGAAAATTATTACGATATAATTATTTTATATAAAGATGTTTCTAGTAAAGATGAACAAAAATATCATGAATTATTAAAAGATCAATTTGATTGGTTAAATAGACATTATGAACAGGTAAAAAATATTTCTAAAAAATTATATAACTTATATAACAATGATAAATTACCTAGTTCTATAAAACAAAGATGTTGTAATTTTAAATTGTTAGAAGATAAGTGTTTGGAATATAATAAATAATATAAAATACGCTTTTTTATAATTTAATAATAATTTTATGAGAATATATGGTATAATTGTTTGTATCGAGGAGAATGTTTTATGAAAGATAATAAAAATATAACAAGTAGAGATGTAGATTTTGCCAAATGGTATAATGATGTAATTAGAGAAGCTGATTTAGTAGATTATTCAAGTGTTAAAGGTAGTATGATTATAAGACCTTATGGATATGCTATATGGGAGAAAATGGTTGAGGTATTAGATAAAAAATTTAAAGAAACAGGACATGTTAATGTGCAAATGCCAATGTTTATACCTGAATCATTATTGAATATAGAAAAGGACCATGTAGAAGGTTTTGCTCCAGAAGTTGCATGGGTAACAGAAGGTGGAGTTAATAAACTTGATGAAAGAATGTGCGTAAGACCTACTAGTGAAGTATTATTTTGTGATCATTATAAGAAAATTATTAAAAGTTATAGAGATTTACCGGTTTTATATAATCAATGGTGTACTATTGTAAGATGGGAAAAAGAAACTAGACCATTTTTAAGAAGTCGTGAAATATTATGGCAAGAAGGTCATACTATGCATGCTACTGAAAAAGAAGCTAGGGAAGAAACTATTCGTATGCTAAAGGTATATGAAGATTTTCAAAAAAATTATTTAGCAATGCCTGTTATAGTTGGTAAGAAAAGTGATAAAGAAAAATTTGCAGGTGCAGAAGAAACTTATACTATAGAAGCAATGATGTATAATGGAGTTGCACTTCAAAATGGAACTAGTCATTACTTCGGACAAGGTTTTGCTAAAGCTTTTGATATTAAATTTTTAAATAAGGATAATAAATTAGAAGTTCCTTATCAAACTAGTTGGGGGGTTTCAACACGTATGGTAGGCGGTTTGATAATGACACATAGTGATGATTATGGTCTTGTTTTACCTCCAAATATTGCTCCTGTTAAAATATCAATTATACCTATTAAAGAAACAGAAGAAGTATTAACAACTGTAAAATATTTTGAAGATGGATTAAAAGCAAATGATATAACTTATGTTACTGATAATAGTGATAAATCCGCCGGATTTAAATTTGCTAATAGCGAAGTAAAAGGATATCCAATTAGAATAGAAATTGGTCCAAGAGATTTAGAAAATAATTTTGTTACTTTAGTTAGACGTGATACTAGAGAAAAAATTACCGTTGAAAAAAGTGATGCTATAAATAAAATTAAAGAATTATTAATCGAAATACAACATAATTTATATAATAAAGCATTAGAGAGACGTAATAGTATGTTATATAATAATGTTAGTACTTATGAAGAATTAAGAGATATAGCAGAAAATAAACCTGGTTTTGCATTAGTTAATTGGTGTGGTAATGTGGAATGTGAAAATAAAATAAAAGATGATTTAGGTTTAAAATCTCGTTGTATACCAGAAGGTGTTTCTGATACTGATGGATGTTGTGTTGTATGTGGTAAAGAAGCGGTTACTAAAATATATTTTGGTAAACAATATTAAAATAAATTAACTAAAAGTGATTTACAAACATCACTTTTTTTGATAATATTTTTATTAAGGTAGTAATACCAATTAAAAATTTACGATTCGTAAAAAAGATGAAAATAAGACTGTATAACTTCTCTCCC
>OIYG01002369.1_pt1 | contig 12071 bp, 14 predicted proteins | sample 1587861 | NCBI WGS metagenome assembly OIYG01 (sample SAMN03283272) | human gut metagenome | biome: human-associated habitat; material: feces | host: Homo sapiens | place: Peru | collected 2012 | reverse complement strand
ACGAGCTACCAGACTGCTCCATCCCGCGATATTCAATTTGTATATTAAGTATTTAACTTAACATGTATATTATGCTCCATAAAAATAAAAAATCAAGTATTTTAAAATATAATTTTTAAAAATATGTCAATATGCACTAATCTAGTGCAATAACGATTTTGTAAATAATTTTTAACAATGTTGGGTTATTTTTCAATCTCTTAACAATTTCATCAAGATAAGTATTTTCCGTAGTATCTGAACATTTGAAATCAAAAAGTGCGCTTGGGGTGATATTTAACGCTGTACATAATTCATCTAAAGTTTCAGCTGAAACAAAGTTATTACCTAATTCTATTTGGCTTAAGCTTTTTGCCGAAAGGTTGATTTTTTCGGCTAACGCTTCTTGAGTGAGTGCACGATTAATTCTTATTTCCCGTATTCTGTTGCCTAAATTCTTCTTTATTGACATATTATCACCTTAATATATTTTAAATAGCAGTTAAACACATTGACAAGAGAATTAATCTATTATAAATTGATTTAAAGAATTTATAATAGACGAGGTGCACTATGACAAAAGACTATAAATTTTTGTTTCAAATTTTGGATAACTACCTTGTGAATAAAACTGACGACATAGATAAAGAAATTCTTGATGCCCTTGAAGCGAGAATTAATGGTAAAAGTTTTAGTTTTAAAGACCACATCAAAGCCTTTATTTATGCTCAATTAAGCGCTGTAGTTGCTTGGAAAAATGTATCTAAGCGCAAAAATGAAGTAAATTCTTTGTTTTTTGATTTTGATAAAGATAAATTAAAAAATACTAATCCTGAGATTTTAATTGAAAATATTAAAAAATTAAAATGCTATAGCTCATTTACTACTAAAAATCAAATGAATTCCCTAAAAACAAACATAGAAACATTTGAAAAAATTGAAAAAGATTATGGTTCTCTTGATAACTTTATAATCCATGATAAAGTGTCAAATGTCGTTAAAATGCTTGCTGATAATAAAAGTATTTATAAATTAAAATATATCGGTGTTGAACTAGTTTGTGAATATTTAAGAAACATTGGAATTGATTTAATTAAACCAGATAAACATATTAAAAGATTAATCAGTCCTCAAAGATTAAATTTAGTTAATTCTGAAACAGATTATGAGATTATAGATGAATTTAAAGATTTTGCAGAAAAAGTTGGACTTAGCCAAACAAAAATGGACTATTTATTATGGAATTACGCAGCAAGAGGTTATGGCGAAGTTTGCTCTGCTAGTCCTAAATGCTATGAATGTGTTATAAGACAATTTTGTAATAATGGTTAAAAATAAATTTTAAAATCACTGGTTTATTTTTTAAATTTATTCTATCATATTAATTATGGTAAATGTAAAAAACGAAAAAGTTAACTCAATTTGTGTTTTTGCAAGTTCATGCAACAAAATTGATGATATATATTTTAGAGAAGCCTATAAGCTCGGTGTTGAAATGGCAAAATGCGGCTATGATGTTGTGTATGGCGGTTCAACTTTGGGTTTAATGGGTGAAGTAACTTCGGCTGCTAAAATGCATGGAAGTGAAGTAATCGGCGTCATGCCTGAAAGATTATATAACCTTGGAATTTCTTCGGGTGATTGTACAAAATTCATTTTAACTAAGGGCATGCGTGAAAGAAAAGCAAAAATGGATGAGTTATCTCAGGCTTTAATTGCAATTGCGGGCGGTTTTGGAACCTTAGAAGAACTTTCAGAAATGTTAGTTCAAAAACAACTTGGTTATAACGATAAACCGATTGTAATTTTAAATACTAATGGTTTTTATGATGATTTAATTAAATTTTTCAATAAAATAGTTGAAAATCGTTTTGCGCCAAAGGTTTCACAAAAAATGTATTACATAGCAAAAAGCCCATTTGATGCTATTAATTACATTAATAACTATGAATTTTCAAATATCAACTATTTAGCCGACAAAATTGCTTCAAAAAATAAATCTTAAGGATAATTGTAAAAAAATAAATTTATCGGATACTATTGATATAATAGAATAAGACTTAGGGAAATATGCTGGATAAAATTCAAAATAATTCTTCAGAATCTATTTTACAAAGTCAAAATGCGGATAGAATTAGAGGTTTGGGTGTTTCTAACCCATACGAAGAAGACAGTAAAAATTTTTTCATAGATCAATCTGATATTTCATCGGTTGCTTTTGAAAAATATCAAAAAGAACAAGATATTCAAAAGTTTAGCGAAATTTTAAAATCAACAGATGAACAGGCTGCTTCAAATCTTGTTATGCAACAGATGTTTGACGGAATAATTAAGCCTGAAGATATTAATTTTTCTTATGATAAAATTTTTGAAAATGAAAATTTTATAAATGATATAGCGTAATGTTTGAAAAAATCAAAAAATTCTTTTTCTTAAACATTTTAAAAAGGCGATATTATCGCTTTGGTTCTTGTGCTAAATGTGGTAAATGCTGCGAAAAAATTTATGTAAGACATAAAAACAAAGTAATTTCAACGCTCGATGAGTTTGAAGAAATCAAAAATAACGATACATATAGCTTTTATAAGCATATTTCAGTAATTGATAAAGATGACTTTGGCTTGGTTTTTTCTTGTAACTGGTTTGATAAAGAAAAAAGATTATGCAAAAATCACAAAGCTCGCCCTTCAATTTGTAAAAACTATCCAAGTGAAGAAATATTTTCTTTTGGCGCACAATTACACCCTGAGTGCGGTTTTCACTTTGAACCGATTGAAAAATTTAATGAAGTTTTTAAAAGAATTCAAAAAAATCCTGTTAAACCTTTTAGAGAATTTGAAGATTAAATATAGTTTTGTAATCTATCACAAAAAGCTCTTGCTTGAATTGAATCTTTAACATTATGAACTCTTACATATTCAATTTCATTTTGAATAAGGTAAGATGTTGCAATAGCGGTTAATAAATCGGCGTCTTTAGGTTCTTTTGTGTTAATTGTGCCTTGAAGAAATCTTTTTCTTGAGACACCTGCTAAAACAGGATAACCCATTGACTTAAATTCACCTATTCTTTTTAAAAGTTCATAATTTTGATTAATTGTTTTTGCAAAACCAAAACCTAAATCAATAATAATGTTTTCTTTTTCAAGACCTTGAGATTGAGCTAAAATTGCTTTTTGATAAATTTCTTTATAAATTTCATCAACTAAATTGTCATAAGAAGTTAATTCATCCATAGTTTTAGAATTTCCTCTTGAATGCATTATGACAAGTTTTTTGTTTGCTTGGGCGCAAATTTTTGCAAATTCTTCGTTTGCTAAAAAACTAACATCGTTAATTATATCTGCCCCAGCTTCAATTGAGGCCTTAGCACAGCCAAGAGTCATAGTGTCAACGCTTATTTCAACATTTGGATATGCCGTTTTAAGAGCTGTTACAATAGGCACAACTTTTTCTATTTCATAAACAACTGAAACTAAATCTGCTTTTGGTTTGGTTGATTGAGCGCCTATGTCAATAATATCCGCCCCTTGTTCAATCATATCAATTGCATGGTTAATTGCTTTATCAATTTGAATAAACTCTCCGCCATCAGAAAAAGAATTAGGAGTTAAATTCAAAATTCCCATTATTTTAGTTTTATGGGTTGATTTTTTTTCGTTTTCAAGTTGTTCTAATAAAACTTCTGATAGCTTAGATAACGAAAAAGGTTGATTAGAAAGTTTTTTTGCAACTTGTTCAATTTGATTTAAACTTCCAGATAAAATACAATCTGAAAAACTTACAGAGCAATCAATCACCCCACGATTAACCGCACAATCGCAACCAGAGGATAAAGCTGCTTGTTTAATTATTGTTGCTTGAGATGGCGTAACATCAAAAATCTTTATAGAAAGAAAAAGATGTTTTTTAATAGCCGAATTTATATAGCTCTCATCAAAACCAACTGATGATATTTCTTTTTTTATAAATTTTTTTAAAACTGTTTTAGATAAAAATTGCATTTTTTTGTTCAACAAATATAATAGATATTACAGTACATTATTATTAATAGATTAAGAATACAATTAAGTCAAGGAGATATAATAATATGGCAAACGCTAAATTAAATGCAACATTAAGAGAAGAAGGCAAAAACCCTCGTCAAATCAGAAAAGAAGGCTTCCTTCCAGGGTCAATTTATGGTAAAAATATTGAACCAAAAAACATTCAAATCAGCACACATGAATTTGAATTAGCTAACAGAAATAATGAAGAAGGCACATGGGAAATTAATCTTGGTGGCGAAAAAATTAACGCTAAAATTCAAGAACTTCAAATGAACTTCTCTACAAGTGAACTATTAAACGTTGAATTTGCTGTTATCTAGTTTCATTCTTCGTTTTCATTAAAAAACGATACGCTGAAAACATCTTGATAGTTAAGCGAATCAATAAAATGGTTATATCTTTCCATTCTTAGTTTTAACCAACCAAGCATGGAATCTGTGCCAAAGATTTTTACAACACGTACGGGGGCAAAACAATTCCTTGACGTGTTGTATTTTTCTTCCATAAACGTTTGGCATTTGCAATTTAGTTCTTCAATTAAATCATAAAGAGTTTTAAGCCAAGCACCCTGAACAGATAATTCATCGACTTTAAATTCCAATATCATTTTAATCCACCTGCCTTTCCGTGGCAATATCTAACAGTTACTACTTTAGTAACATTCCACAAAAATTTAATTTATAACATGTTTTAAATATGTTAGTATATTTGTATGAGTTTTAAGAATGAAAAAATTCGTCAACAAGTTAAGTTAATGCCCAAACTCCCTGGGTGTTATCAGTATTTTGATAAAAACAATGAAATAATTTATATCGGAAAAGCTAAAAATCTTTATAACAGAGTTAATAGCTATTTTATGGGAGATAAATCAGATTCAGTTAAACTAAGTGTTATGGTGCCTCAAATTGAAAGAATTGAGTGTATTGTTGTTAATTCTGAAATTGAAGCTCTTATCTTAGAAAATGAATTAATCAAAAAATATAAACCAAAATATAATATCTTATTAAAAGATGATAAAAAATTCCCCTATTTTTTAATTACAAAAGAAGATTACCCAAGAATTACTGTTGTAAGAAAAGCAAATAAAAACCCCTTGAAAGGTAAATATTACGGTCCTTACACTGATTCAAGGGCGATGTATGCAACGCTTGAAGTAATTAATAAACTTTTTCCTATTAAAAAATGTACAACTCCAAAATATAAAACTCGTCCTTGTTTATATTATGACATTGGTCAATGTTTAGCCCCATGCCAGAATAAAGTTAGCCCGGAGGAATATCAAAAATTAATAAAAAATGTTGAGTTATTTCTTTCAGGCAAAAGAAAAGAATTAATTAAAACTCTTAAAAAGGAAATGGAAAACGCAAGCAAAAATTTTGAATTTGAAAAAGCCTTGCTTTATAGAAACAGTATTAATGACATTGAAAAAACAATGGAAAAACAAAGCGTTGTCTTTAAATCAACCTCAATTAATTATGATTATATTGGTATTTCAAATAGTTCAAATTTAATTTGTATTTCAATTTTACAAATTCGTCAAGGGCGCCTTATTAATAAAAAAGATTTTTCTTTTTCTCAAATTTTGCAAAATAAAACAGATATTAATGAAATAATTGAAAGCACAATTAGGGAATATTATATCATTTTGAATGATGAAGAGTTACCCTCTAAAATAATTTTAGATGAAACTTTTGATGAAGTTGAATTATATAAAAAATGGCTTTCTTTAAGAAGAAATGCCGATGTTGACATCATAAAAGCAAAAACTTCAACAGATAAAGAAATGCTTAAAATTGCCAAGAAAAACGCTGATTTTAACCTTGAACAATTAAAATTAAAAGAATTAAATCAAATTCAAAATGATTATAATGAAGTTGGTTCATACATTCAAGAAAAATTAAAACTTACAAAATTTCCCCACACAATTGAATGCTATGACATATCTCACATTCAAGGTACTAACACGGTTGCTTCTGGGGTGTATTTTGAAAATGGTCAGCCAAAGAAATCAATGTATAGAAAATATAAATTAAAAACAATCGAAAAAGGTGAAGTAGATGACTTTAAATCTATGAGAGAAATATTATCTCGCCGATTTAAAAGAATTAAATCCGGTAAAATCAATCCTCCTGATTTAATAATTATTGATGGCGGTAAAGGTCAACTTTCAAGCGTTATAGCGATGATGAATGAATTTGAATTAAAATTAAACATCGTTTCTTTAGCAAAAAGAGAAGAAGAAGTTTTTTTACCTAGTCAATCTAATCCTGTGATTTTTGCGAAAAATTCCCCTGCGCTTCATCTTTTTCAAAGGATAAGAGATGAAGCCCACCGTTTTGCAATAACTTTTCATAGACAACAAAGAAGTAAAACAATGTTAAAATAACTTAATATTTAGCAAATAATTTTATTTTGATGGTTTTGTATAATTGCCTAAATACGCTAGTTGGAGAAACCATGAATATTAATTTTTTGCCACCTTTTAGAATAAATGCGTCTAAAATTCAAAATATTAAAAATAACAACAACCAATCAAATTCAATTAAATTAAACACTCTTAATGCTGATACTGTTACATTTTCAGGTAGAGTTGATTTATATGCTCGTGCATTAGGGCTTGATGAAAAAGATTATCCTAATCTTGAATTAAGACAAGAAATATTATCTTCATTAAAAGAAAATAATGACACTGATATCCCAGAAGTTCATAAAAATTACTATTCTGCTTTGTTAGATTGTGAAACTTTTGAAGAAGCAAAAGAAATATACCCCGAGTTATCTTCTATTAAAGATGCTAAAAATCTTGATTTATCAAAATTTCATCATGCCAGCATTTTTAGATTTATTAATGATGGAAAATATGATGGTCTTAATTTAGAAAATTTAACTTTGGAATTTTTGAAAAAATATTATGGGCAAGCTATATCTCCTGCAAAAAAAGATAGCGTTGAACAATATTATGGTATGTCTTTAAGAAGTATTGACCGTATCATGGAAGAACTCAATATGAAAATGCCAAAAAATTATGCAAAACTTTTAGAATCTTCAAGAAAAATAATTCAAACTAAAGAACATTGGAAAGATGATGACTACAGAAAAGCCATGTCTGAAAAAATGAAAATTCAATGGGAAAATCCTGAATTTAAAGAAATAAGAGCAAAATCGCTTGAAGAACAATGGCAAAATGAAGAATTTCGTGAATCTATGCGTCAAAAGGGAATTGAAAGATTGAAAGACCCCAAAAGAAGACAAATGGCTTCTGAATATGGTAAAGTCTTTTGGCAAAATCCTGAAAATCGAGGAAAATTGCGACAAAGTTTACTAAATAAATGGCAAGATGAAGAATTTAGAAAAAAGATGTCTGAAAAAACGAAAGCTCAATGGCAAGATGAAGATTTTAGAAAAAAGATGTCTGAAAAAACTAAAGCTCAATGGCAAGATGAAGATTTTAGAGAAAGAATGGCACAAGTTCACCAAGAAATTTGGTCTAATGATGAAATGAGAGAAGCCGCAAGCCAAAGAGCGAAAGAAAGATGGCAAGACCCAGAGTATCGTGAAAAAATGTCTGAAATTTCAAAAGCTCGTTGGCAAGACCCTGAATACAGAGCTAAAATGCGTGATGTAATGGCTGAGCTTTGGGCAGATGAATCTTTTAGAGATAAGATGAGTGAAACCCGTCAAGAAACGTGGTCTAATAATGATTTAAGACAACAGGCTTCTATTAGAGCAAAAGAAAAGTGGCAAGATGAAACATATCAAAAACGCATGAAAGTTACAGCACTCGCTAAATCAATGGCTTGGGATATGCGTCCTGATGTTAAACAAATTTATAAAGATATGTTAAAAGAATTTCCTTATGCTGAGGTTTTAGCTGCTAAAAAAATATCTAAAATTCCTTTAACTGATGATGAGAAATCTTATATGCGTTGTTATATGAAAGCGTGTCATAATGCTAATCCTACTGCTGATAAAGAAATTGGACAACTTCAAAAAGATATTTTAAAATCTTGGGGTTATTATAATAAAGATTGTGATATTGATTCGATTATAGCTATGTTTGAAAATAAATAATATTAAAAAGGCGAGCTTGATACTCGCCTTTCAATTATGAAACTTTATATTTTAATTATTTATCTTCTTCTTCAAGTTTCTTTTTGTTTTGAATTTCTTCATCTTCTTTTGCTTGTTGAGCTTCTTCTTTTTCTTTAGCAGCTTGCGCTTCTTCGTCTTTTTTAGCTTGAGTTTCTTTTGCTTCTTTTTCTTTAGCTTCTTTAGCTTCTTGTTCTTTTTGTTCTTCTTCAAGTTTTTGCATAAAGATATTAGCTTCTTTTGTGCCTTCGTTAAGCGCTTCTTGCTTAATAGCTGTGATGTTTTCTTCTGAAATACCTAAAGATGTTAAACCTTCATTCAATTGGTTTGTTAAATCTTGAGATTTTTTAGTATATTCTTCAAAGAAATTTGTATGACTTGCAAGTTCATCATCTGAAGCAACGCTTGAAGCTGTTTGTTGGTCAGTATCAACTGCAACGCCATATTGTTTATTTAAGAAATCAACATCATCAAGAGTGTTATAACCTTTAACAGATTGACCTTTTACATTTACATTAAATGTACCTAATAAATTTTGGTCAATAACGCCATCGTTATCAAAGTCTGCGGCTGTATCAATGCTTGAATGTGTTCCGCCTTGAGTGTAGCTTGATAAGTCAATTGTAAAATCGTCACCTAATTCTTTAGCGATATCAACAACTTCTTGTTTTCCATCTGGAGTTGTTTTAACGGCTTTGATTTTACCTTGGCTTAATTCTTGCGCTGTTACTGTTCCATTCTTATCAAGGTCAAGAGCTTCCATTTCGGCCCATTGATTATCTGCGCCTAAAAAGTCGCTTGTTGTATCAAAAGAACCGTCATCAACAATGAAGTCATATCTAACTTGGTTTTTACCCTCGCCAAGAGTAAAACCAATTGGGTCGCAACATTTTTTAGCTTCTGCAGCTTTTACTGCGCTATCATATTCTGCTTGTTTAGATGATATATCAAGATTAATTCCTTGAACATCTAAAATAAGAGAGTTTAAACTTCCTAAAAGTGAATCTATTTGAGCAATTTCAGAACTTGCTGCTGCTAATTTAGCTAATGCTGTACCAAGCCCTGGGGCGTCTGGCATAGATTTTTTAATGTTTGCCTGAAGTTCATCTTTTGTCATTCCCTTGCCGCCTTCTTTGTTTGCGGCAATATAGGCTTCAATGTTTTCGTTTAGGGCTTTTTTAGCTTCTTGCTCATGTTCTTCAACTGCTGCTTCTTGTTTTTTTGCGGCTTCTAAAATATTTTCTTGTGCTTCTTTTGCTAGAGTTTGAATTTGTTGTTCAATTTTTTCCATTTTTTGAACATCAACTTCTTTTTCTTTTTGAAGAGCTGCTAATTCTTCTTTAAGTTGTTCTGTGCTTGTAGTTGAAGCAATAGTGCCAGTTTTTTCTGTTGATTTAGTTGAATTAGTACTAGTTGTTGTTGCTGCTTTTTGAGCATTTGAAGTTGTTGTAGTGGAAGCTACTTTTGATGTCTTTAAAAGACTTGATGCGTTAATTCCTGTTGTCATCCGAATTTACCTTTCTTTCCTGTTATTATGTGTAAGTTATATTTTTATACTTCCACGTAAAAAAAATTTATAACACTTTTTTAATTTGAGGAAAAGAATAGGCAGTTGTATAAATTAAAAAATTGTTAATTGGTTTAACATATTCTAATAAGAATTTTTTGTTTCTAATTTGTTCAACACAAATTGAGCTATCAAGTTTTTGAGATAAATATTCACTCAAATTTTTTTCTAGCTCTGTTTTAGAATAATCTTTTAATAATTTGACGATTTCCATATAATTATATTAATCCTCTAAATGGATGAGATAATCTTTAATTTTTAATTTTTTTACAATCCTTAATATTTCTTGAATTTTTTTAAAGTTTTAAATTTTTATGCCGATAAATATTCTAAGCGTGCATTAAAATACTAACGAAGGAATGACAATATGACTCAAGGAATTCAATTTGGTGCTGGAAAATTATTAGTCGGTTTTGGTACAACTGGACATGCTGGAAGCTCTGCTCCAAGTGGCGATAGTGCAAGTATTCATCAAGAAATTGCTCAAAATGAACAGCAAATTTCAACAGATAATGAGCAAATTCAAACCAGTCAACAAGCTTCTGAGCAAGCTCAACAACAAGTAACAGAAGCTCAAAGTGCTATGGAAAGTTTGAATTCCGTTGTAAGTGAGCTATCTCCAACCCTATCTGGGCTTCAAGGTCAGCTTTCAAGTGTTCAAAGTGCGCTTGGTTCTTGCCAACCTCAAACAAAAAATGAAAAAGGTGAAATGCAAGATAACCCCCAATATGCGCAATTACAGCAACAAGTAGCAGAGCTTGAAAGCCAAGTAGCTGAAACTCAAGCCTTACTTGAAGAAACACAAAGTAGCTATAATGAACTTCAAGGCCAAATTGAAGCAACTCAAGCAGAGGCTGAATCAAGCGAGGCTGAAACAACTTCTCTTGAAGCTGATATTGAATCTTGTAGTGCTACAATTGAAAGCCTGCAAGCTGAATTAGAAGCAATTGAGCAACAACAAATGGCGCAGCAAGAACAAGAAATGGATGAATCTAAATTTACTTCTGATAATGAAGAAATTTCTGACATCGAAAAAGCCGGTTTTACTGACGGTAAAGACAATAATAACGTTAAAGAAAAAGAAAATAATGAAGCTCAAAAAGCTCAACAAACTGAAGCTAAATCGCAAGCGGAAAAACTTCTTGAAGAAGGTAGCTTAACTGAAAACGTTGCAGCGGTTACTAAAAATGCAATAATATTATTAAGCCCTGATAATCATACAAAAGAAGAACTCGAAAAAGCAGCTCAAGAGGTTAGGGAATACGCAAAAATTGATGAACAAAATAAAACGGAAAATCAACAAAAAGTTATCTCTTTAGCTCAAGATGTTTCTAATTTATCTCCAAGTGCAACTTTAGATGATAAAAAAGCACTTCAAGCTAAAATTAATGATATAACAAAAGAAATTGACGCTCAAAATGGTGTAGCACCAGAAGTTACCAATGCTATCGCAAGAGCCTTGCAAGAATTAGGAACTGGTGAGGGTATAAAAGATAACACCGGCGACTGTCTAAAATATGGCGGTAATGAGGGTGAAGCATGGTGTGCGTATTTTCAAAACTGGCTTTATGATGGCATCTTAAAAGATGGCGGTTTTACAACAGGTTCAACCCCAGACGCTTATAGAAATGCTATTGATTTACAAGAAGGTGCTAAGGCTCTTGGTGTATATTCTAAAAATGATGGAAGTTATACACCTCAAGCGGGTGATATATTTAATACAGGTAAAACCCACGTTGGAATGGTTTTGGCAAGTGATGACAACTATTTATACACAATTGAAGGCAACGCAGATAATGAAGTAAGATTAAGAAGATATGCCAAACCAAATACTGCCGAATATGATGCGTCACTTCATAGAATTGATGATATTTCAGGTTTTGTTCAAATGAATAAATATTATGGTGGTTCATCAAGCGCAACATATATATCAATTTATAACAATCAACTAGATACCCAATTGGCAATAAGGCACCAAAATAATGTATAATTTTTTATGGAAAATATGAGAAAAGGAATGATATTAAATGATTAATACAGTAGGAGTAACTGTAAGATTTGGAAAAAGAGTTTTATTTGAAGATGTTAATATAAAATTTACAGATGGAAATTGTTATGGATTAATTGGTGCAAATGGAACTTGAAAATCTACTTTCTTAAAGGTTTTATCAGGTGAGTTAGAGCCAAGCAAAGGAGAAGTAAGTTTAGGAAAAGGAGAGAGATTATCTGTATTAAAACAAGACCATTATGCGTATGAAGATAAACAAGTAATAGATACAGTTATAATGGGAAATAGTGAATTATATAGAATAATGAAAGCAAAAAATGATTTATATATGAAACCAGATTTTTCTGAAGAAGATGGTATGAAAGCTGCAAAATTAGAAG